>Ga0224527_1000036_pt1 | contig 100610 bp, 87 predicted proteins | sample CBST0metaG_FD_179882 | JGI IMG/M metagenome (GOLD analysis project Ga0224527, IMG submission 179882) | Peat soil microbial communities from Stordalen Mire, Sweden - C.B.S.T0 | ecosystem: Environmental > Terrestrial > Soil > Wetlands > Peat | place: Sweden: Norrbotten County, Stordalen Mire...
GCAATACACGTACCAGACGCGCCTCGATGTCTGCCGCCCCGTTGAACGGGTCCAACAAAAGCCCGCGGGAGCCATCGTTAAGCGAAAGGGCCATCGCATTGAACGTAAAGTCGCGGCGGCGGAGGTCTTCGGTAATCGTGGCTGGCTTAACGGCCGGCGGAGTTCCTGGCTTGTCGAAAACTTCGGCTCGCGCCATGCCGATCTCAGCGCGTGTACCCTGAAAGACTGCATGAATTACGCAGAAGGTCGGGTCAACCATATCCAGAATGCCACCGGCATCGCGGATATCGCCCTGAAAGTCGAGTGGATTTCCTTGGACAGTGAAATCCAAGTCACGGATCGGAAACCCGGTAAGAATGTCCCGGATCGCGCCACCGGTCAAATAGACATTCATGCCGTGGGATCGGGCAATCTGCTGGACCGTATTTACCGTCCGCATCTGCTCGGGCGATAAACGGCTCTCCATCGTGTAAATGTAATCGGCCATGGGTATTTAAGGCAACGAATTCAATTACTTACCGCTGCACAAGTCGAACTTGCTGAAAGTACAGACAAATTCTAATGTCGCGACAAGCTGTCAATAACTCTTTTACAGCTAGCTACTTACAGAGAAATGCAACGTTCCCGCTACAAACTTCAGACGATATCACAGACTCGATGTATTTGGCTACTCTGAAAGCCTGAGACTAGAAGCTTTGAGAATACCGAGCTTCCTAAACACAGTTACCGATTCATTACCCCCCGAGAGATTTTCTCTGCTTCACACTGCTGTCGGTGCGACAATCAGGGGACACCTCGGGCTGGGGTAGTTCAAACACACAGCAAGTGATGAAATTATGGCATCTACTCACAAGAAAGTCGTCATCCGCAAGATTGGTCGGGACAGCGTCCAAGGCTATGTTGCAGCCTCTGACTTCATTGTGGGTAACAGAGTGGAGTTACTGAACACTGCTGGAAACGTCGTGATGATCGATATAGACGAGATAAAGGGCGTCTATTTTGTTAGAGATTTTGCGGACGCCAATTCACTCCATCGTAAAACCTTTACCACGCGACCACGGGTTGAGGGGCTTTGGGTTCGTTTGCGTTTCCGTGATGCTGAAATGCTTGAAGGGTTGATGCCGAATGACCTTACCCAAGTCCGAGCGGAAGGCTATTTCCTAAACCCACCGGATACACGAGGTAATGTTCAACGGATCTTTATTCCGCGTTCAGCGCTTTCAGAACTCACTGTTTTGGCAGTAATTGGATCTGCAGCAAAACGAAGGCGGCAAACTGATTCCGAACGACAGGCAACCCTTTTGTTTACAGACGTTCCCGTCGAGTAGCTGGCACATTTGACTCGTTTGCTCAGCTAAACATGAAATTCTGTGCAAGCTTCTCCTAGCGCCCTATGCTCTTGCTACTGTAGGCTTATGCCCAAGATGAAACTTTTTAAAATCGCCCAGATCGTGGGTGCATCCCTGGAGAATGCTTCTCCTGAAACCGACGTCACGGGAGTGGCTGGGATCGAAGATGCTGGCCCGCAACAGATTACATTCATTTCCAACCCAAAGTATGCCTCCTTGGCGAAGTCAACTGGTGCCGCAGCGATACTGGTCACGCGCGACTTTCCGTCTGAAGGACTTGCGGTTCTGCGACATTCAAATCCCTATCTGGCGTTTGCACGTGTTCTTGAACTCTTCTATCAGCCACCAAAGTATGACCCCGGAATTCACCCGACCGCAGTCATAGATCCGGGCGCAATTATCGGACCGGGTGCGCACGTGGGGCCTTACGTGGTGGTGGATGCCGGAGTAAGTATCGGCGATGATGCCGTGTTGCTGGCGCATGTTGTGATCTATCGTGGAGCGAAGATTGGGAACAGGTTTTTCGCGCACGCGCACGCGCAGGTTCGCGAGTACTGCGAACTCGGCGACGATGTGACTTTGCAAAACGGTGCGATCATCGGTGCGGACGGTTTCGGCTTCGCACGCGATGGCGCTCAAGGCTGGCACAAAATTGTTCAATCTGGCATCACTCGCCTGGAAAATCGGGTAGAAGTGCAAGCAAACTCATGCGTAGATCGCGCGAGTATTGGGGTTAGCGTTATCGGCGAGGACACGAAAATCGACAATCTCGTCCAAGTTGGGCATGGTTGCAAAGTCGGTGAACACACGATGCTGTGTTCACAGGTGGGATTGGGTGGCTCCTCGCACGTAGGAAACAACGTTATTCTCGCCGGACAGGTTGGTGTGGCGGGGCACCTGAGTATTGGTGACGGAGCGATCGCCACGGCGCAGACGGGCATTCCGGGCGACGTAGCGGCCGGAACTACCGTAAGCGGGTATCCGGCCATTGAGAACCGGCATTGGCTGCGTGCTGTCGCCGTTTTCAACAAACTGCCTGAACTAGCAAAGGCAATACGAAAACTTAATCGAAGTGCTGAGTAGAAGATTTAGCCATCAAGAGCCCACTTTGCATCCATATGAGCAGGTCGGAGAACAGGGATGGATGAGAACAAGCCGTTCGAGGTAGTCGAAGGCGGCAAATTCGAGGAGCAGAAGCCCATTTCTGTATTACTGCTCGATGATCGCGAAGAGAACCTCCTGATACGTTCTACGATCCTGCGCCAGAAGGGCTATCAAATCGTGTGCGCCGCCTCCATTCAGGAAGCGGAAACGAAGCTGACGGAAATTGACATCGCGGTGCTGGACTATCACTTGGGAGCTGGAAAGTTTGGGACTGAAGTAGCGAATACATTGCGGGTAATGCGTCCCGAAGTTCCGATCATCATCCTGTCGGCTACGCTTGAGCGCAAGTTCGGCGGCATTGCGGATATGCATCTTCTCAAGGGAAGCAGTTCCGTTGATGACTTAGTGCAGGCGCTACGTAGCTTTGAGGCAAAACGTCGTGGAAAACCCGTAGTTGTCGACTCGCGTGATTTTTACTACTCAAGAATAGTCTTGGCGATGGGCGACGACATGGTGATTGAAATTTTGGATCGCGACGGCAATTGGCAATATGTGAACGATTATTTTGCGGCTCTAAGCCATCAACGCAGAGGGTGGTACGCTGGTCGGAATATCTTCGACCATTTCCCAGAAATGCGCGAAGAGTGGGGAGAGATTATCCGGACCGTCGCGGATACGCGGGAAACGTATATTGATCGGCGAAATCACCGCGGCATGGCACATCTTCCGGCAGAATCACAGCATTGGCAGTGGAATGTGCTTGTGTTTCCTATCAAGTTACACGACGGCCGTGATGGTGTTGTGCTTAGTGCAAGGCTTATTGAAAGAAAGTGAAGACCTCGTAATTGCTGTCTGATCGTTCTTCCAGAGTAAGATATCAGGATGAAAACTGTTGCTTCTCTCGCTCTTGTTTGTCTTTTAGTCTTGGGATTAGCTTCCGTGGGATGTAATTATGCCAAGCCCATTATGTATATCAATATTGCTAACCACTCTGGGCATCCCATGGAAAATCTAGAAGTCAAGTACCCGACAGGGATCTTTGGCCTGCCTGAACTGCGGGATGAACAGACGCACCGGCACATGGCACCCATCGGAACTCCTTGCAAATTTAGCGTTTCGTTTGAAGATCAGCTCGGAAAGAAGTATTCAGAAAACTATGACCTCGGCGCAAAATGTCCAGTTGAGATTGCTTTCGAAGTCGGAGGCGGAATGACCGTTAGTGAGAGGCTGGTTCGACATTAACATCATCTCGATATTCTTCTGGCAGTCCGTTATGGATGGCTGCGCGAACTGCAGGAAGAAGGTCTTGTTTGCGCGCAAACAGATGCGGATCAATGGGCGAGTGGAAGATCACTGTAACCTCTCTTGGACGGAGGCAGAACTTTCCCTTGGGCCATGCTTCATGGCTTCCGACAATGGTAATTGGCACGACGGGAACCCCGGCTTCGATCGCTAGAGAGAATGGCCCCTTTTTGAACGGAAGTAGTTTGCCATCGGTAGAACGTGTTCCTTCCGGAAACACCAGCATACCCAACCCAGAATGTAGCACTCGTACTGCGTCGCGCACGCTTTGAATCGCAGCTTTGCGGTCTGCCCGATCGACCGCGACGAAACCGGCGGCGCGCATGGCGCGCCCAAAGACCGGAATCTTGAAGAGTTCCATCTTCGTGATGATCGAAATTCGCTGTCCCAGCAGAGGCGCAATTACGGGCGGATCAAGATTCGAAGTGTGGTTACTCATGAAAAGATATGCGCGCCCGGTCTCTAGCTGCTCGTGACCGATGGAGTGAACGCGAATTCCAGCCAAGCGACATCCGGTGCTTGCGGCCCACAACGAAAGATTCCACAGAAGATCGACCCGTCCGGTTAGATACAAGGCAGGAAAACCTAGCACAGCTGCAGGAATTGAAAGCACAGTCCAACCTAAGATGCAAAAGAGAAGACGAATCACTGGGCTAGAGTCTCCGCTTCCCCGCGCAGAAACGCGGTGCGACGACTCCGAGTTGCTGAGGTGACTCCGGGCACCTCGTCGAATTGGTATTCGTCAATTTTCCGAGTTGTCAGCGGCACATCTAGTTCCCTCACATCGCTGGACGTAGAGATAACTTTCAGGTGCAAACTGGTCCGCGGGTCCAGCTTCTGCAAGAATTGGTTAAAATCCCCAGCGACAGCTTTGCCGTTCGCCTCCAGAATCACGTCTCCTGTGAGTAGGTGGAGGCGCGACGCGGCAGAACTCTCGTCGATACGCACGATGGTCGTGGGCTTTCCTGGAGAGCGTGAGGTCACAAATCCGGCGTAGGCTTGCTCACCTTGACGGTGACTAAGCGTGAGGCCCACGTACGAGAAGTACTGGTTGTAGGCAAGCTCTTCAGTCCCCGAAATATACCGAGAGAAGAAGTCGCGAAAATCACCTCCGGTAAGAACTTCGAGGGCTAGCCGCACGCCTTCCGAATCATCGAAATAGCTTCCCTGCTGCGCATAGCGCAGATTCATGTACTGAAAGAGATCACGCACACACCGACGACCATTGGTCAGCCGGCGCATTTCCAGATCAATGAGGAATCCAAGTATTTCACCCTTTGGATAGTAGGAGATGCTTCGGTCTGGACGATGATAGCTCGGATACTGATCCAACCATGTATCAAGACTGGACTCTTCGACCGATTGTGTGAGGCGGGCGCTCCGGACTTGCAGTCCCGATATGACTGACGCCAGGTGCGCAAGCGAGTGTTTCTCGTCGGTCAACCCGGCACGAAGCTGAATGATGTCCGCAGCCGTACTTGTCATGCCTTCGCTGAACCAGAGTGCACGCGAATACTGCTCGCGTGTGTAGTCGACTGGCTCAAGCGATTGAGGTCGAATGCGCTTCACGTTCCATAAATGAAAAAACTCGTGGGCTGAAACTGCCGAAGCGCTCAACACATCTTGCTTCAACCGATCTGGAGCAACATCGATAGCGGTGGAATAGGCATGCTCCATGCCTCCACTTCCCTCGCCATGAGCCAACAAGTACAGGAAGGAGTATTCGGCGTAGGGCCGGTCCTGCATCCAATCCACTCCGGCGGCCGTGATCTTTCGTAGCATGTACTGCAACGCTTGAGCGTCGATGTCGGGCGAATCAAGGGTGACGTTATAGCTTGCGCCATCTTGCTCAAAGCTGGTCTCGTAGAGCTTTCCCAAGAGCACAGGCGCATCGACCAGTCGGTCATAACTGGGTGCGATGGCCGAAGTTCTTGTGAGTTCATCTGAAGTGCGCGATCCGAAGACCCCGCCATCCCGCAAGCTCCAGCCAACAGGGACATCGAGTAAGCGAATCGAAACTGGCGCATTTCGTTGATCAGGACGGTAGGCGAGCACCTCAGCCCAGTTGAAGAATGCGTGTTGAGCGTCGAGACTTGCGCCGAACGGCCCCGGATCATTCGTTGTGATGTCGTAGCTGAAAGTAACGCAGGGATGATCTCCCGACGTGGATAGCATCCACGTTGTCTTGTCTCGTTTCTCAGCACGCCCGTCGCGCGTTTCACACCGGTCACAGAGCCACTCGGGAACGCCTTCGAAAACCTTCACTCGGTTCACATTTGCTGCGAAATCGCGAATCTCGTACAGAGCGTTCCAGACGGGAAGTTGGAACTCCTCCGCCGGTTGATGTGTCACAGCATCCACGTGCACAACGTGTTCCGCTGCACGTTTGAGCGATACGCCGTATGTGACCCCTTCTGCAGGACACCAGAAAGAGGACTCCTGCGCACTCAGCGTGCCGCACACGAGAACGAAACACGCCATCAGAAATCGTGGAGTCAATTTACGCATAATCACCTTGAGCGGAGTTGAAGCGCTGCGGGAAGTTTCTCATAAATCCCGCTGAATCCGCCATTTGATAGGATCGCAACCACATCACCAGATTCGAGTTTAGGAACGACGTAGTCGACAATGGCTCCAACATCTGGAAGTTGCTGCGATGCTGTGCCTCGCAAGTTTAGTTCTGCGACCACGTTTGCAACGTCCAACCGCTCCTCGGGTTTAAGAGCGTCGGTGGTCTTGGCAAAAACGCTAGCCACCACTACTTGATCCGCCAATGCAAGGCTCTCCAAGAGTTCCGCCTGAAAGACATTGCGACGAAGTGTATTGGAGCGGGGTTCCAGAATAGCCCACAGTCGATGACCGGCATATCGCTTCCTCAAAGCTCGGAGAGTGGCTGCAATGGCTGTAGGATGATGCGCAAAATCGTCGATGATCGTGATCCCGTCGATCTCAGCGCGCACTTCCAGTCGTCGCTTCACGGACAAGAAGCCCCGCAGTGCTTCTGCTATGGTTTCAGCCGAAATTCCGTAGCTGTATGCGAGTGCTGCCGCAGCAGTTGCGTTCAGGACGTTGTACTCTCCGGCAAGGGAGAACTCGAAGTCTGCAAAAAACTTACCGTCGCGCTTCACCGTCCAACTTGTACTCGTAGACGCGTACCGCACATTTTCTATTCGCCAAAATGAATCTTGACGGAATCCGTAGCGCTCAACCGCACAGAAAGCCTTCTCCACACATTCTGTGACGTTAGGACTGCCATCCCAAGCGATGATCCGTCCACGGCGCGGGACGAGGTTGACCAAGCGCTTGAAAGCGAACTTTACAGCCTCAAGGTCGCGGTAGATATCTGCGTGATCGAATTCCACGGACGTGAGTATTACAGAGTCCGGAAAATAGTGCAGGAACTTTGGTCCCTTATCGAAGAAGGCCGTATCGTACTCATCGCCCTCAATGATGAATTCTTTGCCCTCGGTAACGGCGAAGCTGGAACCAAAGTTTTCCGCAATGCCACCGATGAGAAACGATGGGTTCCGTCCCGCGTGCTCGAATATCCAGGCTGTCATGCTTGTTGTCGTTGTCTTGCCGTGTGTTCCGGCAATCACCAGGGAGTTGTGTCCTTGGATGAATTCCTCGTGCAATACCTGGGGCATGGACACGAACGCAAGGCGTTGGTCGAGTAGATATTCAAGCTCTGGGTTGCCGCGCGAGATAGCATTCCCCACGACTACAACATCCGGTGCAGGCGTAAGATTACCTTCGCTGAAAGGTTGCAGAACCGGAATACCCAGAGAATCTAGGAACGTCGACATTGGCGGATATGCGGCGCTGTCCGATCCCCGAACATCCATTCCCCGCGCCTTCAACATCCCTGCCAGCGAGGCCATGGCTGTACCGCAGATTCCGATCAGATGGATACTACGAGGCTTTGTCAAAGCGAAACATTCCTTAATGAATTTGATATTTGGGGCTCGAACACTGTCGACGGCTCGACGTGCAAACGAACATTTGACTCCGAACACTTCAACACCGCAGGCACACCGAACGGCAAAGTGACATTCCCGGAATCCACGTGTCCAGAGGGAAACCCAAAACAAATGGGAATGCCAAGCCCTCCAAGGATGCGACGAATCATCTGCGGCAGACTTTCTTCATCGTCAGAGGCCGGAGAACAACGCAGCATCGCGCCAAAAATAACACCCCGAACTCCTGTGAATTTCCCGGCCAATCGCAAGTGCATTAACATGCGATCGAGCCGAAAAGGTCTCTCGTTGACGTCTTCGAGAAAGAGAATCTTCCCTTCCGTGTCAATCTCCCATGGCGTACCCAACGAAGTTACTATTACCGAAAGACAGCCCCCGATGATAGGACCGCTGGCCTCTCCCGATACCGGCGATTGCACGCTTGACCCCGAGGAGAACTCCAGATCCAACGGCAAACCTTTCAGTACCGCCAGAAATGAATTCTCATCCGCAGATCCCCGCGCAAAGTCGCTGGCAACCATGGGACCGTGAAAAGAGGCAATGCCTGCCCGATCAAGAGCGAGCAGTAATGAAGTATTGTCGCTACAGCCGACAAGAGCTTTGGGTGCCACTTTGAACGCGTCGAAGTCGAGCAGCGGCAGCAGGTAATTCGAGCCGTATCCACCGCGCGAGCAAACAATTGCACACACATCTTGTCGCCGCCACATCTCGGTCAGTGCGGCAGCCCTAGATTCCGGACTGCCAGCAAAGTCTCCCTCGCGTTGCAACGCCCTGGGTGACAGTTCCACACGTAAGCCACTCAGTGCACGCAACGCCTCGCATCCCGCATCGAGCGCAGAAGACGCAACACAGCTGGCTAGGCTTACCACGCCAATGATACTTTGTGCCCCCAAGGCTCTAGGGCGCCTGCCGAACTGAAGCTCTGATCGCATTCAATGATGGTAAACGAAAAAAGCTAGACGAAGAATTCTCCGTTGCAGATAAGGTTCGCCGAACCGTCAAGCATCAACGGAGTTCCTGGTTTCCACTGAACCCGCTGAACTCCACCCGGAGCAACGACTACGAGTTTCTCGGCACAGTTTCTGGTCGCAATTGCGGCAGCCGCAGAGGCGGAGGTTCCAGTCCCAGAGGATCGTGTCTCTCCCGCGCCACGCTCATAAATACGAATCATGATGTCAGGGGAACGTTTAAACTGCACCCATTCCACATTGATCCCTTCAGGGAACAAGTCCGTGCGCGCCTGAATCGATTGCGATTCTTTCTGCCAATTCGCAGGGAATTCCGAAACGAAGATCACAAAATGGGGATTTCCCATGGAAACAGGAACTCCCGTATACCTTACGTGGCCTAGGTCAACTTCGAATGGCTCATCAACCACTGGAGTCCCCATATCTGTCAAGAAATCGAAACGGTTCCCGCTACGCCCCGTCAGTTGGCAACGCTTTGACCCGGCGTCCGTTGCAATGAGGAGATCCTCTGCTCCGCCGGACGATACGAGATGCGCGGCAACGCAACGTGTGCCGTTGCCCGACAGTTCGGCAAAAGAGCCATCAGCGTTGGTCAGTTGAATCCGAGCTGCGTGGCCGCTCTCGTCACCGATCCATTCAACTCCATCCGCGCCAACACCATTGTGTCGGTCGCATAGAGCTCGCGTGAGCGCAGGAGCATAAACACCCTGAAACTCTTTTCGAATGATAAGAAAATCGTTGCCATAGGCGCTGGCCTTAACGAAGGGAATACGGGAAACTTGTGGCAATGCTTACTCCTGTTCGCTCGAACTGAACGAAATAATTGGTGCTTATCAAAATCCGATCCCGGAGATGATTTGAGCTGTCATTCGCGTCTGGCCCTGTCCGCTAATAGCCAGCAGTGCTGAAAGAATCGTGAACAGTGCAGAACCGAAGCACATGAACATGCTGGTGCGCAGACCGGCAGGACGGTGCTTCATCTCACGCTCGACACACCGATCGCACCGCCGAGCGCAGCAGCCAACATAAGGCGTACGAGCACCGTTGCTACGGTGCCAGCGGCTGTAGCGTCTAGAGTTCTGCTGAGAAACGGCAACGTCTCTTGCATTTCGCTCCGTAATAATCCCGACGATTTGTGACACCCGGAACAAACGTTAAAGCGAAAGGCCACGGCGCGAAACCGTGGCCTTTTGATAAATGCGCAGACTACGGACGAGGAGCGCGGGGGCCACGAGGGCCGCGACGGCGGCGGCGACGTGGATCTCCGGCACCAGCCCCAGCACCGGCAGTTGCTGGACGGGCGGTGTGACTCGGTGCTTCGTTTGGAGTGTCCTCGCGGTTGAAGTTCGGATCATCTCCATCATCTTCTCCGGCGTCATCAAAACCGCCCTCGAAAGTAGCAGCCGAACCTTCTAGCGAGAGTTCAGGGGCTGGCGTTACTTCTGTAGCTGTAGCAACTTCAGCTACAGAAGCGGGTGCGCCCCCATTTTGAGCTTCGAGCTTTGCGCGTTGCTCTTTTAGGATCGCTTTGCGGGACAACTTAATACGGTTGCCTTCCACGGAAAGAACCTTGACCAGAACCTGGTCGCCTTCTTTCAGTTCATCCTTTATGTCTTTGATACGGTGTTCGGCAACTTCGCTGATGTGCAATAGGCCATCGGTGCCTGGGATGATTTCGACAAATGCGCCGAATTCAGCCAAGCGGGTCACCGTTCCAAGGTAGGTTCTGCCGATCTCAGGCACAGCCGTGATATCGCCGATCATCTGCAAAGCTTTTTCAGCGGCCGCAGCATCGCTGGATGCCACACGAACCTGACCGTTGTCTTCGACATCGATCTTCACACCAGTAGCTTCAACGATTCCACGAATAACCTTTCCGCCAGGTCCGATCAGTTCACGGATCTTGTCGGTCGGAATCATCACGGTGTAGAAGCGAGGTGCATGGGTGCTGACGTTGGTGCGACCAGACGTAATCGATTCATCCATCTTGTCGAGGATGAAGATGCGACCACGTTTAGCCTGCGCCAGTGCTTCACGCATGATCTGAGGAGTAATGCCCCCGATCTTGATGTCCATTTGCAACGCAGTAATGCCATCGCGTGTTCCGGCAACCTTGAAGTCCATGTCGCCGTAGTGATCTTCTGCACCAGCGATGTCGGTTAGGATGGCGTACTCTTCGCCTTCCTTCACCAATCCCATCGCGACTCCGGCAACAGGAGCGCGTAGGGGAACACCCGCATCCATCAAGCTTAGCGAACCGCCGCAAACTGTGGCCATCGAAGAGGAGCCGTTGGACTCGAGGATGTCGCTAACCACGCGCATCGCGTAAGGAAAATCGTCTTCATTTGGTAACACTGCGGTAAGAGCGCGCTCCGCCAGTGCACCATGACCGATTTCACGACGGCCGGCGCCACGTAGGAAGCCTACCTCTCCAACCGAGAACGGCGGGAAATTGTAGTGCAACATGAAGCGCTTCTTAGTCTCACCTTCGAAGCGTTCAAGACGCTGCATATCATCACTGGTACCAAGCGTCGTGGTTACGAGCGCCTGGGTTTCACCGCGGGTAAAGACAGCAGAACCGTGAGTGCGTGGCAATACACCAACTTCGCTCCAAATAGAACGAATCTGATCGAATGCGCGTCCATCCGGACGACGACGATTCTTTGTGACTTCTTCGCGGAACACGAGTTCGCGAAGCATATCGAAGTACTTGCCAGCCTTGATCTTCTCTTCCGGCTTATCCTCAGGCGCGTCAGCCTTCACGCTATCCTTGAGGGCCTTGATCTTGGAGTAGCTGTCGATCTTCGTGTACTTCTCTGTGTTGACTGCATCAGCCAGCGCTTCGCCGACCTTGGCGCGCAGAGCATCCAGGTATTCCTGATCGATGACTGGGGCATCGAACGAACGCTTAGCGCGTCCAACTTTTTGGGCAAACTCGTTGATAGTGGCGCAGATTTTCTTAATCTCGCCGTGAGCAAACTCAATTGCGTCGACAACGCGATCTTCTTCCACTTCGTTCGCGCCAGCTTCAATCATCACGATGCCTTCGGATGTTCCGACGACCATGATGTTGAGCTTGCTCTCACGCTGTTCGCTATAGGTAGGATTGATAACGAAATCATTGTTAACAAGACCGACGCGTACGGCGCCAATCGGTCCTGCAAACGGAATATCAGAAATGGTCAGCGCAACCGATGCGCCGTTGATTCCCGCAACATCGGGGTCATTCTCAGTATCGGCCGAAAGCACGAACGCAATGACTTGTGTTTCTGAACGGAAACCTTCGGGAAACAGCGGACGGATGGGACGATCAATCTGACGGCTGGTCAGAATCTCGCGCTCACTAGGACGTCCTTCGCGCTTGATGAAGCCTCCAGGAATGCGGCCCCCAGCGTAGGTATATTCGCGATAGTCAACAGTCAACGGAAAGAAATCGATGCCGACGCGAGGCTCAGCGTTGGCGCAGGCGGTTGCGAGAACAACGGTTTCGCCAATGCGAACAACCGCAGATCCGTGAGCTTGTTTGGCCCAGTGACCGGTCTCGAATGAAATGGTTTTACCGCCGGAGAGGATAACACTTGTTTCTTGTTTCATTAATTCCCTTTCGCCAGGGGGCGCGTCCACGATAGGAGCACTCCACCACCACAAGCGCGAGCAGTACGCGTCAAGCAGCAGTTAAGAATGCGAACAGGAACAGTTCCAGCCGCTTCGAGTTTCACTGGCACTCCCAAGCAGCATGGTCGATGCCGACGCTGCGATGATCTGGGAGTACGCTGGCGTACCCCTTTACGGAGCAACGCCAGCGGAATACACGGGAGATTGGCTCTAAAGCCGATCTCCGGCGGATGTTTACTTGCGGATACCCACCTTCAGAATCACAGCCTTGTACCGCTCGGTGTCGTACTTCTTCAGATAGTCGAGCAAGCTACGACGCTTGCTAACCATCATGAGAAGACCGCGACGCGAAGCGTGGTCCTTCTTATGCGTACGGAAGTGCTCGGTCAACTGGCCGATGCGCTCGCTGAGAAGGGCAATCTGTACTTCAGGGCTGCCGGTGTCGGAGGTGTGGGTCTTGTACTTCTCGATGATATTGGTTTTCTGCTCTCGTGCTAACACTGGGAACTGACGCGCTCCTGCTTCTACTGTTTCATTATTGTAACCAGTTCAAAATACCATGTTTAGGAAACAAGTGCAAAGACTGGTACCAGTTGGAGGGGCATTATATTCGAGGAACCCGTTATCTTGTGTCCGCTGCGAGTTCGTTCGCAACATTCTGTGAACTTCTAGCTGCGCGCGTGGGGACAGAGCAATCTCCATTACTCAGTTGATCGCGCCTTTTTCTTCTCTGCGGTCGCATATTCTGCAACGAGCTTTAAAAATTCTGCATGGACTCGAGTATCCGCGCTCAACTCAGGATGGAAAGTCGCCGCCAAAATATTCTTTTGGCGAATCAGCACGGGGAAGCCGTCTCGCTCGGCAAGTACTTGAACCGTGGGGCCAATACGTTCGATCCGTGGAGCTCGAATGTAGACCTGCTCCAGTGGCCCGCCGTCTAGTTTGCTCAATCCTTCCAATATTGCGGAATCAATCTGCCGTCCGTAAGCGTTGCGCCGCACCGTGATATCCAGCGCTCCAAGCCCTTTTTGGGGAGGGTTCTCAACCTCTCGTGCGAGAAGAATGCAGCCAGCACATGTCCCAAAGGTGGGCTTGGCGAGTACGAAAGCCGAAAGCTTCTTGAAGCCCTGATCGCCAAGCAGGTTCAAAAACACAGACGATTCACCTCCTGGGATTACGAGGCCGTCTATTCCGTCCAGTTGCTCTGGCTTACGAACCAGTATCGGCTCAGCGCCAAGTTCCGCTAGCCGCCTGCTATGGGCTTCAAAGTCGCCCTGCAATGCGAGAATTCCTATCTTCATGATTACTGTCTAATTTATCAGGTCGAAATAAAACATTCTTCGAGCGTGCCGCGCAAAAAGGGACGCAGCTTATTAACTGCTTAACTGCGTCTTAGCTGCGTCCCTTTACTAACGAAACGACTACCAACCGCGGGTCTGCAACAGGTCAGCTTCGGCAATTCCCGAAATAGCCAAGCCTTTCATCGAACCGGTCATCTGTTCGCTGACTTCGGCCAATACTTTAGGGTCGTTATAGTGAGTGGTTGCAATCACTATCGCCTTGGCGCGAGATTCCGCTTCTTCGCGCTCCTTCGGAATGCTGAGGTCCAGAGGCGTTGCGCCGCCCTTCATAAAGATGCCGCTTCCAACAAATACAGCTTCTGCCCCGAGTTGCATTACCAGCGAAGCGTCGGCCGGAGTGGCAATTCCACCTGCGCTGAAGTTTGGCACCGGCAACTTGCCTGCTTTGGCAACCATGCGCACCAGTTCATAGGGTGCTTGATGGGTCTTCGCCGCCAAATACAGCTCCTGCTCGCTCATTACTGTGAGTTGAAGCATCTCTTTAACAATTTGGCGCATGTGCTTCACGGCGTGAATTACATCGCCTGTTCCAGCTTCGCCCTTGGTACGAATCATGCAAGCACCTTCGGCAATGCGACGGAGTGCTTCACCCAAGTTGCGAGCTCCGCAGACAAATGGAGTCTTAAAGGCGTGCTTGTCGATGTGATGTTCTTCATCGGCTGGGGTCAATACTTCAGATTCGTCGATATAATCGACGCCGAGTTCCTGCAAAATTTGAGCTTCTGCAAAGTGGCCGATGCGCGCTTTCGCCATGACTGGGATATTTACCGTATTCATGACTTCCTTGATAACCTTGGGCGAGGCCATGCGAGCTACGCCGCCCTCGGCACGAATCATGGCTGGGACGCGCTCCAGAGCCATCACGGCAGCAGCGCCGGCTTTCTCAGCGATTTCCGCCTGTTCCGCGCTCATGACGTCCATAATCACGCCGCCTTTGAGCATCTCCGCGAGGCCAATCTTCAGTCGCAATCCGTTGCCATTTGTGTCTGACATAGCTTTCTCCCTACTCACTACTTGTAATTGAGCTTCTCCCACGGCCAGAGCAAGGCGCAACTGGATGGCACGCACAAAGCCTGTGGATCGAACAACTATTTTAGCGCGTTCTGCGTTTCCATGCCCGGACCCTGTCGCCGCGCCGAGATTCTGTCAGCAGAGCACCTGTAGCTTATTGACTCAATTGATGGGGCGAATCTATAGTTGACAGTTCTTGTCACCTCCCGGGTTCAAGGAGACACCGTGGCGTCTAGCACACAACCAACTAGTAGTACTCTGCCCAAGGGAGTTGCTCCCCTGCGCTCCGGCGCCGGAAATTCTTTTCTGTGGCGTCGTCTTCACTCACTCACGGGCATTGTCCCGGTTGGACTGTTTCTGCTCGAGCATTTCATCTCAAACGCAGAAGCAATCAACGGAGTTACTGCTTACAACTCACAAGTGAAATTTCTTACCGGACTTCCCTTCCGCTTATGGTTGGAAATATTCGGAATTTTTATTCCATTAGCTTTTCATGCCCTGTACGGGCTCTACATTTGGTGGCGAGGTGAGAACAATGTCATCGATTACCCCTGGGCAGGTAACTGGTACTACACAGTACAGCGCTACTCAGGCATTCTCGTCTTTGCGTACGTCACCTATCACATCTGGTACATGCGCTTTGCCGGAGTCCATCTGGTAGACCACTACGATGCTTCGTTCTGGAAAGTGCAGCACGAGCTTTCGCATCCTCTGGCTCTGGCCATATATGTTGTCGGCGTTGTTGCTGCATCCTGGCACTTTGGCTACGGACTTTTCTTGTTTGCAGCGAAGTGGGGCATCGTTACTGGCGCAAAGGCGCAGAAGCGCGCGCAGACCGCTGGAATTGCTCTATCGGTCCTGCTCGTACTCGTCGGACTTGTTACCATCTATGCCTTTGTAGCGAAGTTTCCTCCACAACAGCGTAATCCAGAATGGGATCGACACACGGAGAGCGTGGCTCCTTCAGATCAGAGCCGGATGATTCCCCAAAATATCCCCAGCAGCCAGGCGAGATAAAGGCCGGCCGAAAGAGAATTTATGGCAGCAACGACACCAAGAATCGTAATCGTCGGCGGGGGACTCGCGGGCCTATCCGCCGCTATCAAAGTTGCGGAGTTGGGCGCTCACGTTGATCTATTTTCGCTCGTGCCAGTGAAGCGTTCTCACTCGGTATGCGCACAGGGCGGTATCAACTCGGCCAAGGATCTCAAAGGCGAGGGTGACTCAACCTGGGCCCATTTCGATGACACAGTCTATGGCGGTGATTTTCTAGCGAACCAAGCACCTGTTAAGAAGATGTGCGAGATGGGACCGGGCATCATCGACTTGCTCGACCGAATGGGAGTTCCTTTTAATCGCACTCCGGAAGGGCTGCTCGATTTCCGACGCTTCGGAGGGACGCTTTTCAATCGAACTGCGTTTGCTGGAGCAACTACCGGCCAGCAATTGCTCTACGCGTTGGATGAGCAGGTACGTCGCTTCGAGTCCGAAGGAAAAGTAAAGAAGTATGAATATTGGGAGTTTCTTTCTGCTGTTCTAGACTCCCAACGGGTATGTCGCGGTATTTGCGCCATGGATCTGCGCTCGATGGAAGTGACAACATTCCCAGCGGATGCGGTACTCATGGCCACGGGCGGAGTCGGAGCAATTTTCGGAAAGTCGACAAACTCCGTGGTTTGTACCGGATCTGCGCAGGGCGCACTGTACCAGCAGGGCGCTGCCTACGGAAACGGGGAAATGATCCAGGTACACCCCACATGCATCCCTGGAGAGGATAAGCTCCGGTTGATGTCGGAGTCGGCACGCGGTGAAGGTGGTCGAGTCTGGGTTCCCAAGAATCCTAAAGAAACCCGCCCCGGAAGGGATGTGCCGGAGGCTGATCGCTGGTACTTCTTGGAAGAGAAATACCCTAAATACGGAAATCTGGTTCCGCGCGACATTGCCACCCGTGACATTCACACCGTGGTGTATGACGACGGCCTTGGCATTCAAGGCCAACCAATGGTCTATCTGGATCTGTCCCATATTGATCGTGCGACATTGGATCGGAAGCTTGGCGGAATCTTAGACATTTATGAAAAGTTCGTAGGTGACGATCCGCACGAAGTCCCGATGAAGATCTTCCCAGGGATGCACTACACCATGGGAGGACTCTGGGTTGATAGTGACCAGATGACGAATATCCAAGGGCTTTATGCAATTGGCGAGTGTGACTACTCGATCCATGGTGCTAATCGCCTTGGTGCTAATTCCCTACTGAGTTGCATCTATGCGGGCTTCGTTGCCGGCCCGAACTCGGTGAAGTACGCTAAGGGCATTGGCGCCGCTCCAGCGGATCTCGCTTCATCGTTTGAGAGCGAAAAGAAACGACAGATTGAAGCTAATAACATGCTCGTCAGCAACCAGGGTACGGAAAACCCATTCAAGCTCTGGCGTGAACTGGGCGATGTAATGTCACGCAACGTTACCGTGAGGCGCTACAACGACAAGTTGCAGGAGACGGATGTCAAACTGGTAGAGCTTCTGGAACGATACCGGAACGTAAACCTGAGTGACAAATCGATGTGGTCCAACCAGTCGTTTCTGTTTACACGTCAGCTATACAACATGCTGCAGCTTGCAAGAGTCATGACCCAGGGTGCTTTCCTGCGCAATGAATCTCGAGGATCGCACTACAAACCAGATTTCCCTGAGCGGGACGATGAGAACTTCTTGAAGACTACCAAAGCGTTTTTCGCGCCTGATGCTGACGAACCGCGCTTTGAGTGGGAACCTGTAGATGTTTCGCTGATCAAACCGCGTCCACGCCGCTACGACAGCAAGTAGATACGAGATCCGACCTTGCACCTCTTCAGAGGTGCAAGGCGAAAAGGTTTAGAAACTCATGGCGAATAAGAGCATACTTTTTAAGATCAAGCGTCAGGCTTCTCCCACCAGCGAAGCCTACTGGGAAGAATTCGAACTTGCGTGGAGGGCTGGCATGAACGTGATCTCTCTGTTCATGGAGATTGCGATAAATCCAGTTACGCGCGAAGGCAAGGCGACAACTCCCATCAACTACGACTCCAACTGTCTTGAGGAAGTTTGCGGCTCTTGCGCGATGCTGATCAATGGCAAAGCCCGTATGGCCTGCTCTGCACTCGTGGACAATTTGGAGCAACCTCTTACGATCGAGCCGTTCTCTAAGTTTCCCATCATTCGGGACCTTGTGGTGGACCGCTCTGTCCTCTTCGAAAATTTGAAGGCCGTAAAGGCGTGGGTTCCAATCGATGGAACCTATGATCTTGGTGACGGCCCAAAGATTTCTCCCAACGTACAGGAACAGGCTTACCAACTCTCGCAATGCATGAGTTGCTGTTGCTGCATGGAGGCCTGCCCTCAGTTTAACGAGAGTACAGGATTCGTTGGCGCAGCCACTATTGCCCAGGTCAGGCTCTTCAACATGCATCCGACAGGCAAGGTGCTGAAGGACGAGCGGTTGCAGGCCCTGATGGGGGACGGCGGAATTCAGGAGTGCGGCTACGCACAAAACTGCGTCGAGGTCTGTCCGAAGGAAATTCCACTCACCAAATCGATCAGCGACGTTGGTGGAGACGTGATGAAGAAGGCGATTCTCGACTTTTTCATCACCTAGTCGAGGAGAATCAGTGTGGTGACGGGCTAAATGCACGCGAGACTCTCTATTACGGTCGCGCACACGCTCGTCACCAGCACCTTCGTGATCTAGCCGTACTACAAATCGACGTTTTACTGCGCAATTTACCTGAGCAGAAATTCAGAGGCGCTGGGTTACACTGTCGTTAGTTGCAACATCATACCCGGTAGGAGTTGGACTGCTCACCTAATGACGTGCCGAATTACCGCCACCATTATCTTCGTCTTCGCGCTGGCCTTGGCATTCGCCTCTGGTGCTACCGTTCGTTCACCTTACCGCACACCAAGGCGGACTCTTCACCGCTCCCACGCTCGTGTAGTGCCATGGAACCCGGTGTTGCGTGGATCACACGATTCCATGCTCCGGCAGAATGAAGAGATAGATAGGCTGAAACTGACACGCATCAACGACGATCAAGAACTTGAAGAACTCGAATTACGTGGCGATTTGGTCAGTCTGCACGACTCAAAGTCCCTGCAAATAGCCTCGAATCTTGAACTCAATCGGCGCTTCTGCCGTCCGTGGACCCGCGCTTTTCTGGTCGATGTGAGCCAAGCTTTTTATGCTCAGTTCCGTCAACCCATTCAGGTTACTTCTGCAGTTCGTACCGTAGATCAGCAAGCCCGCTTGCAGCGTTGGAATCATAATGCTGCGCCAATTGACGGTGACACAGCTTCGTCGCATTTGGCGGGGCTTACGATCGATATAGGAAAGAGCCCGATGTCACGCAGAGAGCGTGCCTGGTTCGATCAGTACATGTTGAAGCTTCAACAACTCGGATTGGTCGAAGCCGCCGAGGAACGTCGTCAGGCTTGCTACCACATCATGGTGAGCGATCGTTATGATGAGTATCGCGGTGCTCCCTCGGCTTTCAAATCATACCGATAGCCAAAACGAAGGGATTCCAAACCGCCTGGGCAACTTGCCCGGGCGGTTTCATTTGGTTCGTCCCATGGCGCTGCTTCGCTGTTCGGTATAATCTGGACACTTTGACGGAGACAGGATGAGAACTAAGCTCGTTGTGACTTCTCTTGCCTTACTGCTAGCCGTTCCTGCCGCCGCACAAACGGCGGACTCTCAGAAAAGCAATTCAGGCCAGGATCTAAACATGCATCCGAACCAGACTTCTTCTACTCCCAATGCAAGTGCAGTCCGCAACTCTGCCATTGTGATCGACACACATGCTGATACTCCGGGCCGCTTCGTCGATGACTCATTTGATCCCGCGACGGACTCGGGGAAAGCTCACTGGGACTTTGCAAAAGCAAGGTCTGGCAATCTCGGTGCAGAGTTCTTTTCGATCTGGGTTGATCCAATCGAGTTCAAGGGGCACTACACTCGGCGCGCCCTCGATATGATTGATTCAGTTCACGAGGCTGCAACAAGGAATCCCTCGGATTTGGTTATGGCCTACTCCGTAAGTGACATCTTGGAGGCACAAAAGGGACCGCATAAGCGAATTGCCGCCCTGATTGGAGTGGAAGGTGGGCACGCGATTGAGGGCGATATTCGCGTACTGCGAGACTTCTATAGGCTGGGCGCGCGTTATATGACGCTTACCTGGGCTAACTCCAATGAACTCGGGCAATCTTCCGGCGATGTAAAGCTCGGGGAAAACGGAAAACCACATGATCCAGGCTTAACTGATTTTGGTCGCGATGTCGTACGAGAAATGAATCGGCTCGGCATGATGGTCGACATTTCCCACGTCAGTGATCGCTCGTTCTACCATGCTCTGGTCGTCAGCCGAGCTCCAGTGATCGCCTCTCATAGTAGTTCGCGCTCCGTCACAAATCATCCGCGCAATATGACCGATGACATGCTGATCGCACTTGCTCGCAATGGGGGAGTGGCGCAGGTTAACTTCAACTGCGGTTTCATCAGTGACGAGTACAATACAAAGTCGAAGGCTTACGAAAGTACACACCCGCTCGAAGTGGAGCGTGCGCATGAGCTTTCGACTGCCCCAAAGACTCCAGAATCAAGAGCTGAGCTAGAGAAGTTGCGAGCTTTACAGGAGGCGGTTGTACCGCGCCCCCCGCTCAGCGCGTTAATCGACCATTTCGATCACATGATAAAGATCGCAGGAGTGGACCACGTTGGAGTTGGATCGGACTTTGACGGTGTTGAATGCCTTCCGCAGGGCATCGATGGGGTCCAGAATTTACCGAAAATCACCGCCGAACTTGTCAAGCGAAGCTACAGTGCCGAGGACTTGAGGAAGATTCTCGGGGGCAACCTGCTCCGAGTCTTTGGCGAAGTCGAGCGCGTGTCACTTCAAATTCAAAATGAACAGAATCCGGATCGGCGGCCCGAGGTCGCGATCCCGCAATCGAAATAGCACATATCGGAGGAATACTGATTTATGGGCAGACTGTCGACTGTAACTATTTTCTTGATGCTGGCCTTGGGCGCAAGTGCTCAGGTAGCCAAGCCAGTTTTGCAAGGTACAAAGGAACAACCGGTAGCCATTATCCAAACCAGCATGGGCGACCTACATTGCGTGCTCTTTCCCAAGGCCGCACCGCTCGGAACCGCTAATTTTATTGGCCTAGCGAAGGGCACCAAGGATTGGACAGATCCCAAGACCGGCAAGATGAAGCATGGCATTCCTCTATATGACAACACAACGTTCCATCGTGTTATTCCGGAATTTATGATTCAAGGTGGAGATCCGGCCGGAACAGGTTCGGGCGATGTCAGCATCATGTTCAAGAATGAGACTTGGCCTGATCTCAAATTCGATCGCGCCGGTCGCTTAGCCTATGCCAATGCCGGGAAAGATACGAATGGATCTCAGTTTTTCGTTACAGAAGTCGCCACCCCGTTCCTGAATGGAAACTACACGATATTCGGTCAGTGCGACGACGCCAGTGTAGAACTCGTGAAGAAGATCGCCCGCCAACCTAGGAACGGCAGCGATAAGCCGAATACGGCCATTGTGATTAAACATATTAAGATTGATCAAGGCGCTTCCGTTCGGAGACCGATTGCTCCTGTCCACAAGGCACCCCGGGCACAATAGGGATATCGCTGCCAGCAACTAGCAAGATTCGCATGCAGCGCAAATTCGAAGCACCTCACGTAATTCTGTTAGTCTGGCTAGTCAGTTATTTTCCAGCAAGGAGCCAGTATGGCCGAACGTACACCGGGTTTATATGCCACGTTTCTCACCAATCAAGGCACCATCGTCTGCCGCCTTTTCGAAAAGGAAGCACCGAAAACGGTAGCAAATTTCGTTGAGCTTGCCGAGGGCAAGCGCGAATGGAAGGACAGCGTGAGCGGCAAGAAAGGTCCCGGTCCTCTTTATAACGGAACGGTCTTCCACCGCGTCATCCCTGAGTTCATGATCCAGGCGGGAGATCCCAGCGGAACCGGAATGGGCGGCCCCGGATACAAGTTTGAAGACGAGACCAAGGGTTCGCCGTATAAGTTCGACAAGCCTGGCAAGTTGGCAATGGCCAATGCTGGGCCGAACACGAATGGCTCCCAGTTCTTCATCACCGTAGCTCCCACGCCGTGGCTCACAGGGAATCACACTATCTTTGGTGAAGTAATCGAGGGGCAAGATATTTCTGACAAGATCAGCACCCTTCCCCGCAATCACCAAGATCACCCGAAGAACGAAGTCGTTCTGGAGAGCGTCACAATCGAGCGCGTGTAGTCTTCTCACCTTTCATGCAAAATCAAACCCCGGGGCCTGAGCCTCGGGGTTTGATTTATGGTGCCAATCAGAATTAAAGACCGATTACAGTGATCAATTCCTTCACAGCATCGGCGCTCTTGTTCAGGGCAGCCTGCTCATCCGTAGTCAGCTTGATTTCGATGATCTGTTCAATTCCGTTTGCACCCAATTTCACTGGCACGCCCACGAAAAGGCCCTTGATCCCGTATTCGCCATCAAGATAAGCGGCGCAAGGAACGATCTTCTTTTTGTCCTTCAAGATCGCTTCCACCATCTCTACCGCCGATGCCGAAGGCGCATAGTAGGCGCTACCGGTCTTCAGGTACTTCACGATTTCGGCACCACCATTACGGGTGCGATCGACGAGTGCCTCAAGCTTTGCCGGTTCGATCAGTTCAGTGATAGGAATACCAGCAACCGTCGAGTAGCGGGGTAGCGGAACCATCGTGTCGCCATGACCGCCGAGCACAAAGGCCGTGACGTTTTCCACGCTGACGTTCAGTTCCTGTGCAATAAACGTGCGGAAACGAGCTGAATCCAATATGCCAGCCATACCGATTACACGATTACGGGAGAAGCCGCTCATCTTGAAAGCAGCCTGCGCCATCGCATCCAAAGGATTGCTAACGACGATGATGATGCAGTTCGGCGAGTACTTCACAACCTTGCCCACGACATCCTGCATGATCTTATAGTTTGTGTTCAGCAGGTCGTCGCGGCTCATGCCTGGCTTGCGAGGAATTCCGGCTGTGATTACAACGATGTCGGAGTTCGCGGTATCAGCGTAGTCATTAGTGCCGAGAATGGCGCTATCGCGCTTTTCAACCGGCATTGCCTGAAGCAGATCGAGTGCCTTTCCTTGCGGAACGCCCTCCATGATGTCGATGAGAACTACGTCTGCCAGTTCCTTTGAGGCGATCCAATGAGCTGCGGTAGCCCCAACATTTCCTGCTCCAACGATAGAAACCTTCTTGCGCATCTTAATTCCTTTCAAGCCACTAAGGGCATTGCGATAGAAGTACGGTAAAAAGACATTGCGTTGAACTCGGCTGAGCCGATTTCAGTTCGCATTCGAATTATCGCGCACTCGAAGCGATTGCCGCCATATTCTCGATCACTGCCGAAGCAAATTCGCTCGTATGCAGCTGCTTTGCGTCTTCCATTAGGCGCGCGAAGTCATAAGTCACACGCTTTTGATCAATCGTGCGCTCCATGCTGTCTTCTACTAGTCTTGCAGCCTCCGTCCAGCCCATAAAGTCCAACATCATGACAGCTGACAAAATGACCGAGCCCGGATTGATTACGTCCTTGTCCGCATACTTCGGGGCCGTGCCGTGGGTCGCTTCGAAAATGGCGTGTTCCGCTCCGATGTTCGCGCCGGGAGCGATTCCCAAGCCACCTACCTGCGCCGCGCAAGCGTCGGAAATATAGTCGCCATTTAGATTCGGCGTAGCCAAAACGGAGTATTCATCGGCTCGAGTTACAACCTGTTGGAATATGGAATCAGCAATACGATCGTTGATCAGTAGCTTTCCTTTCCATTGGCCATTGCCATGCGTCGAGTAGATCGCATCGAGCACGCCTTGCACTTCGGCATACACGCTCTGACGGAAATCCTCCTGCGCGAATTCCATTCCAGGCTCAAGGAGCAACGCATTCTCTTCGACGGTGATTGCAGGGTTGCTGTCCTTGTTTTTCAGAATCCAACTTTCACGCTCAGTCACGGTCTGACTCCGAAACTCCTGCGTCGCAACCTCGTAACCCCATTCGCGAAACGCGCCTTCGGTAAACTTCTGAATGTTTCCTTTGTGCACTAACGTGACACTGGGCCGCTTGTTCTTGAGCGCGTACTCTATGGCCATGCGCACCAAGCGTTTCGTCCCGGTAATCGACATGGGCTTGATACCGATTCCGGAGTCCGCACGGATCTGTTTCTTGCTTCCAGCCAGCATTGTGTTGTTAAGGAAGTCGATCAGCTTTTTAACTTCGGCTGTTCCTTCTTTCCATTCGATCCCGGCATAAACGTCTTCTGTATTCTCTCGGAAGATGACAATATTCATGCGGTCTGGATGCTTTACCGGCGAGGGAATGCCACTGTAATACTTCACAGGTCGCACACAGGAGTACAGATCGAGAATTTGGCGCAGGGCAACATTTAGCGACCGTATTCCGCCGCCGATGGGAGTGGTAAGAGGACCTTTGATTCCAATACGAAGGTCGCGAAAGGCATTTACCGTCTCGTCCGGAAGCCAACTTCCGAACATCTCCTTTGCCTTTTCACCTGCAAACACTTCATACCAAACGATACGACGCTTCCCGCCGTACGCCTGCTCCACCGCGGCGTCCACCACGCGCACCGATGCCTTCCAAATATCGCGTCCAGTCCCGTCACCCTCAATAAATGGAATAATCGGGTTATCTGGAATTACAAATTTTCCATTGGAGAACTCAATCGTGCGGCCAGCGGCCGGAAGCGCAAAACCGTTGTACGAAGCAGCCATTCAAACCTCCCGCGGGATTGACATGGGATCGCCCAAAAACGCTTTCGCGCTCCAGACGTCGCCACCAGAACCGTAACAGCGGCACCCCACATATCCGCCGTCACCAGTGAACCAGTTGCTTACATATCTTCCAAACGTTTTCGTATCAAACACTCGAGACTATCACCGGACGAGCCGCCCTTCAATTCCTGAAAAAACAATCAAATATTTTTCGCACGCACACCATTTCTGCACGCAACGCCGCATCCAGATTAGAAGCTCCAACAATGCTTTCCACGCTAGCCAGCAAAACGTCGTTTTCAGGTAGCCACATCCGAGATCGCCCCTCGACGACTCGAACGGCATGATCGATCCTCCGAAACAATCCGCCTGCCCGCAATAAATCAGAGGCTTGAGTAACTGACAGCAATTCTCGTTCAAGCAGGGACTGCAGGCGCTCCGGTAGTTGCCTCCCGGCAGACGGCAGGGCGGCCCTCGCTTCCAGCATGCCTACCAGGAAGTCAAAATCATAGAGGCCGCCAGGGCTAGTCTTAAAGCTTCCGCTGCCGCCGGAATCCGCAATGCGTTTTCTCATCAACCTGAGTTCTGGAACAAACTCAGGCGCAAAGGCAAAACGTTCCTGCAACTTTCTGACTGACGTAGTCGCCTCAAACCCAAGGCATTTCGCTCCGGCAACCAAGCGCAATTTGCTGAAAGCTAGAGTTTCCCAAGCCTTTGCGTCGCTCTCGAAATATTGCGCGAGTTGCCGTGGGGACGAGACGAGTTCCCCTGCGTTTCCATGCGGACGAAGGCGCGTATCAACCGCAATCACCGATCCTTCGCGTGTGTAGCTCGACAACATTGCTACTAGAGAATGCGCGCAACGTTCTGCCGTCTCTGAATCAAGATCCGGGCTCCGTAAAAAGAGCAAATCCGCATCCGAAACCACATCGAGCTCACAGGTACCAAGGCGACCTAAAGCGAGTATCGCAAAACCAGAAGGAGCTCCCACCGCGTTGAGAGCTTGCTGCAGAATCCCATCGAAGCTTCGAGAGTGTTCAGCCAGAATCTTCCACACCAGTATCCGTTCCAAGATCGACCGTCCGACCGTACGTAAGATTCTGCGGCGTGATGCAATCCGAAGTTTATCGGCGGCGTTACTCGGTACGTCTCGCTCGCCTTCTTCAAACAACGCGTCGATGTCATCTGGATCTCGCGCCAGAATGTTCGTCGCCATTTCGCTCCGGGCAAACACCGGAAGTGCACGCTCGATCCAGCCCACATTCTGCAAGGTCAATCGCGCACGCTCCTCTCCAGTCGAGGCTGTGACGAGAAAGCGCTGCAAGTTGCGCAGCGTAGGATCTCCGACATCCGCACAAAACTTTTCAGCTAATACAGCGGACTGCGAAGCCAGTTCGCGAGTAATCTGCGCAGCTCCGGGTGCGCCCAGGCCAACGGATACTGGGACCACCTCTTCAGCCGCGTCGCCCGAGCCCAAACGTAAAACGCGAGCACAAAGATCGCTTACTGAGCTCATGACCTGCTTCAACTCCTGAACATTTCCAACCCTTCCCTCTCCTAACGAACGAAAGATGGCTTCTTGCTCGCTGAGCGTCCCAGGTATGCGGTGCGACTGTACCCCCAGACGACACTGTAAACGGTGCTCAATGCCCCGCAGTAACTCGTACGTCTCGCAGAGCTCACGAAATTCCGGGTCGCCGATATGCTGCTTGTCATGCAACTTCTGGAGCGCAGATAACGTAGCACTGGAATGTAGCCATAGCTCAATGCCGCCGTAAACCCTTTGCAAGCACTGTACGACAAATTCAATTTCGCGAAGCCCCCCCGCTCCATTCTTCACATCAAGTTCACGAGTACCACGGAGGCTCGCGCCGCGTTGGATGCGCTCGAGAGAATGAGCCGCAGTCTGAACGGCGGAAAGGCTTAGCCGTTTTGAATAGATTAGTTGCTGAAGTTCGTCCACAAATGCTCTGGCAAGCGTATGGTCTCCAGCGCTTACGCGCACTTTCAGGAGGGCCTGTAATTCCCAGTCATGGGCAACTGTTCGGTAGTAGCGTAGTGCTTGCTCGTAGCCCGCCACCATCCCTCCGCTCGCGCCCTCTGGTCGAAGACGCAGGTCCACGCGGAAGACCTGACCTTCCACGTTCACAGCAGAGAGAACAGATGTCAACTTCTGCGCTAACTGGGTAAAGAACTCGTGAGCTGAAATTCCTATTAATCCAGCATCCTGCGAGTCGTCACATAAATAGAGCAGGTCGATGTCTGAACTGTAGTTCAGCTCGTTTCCGCCCAACTTTCCAAGCGACAACACTGCGAATCGTGCAGGATAAACGCGGCCATCGCGCTTACGTAGTTGCGGCCATCCTTGGTGTTCTCGACGTAACTCGTTCTCGCAATGTGTCAACGCCATCTCGATTAGCACATCCGCAACACCCGAGATTTCCGCGACAATCTCCGTCAGCGTCCCAAGTCTGCTCAACTCACGGATGAAGATGCGAACGTATTCTTTTCGCTTGAAACGGGCAAGCAATATGGGCAGAGCCGTCTGGTGAGAACGCATGCGAAAGCGCGCAAACTGCTCCCTAAGATCCTCCAAACGCCTAGCCGACACAAGCCCCCGGCGGCGAGCAAAGAGGTTCAGTAAATCGGGGTTCTGCTGGAGAGTCTGTCCCAACCATTGGCTGGAACCAAATAACGCAATACACCCACGGAGCGCCAGGGCGCTTGACGTGAACGAGGTTATTGCCTCGGCCGCATGCTGTTGCAGGAGCACATCCATCTGCAGTACGGCTTGGTCCGGATTACCGGCCTCGGCGATGGACTCAAGCAAATCAGAGGGCGAGACTGCAGAAAGCAGTTTGCAAATCCTCTCATAACGCGCAGCCGAACCCGCCTCCTTGAATGAGAAGGTGGCGCGATTTTCTTGCGGGTGTTCATCGGGCCAGTCCACGTAATGCCTCATTAAATCTTGCCCGAAGCATAGCATAGCCGAATAAGAAAACGGCCGCCCGAGGTTGCGAGAGCGGCCTTCAAACCAAACTCAATCACGTAAGAACTAAACATCGAAATACATTGAGAATTCATGCGGGTGAGGCCGAAGGCGCAGTGCGTTGACTTCCTTCTCTCGTTTAAAGGCGATGTAAGTTTCAAGCAAATCTTCAGTGAATACATCCCCCTTCAACAAGAACTGATAATCCACCGAAAGTGCGTCCAACGCGGCTTCCAGCGATGCCGGAATCGAAGGCACTTTCTGCAGTTCCTCCGGTCCCAGGTCGTAGATGTCCTTATCGAGCGGCGCACCGGGATCGATACGATTCTCAATGCCATCAAGCCCCGCCATCAGCATGGCCGAAAACGCGATGTATGGGTTGCAACTAGGATCAGGCGGACGATACTCAACCCGCTTTGCTTCCGGCGCCGAGGAATACATTGGAATTCTGCAAGCAGCAGACCGGTTTCTGCGCGAATACGCGAGATTGATCGGCGCCTCCAATCCGGCACAAAGTCTCTTGTAGCTATTCGTAGTGGGAGCCGTCAGCGCAGCGAGCGCTGGACCGTGCTTGATAAGGCCCCCTATGTACCACAAAGCCATCTCGGACAGCCCTGCATAACCATCACCGAAGAACAGGGGCTTTCCGCCCTTCCAAAGCGACTGATGTGTGTGCATGCTGCTGCCGTTTTCCTGAAAGAGAGGCTTAGGCATAAAGGTCGCAGCCTTGCCGTGTCGACGAGCAACATTGCGCACGATGTATTTGTATTGCATCATCGCGTCTGCCGAACGTAGCAGAGTGTTGAAACGCAGGCCGATCTCCCCCTGTCCCCCACTGGATACCTCGTGGTGATGGCTCTCCGCATCCAACCCGCACTCCTGCATAGTCAGCAGAATCTCTGTTCGCAGATCCTGATGATGGTCGGTAGGAGGCACGGGAAAATATCCCTCGCTGTACCGAGGCCGATACCCGAGGTTGTTCTCACGGCGCGCGGTGTTCCAGCGTCCCTCATCGGAATCGATGTAATAGAAACCGTGGTTCGCGCTCTGATCAAAGCTGACACTGTCGAAAACGAAGAACTCCGCTTCAGCCCCAAACATTGCAGCGTCGCCGAGACCAGACGAAGCCAAGTACATCTCTGCCTTGGTCGCGATGTATCTCGGGTCGCGATCATAGCGCTGCCGCGTCACTGGATCTATAACGTCCGCTATCATTCCCAATGTTGGAACTTCCGTGAATGGGTCCATCACGTAGGTACTCGGGTCTGGGATGAGGAGCATGTCGCTCTCGTGAATGGCTGCCCAACCTCTAATGGAAGAGCCATCCATCCCGAATCCGTTGCGGAACGAATCCAGCGTCAACTTCGCAATTGGATAGGAGATATGGTGCCAAAGACCGTGAAGGTCGCTGAAACGCAGATCGAACATCTGTGCGCCCTGTTGCTGGGCAAATTCTAGAACGGCGGAAGCACTAACTTCTCCGGGCGAGCTCATTAACTTAAGTCCTCTTTAGTGCAACTAAAGGCACGACGCAATCATGATAACCAATCAAGTATAGTTTTTACTGGACTAAGTACCAGAAAAAACAGACCATAAAGGAAGCTACCTTCTCGATTTCCTTTCGCCGGGATTGCTACGGTGCTTAAGACTATGGAGGAGTGAGCTTTGCGGGAAATCGAATCTTCTTATGAGACGCATAACGGTCGCTTATATCTTGCTCATCGCTGCTCTCTGCACGACCATGTCAGCGGCGACACCGGTGCGAAAGAAATACTCAAATGTGAGACTCGGGCATGAGGTGAATCTTCCGCCGGGCACTGTTTGTATGGCGTCCGAGCCTGACCACGGATGCGGATTCAACATAACGATGCGCTTTGCAGAAGTCGAGTTGAAGCCTGATTCTCTTCCTGCGCGATACATGTGGGTGAGTGGTGAATTGAATACGGGAGCAGAAAATACGCTCGAACGAGCCGTGCAGAAAACGGTAACAGTGGAGACCACCGGACGAGCAGGCGCAGTTGTGCTGAACAGGCAATCTCGCAGGGCGAGCGGTCTGCCTGCGACGGAGCTTGAGATCTCCGATAACGCGGAAGATGGCGAGGCACTGGAGAAAATTGTTATTGTGTATCGAGAGCACAAAGGCTCCCCAAGTGTGATTTACACCTTTGGATTACATACGCCACGCAGTAATGAAGATGGTGATGTTCGGTTGTTTCACGACTTTGTTTCCGGATTTCGAGTGAGATAGATATGGACTTCGACCAGCTGGAAACTTTTCTGGAAGTGGCGCGTAACCTGAGTTTCTCGCGCGCAGCTGAACGGCGGTTTCGTACACAACCCGCGATCTCCGCGCAGATAAGAGCGATGGAAGAAGAAGTCGGAGCGAGGTTACTGGATCGCACGGGCGGCAAGGTCTCCATTACTGCGGCGGGGAAGATATTTCTTGGTTACGTTGAAAGTGCGCTTGATGCCCGCCGCTCAGCAATAAAAGCTGTTGCTGAAGCCGACCGCGTACCGGGCGGCGAGATCGTGGTGGCGGCCAACGAAGGCAGCTGCTTGCATATCCTGCCCGAGGTGTTTGCCGAATTCAAGCGCAACTATCCTGACGTCGGAATCACCGTAAAGCGCTCAGAAACCCGCGAGGTGATCGAAGCGGTCATCGATAATTCCGCTGACTTTGGTGTTGCGGCCATGCCGGTGACAGATAAACGAATCACGGCAGTTCCGATCCACAAAGACGAATTGATTGTGATCGTTCCGACCGGGCATGCTTTAGCAAAGTTCAAGGAGATTAAGGTCGCCCAGATTGCGGACTATCCTTTGCTGCTGCCTAAGATGGGCCGCACGCGAGACAGTATTGATCGCATGTTTGACGACCGGAACATGAAGCCTAATGTCAGCATGGAACTGGATTCTAGCGAGTTGTTGAAGCGCTTTGTTTCTGCGGGTGTGGGCATAGGGTTTTGTCCTTTCTCGCACGCACAGGGCGATTTGCGACTGGGAATAACAGCGGTTGTAAAGCTTGCGGATGCGCAGATTCGACGGGATATGGCTCTGGTGTTCCGAAAGGACAAGGCTTTGAGCCGGGCTGCGCTGGCATTCATCGATGTTGCAGTCAGGTTAAAGTCTCCGCAGAGTTCGCGTAAATAGCGATCCATTGCGTCTGAGTGCGCATCTTTCCATCTGAGAACGACGGGCTGCAAGTGTCTGGAACGTTGTCATCGTGAAATAGGTGCGTTTGTGGATTGCACCTATTTCCATAATCATTTAATTTCAAAGTGCCGCCCAAACACATTTCTGGTCCGGTTGTATGCTTTCGTCAGAGGAGTAACAAGAATTGGCCAAAGACATGGTCCCCAAGCGCATCTTCCTCACCAAGGGCGTGGGGAAGCACAAAGAGCGTTTGACATCTTTTGAACTTGCGCTACGCGATGCGGGTATAGCTGCGCAAAACCTAGTGCGCGTCTCTTCCATTTTTCCGCCCAACTGCAAGCTGCTTACACGCGCACAGGGACAGAAGTATCTGAGCCCAGGCGAGGTCGTTTTCGCGGTTGTTGCGGAGAATTCCACCCGTGAACCGCATCGCCTTGTGGCTTCGAGCATCGGCTTGGCAATGCCTGCCGACAGCAAGACATATGGCTATTTGAGCGAACATCACAGCTTTGGCGAGACCGATCAGATTGCTGGCGACTACGCGGAGGAACTAGCCGCGGAGATGCTCGCAACTACGCTGAACGTTGACTTTGATCCCGACAAGAGCTGGGATGAGAAGAAGGAAGTCTACCGCTTGTCTAACAAGATTGTGCGGACGACTAATATTACGCAGAGCGCGATTGGTGACAAGAGTGGCATATGGACCACTACCATCGCAGCCGCGATCCTGATCTTCGATTAATTCTTGATTTTGTCCTTCCGAAGGCCTTGGAGATTATCCCGGGCCTTTTCTTATGTGCGGAGAAGGATTATCCGAGATGACAACCTTCCGATGGTGCTGGGTATGATGTTGGTTAATATTTCGGGGGAATTCTGAAGGATTGGCGAGTAAGTAACCGAGTCTAAACACGTATCTACTGTATGGTTACTCCAGTCCCCCCTGAGCTCACAAGAAACTAGACATAATCCCTCATCGAGAAGAACCGATGAGGGATTATGTTGTAACTGTTTTGACCTTCGGATAGGTATTTACGATTTCTTTTGAAGGCGTTGCAACACGGCTCCAGCTACAAGCGGCAGCGCTACTGTTGCGTCGTCGAATACTTCTGCGAACTTTCCGCCTTCTGCGGGTGGAACAAATTTGCCCCAAGAAATTGCTTCGCTGTAGGGTGAGCCGCTGAGTCCGCCCCAGTGAACAGGCTCGGGGCAGATTCGCAAGCCGTAGTGATAGCGCTTCAGCGGAAGGTCTTCGCCACCGCGACGATGTCGAAGTTCGATGTAAGGGCCAAACTGCTGGGTCCAATTGCGGGGGACGCCGCCTCCGATGGTGAAGATGCCGAGACGTGTCTGTTCAAGATTCTTTTCGGCAAAGTGATTGAGGTCGAGGAAAGGATCGAAACGGATCAGTTCTCTTCCCTCTTTGGCGCGTTTGCGATTGTGCAGGGCAACGTCGAGTCCCATCTCTGAGTCGGTAAATGCGGGGATGTAAACCGAGGCTCCCTTTTCATAGGCGGAACGGAGGATTCCACGTCCGGCAGCATTCTCGGAGAGGTACTTGCCAATGGCATGAGTGAACTTGTAGGAGCACATGACTTCGTTAGCATCCCAGGCTTCTAGCATCTGGGAGACGATTCCTTCTACGAAGTTGAGATTGGTCTCGGGCTCTAGAGTGTCGTAGACACGGTTGTATCCGGCCTCGTAGAGTTCGACATCATTCATCTTCTCGTCCCAGACAAAGTGGGACTTTCCTGCTGCCTCGACCAGACCGTGAGCCATAAGAGCTCCGGTGGATACGATGGCCTTTACGATTCCGGCGTCAATAAGGTCCGTAACGACCAGGCCCTGCTTGGCAACGGTCATAGCACCGCTGAGCGTCATGATGACAAACGCTTCCTTGTCGCGGGCCATTGCTTCGAGGACGTCTGCGGCGTGACCGATCTGACGTCCGGTGAAGGCAGTCTTTCCCATGGCGCGGACCAGATCGTCGACCGTGGTGATTGTCGAGAGGTCGAGGGGTTCGAGTGCTACGAGCTTGTCTGAAATGGGATCGTGCAGCTCGCGCTCTATGCCGGATCCTTCGTCGGGTTGCTGACCGTGATTACCGTGATTCAATTACGCACCTCTTACGAGTTCTGAAATATTCCTAAATTTAAGGATAAATTAACGGGGTGGAGCGGGCAAGGAATGCGGGCCTAGACCGAATTCAGACCTTCTATAAACAGCGTCAGGAAAGAGCGCAGAGAGCGAAGCATATCCCAGGCGATGCTCTGATGCTGAAGAATATGGGGGGCAAGGGTTGACCGCTGAAACAGCAACAAGACAACTTAGCTTAGAGGTGATTCCACCTTGACCGTGGGGGTACGGTCAAGGTGGAATCGATTATGCCGTGGGATTTACGAGTTCAGACTGGGGGATAGCGCCTTTGGCTGCGGCCATTGCTTCTCCAGTACCGATGCCGAAGTGAACGTACACGTCAGGGACTTCCTTAAGGGGCATCCAGTAGCCGATGATTTTCTTGCCGCCCATTTCTTCCTCGGTGCAGACGGTTTCTCCCGTCTTGAGCGCGAGGTTGGCTTTGCAGCGGCTGCAGTGCTCGTTCTGGCCGGCTTCGGGATTGAGCGTGAAGCACTTAATTCCAGCAGGGATACCAGCAGTACGGGCAAAGTCATTCACCGCAAGAATAGTGCGGGTTTTGTGAATGAGCATAACGGGCTCGGGAAAAGGGCCCCACATGGTTTGAAAGGAATCGAGTATTTGCTGCTCTACCATTTTAGTAACTCCTCTACAGATGAATTCCAATAACGGTTCTTTAGTGAATGCGGCAGCCGACCAAAGGCATGAGCCGAATGGCGAGAGTGGGAAGGATGCAAAACAGAAAAGTTCCCACGAAGAGTGAGAGTAAGGAGCCTTTCAAGAGTATCTTCCAGGCACCGTCCGCATGATTCGAATCAACTATGTTCGCCACTGGTAGCTCCTGTTCTGACTGGTATGACGACGGGACTTCAAAGTTATTGCATTGCGCGGCAAGAAAAAGGTTCACAAAAACTGTTTACTGCTATCCCACCTCTGCGCGAGAAGCATGCGCGAAGGTGGGATATTTAGCCTTCTGGCAGACTTGGAAGCCAGAACGCTTGTGGGCGAAGCGACGGCTAACTTCCTGGATTTGGGCGATTGGTGGAGAAGTCGCGAAAAGACTGCTCTCCGTGTTCGCGCCACCAATTCTCATACTGATGTTGTGAAGATCCATGAATGCCGCGGTGCCGCCCTCCGTGGCCACCATGACGGAATCCGCCTACGAGAATGCGTGCCAGAAGCAGCAGACCTACACTGTGCCAATACGAAAGATGTCCGACAGAGAGCAGCGCGGGCATGATTCCATTCCATAAGAGCATTACGGTGTAACCGAAGCCGAGCACGAGTGCTCCGCCGAACAGAATGGCCATGCCGACGTGTGCCGCTATATGCGGCAGGCGGTGACGGGGAAACGGAAGATCGGGATGTCGATGGAACATGATAAGAACTCCTATCTGTAATTCTTGTAATCGGAGAGCATTTGGCGCAGCTTCTCCGTGGCGCGACTCTTTCTTGAAAGTAGAGTGCCGATTGGCTCGTCCCAGTCTTCGGCGAGATCTCGAAAACTGCGGCCGTCGATTTCTGTTGCTATCCAGACTGCTCGTTCTTGCTCACCTAGCGTGCTGATCGCCTGGAAGAGATGATCACGAAGTTCAGTGTTCTCCAAACTCTGGTCAGGACGAGGACGCGGGTCGGGTGGAAATAACGGTTGCAATGGGTCCGCTGGGTCGGGGGCCTCTGCGGCCGCAACGAGCGGAACTGCTTGGCGCTGGTGATCGGTGACGCGATTGGCCAGCGAGCGATAGATATAGGCACTGAGGTTTTCTACCTCACCGATAACATCGGCGCGACGCAGCAGGTTAAAAGTGACCTCGGAAAGGATGTCCTCGGCATCCATATCAGAGAGGTCGAAGAGGCGCCTACGTACGAAGCCCAGAAAACGGGACTTTTCTCGCACGAAGATCTCTCCTAATCGTTGCTTTCCTTCGGTCATGTCGGTGTTTGCTGTTGTACTCCTGCCTGATATGACGAAGGTTTTTCAGCGTTATTGCAGGCGATGAAGGAAGATTACAGGAATCTGCTGAGGTTTAAACCGGTAAGAGGCAGAGTCTGTACGGGATCGAATGTGAGAGATCGAAGGCGTGCGCGTCGCAATTCAACGAAAAGTGCGCATACAATCGAGGTAATTATGTCTTACCCTGCAAGCGTTTCCTCACAAACTGCACGCGTATCAAAGCTGATGTTAGTCGTACGTGTCGTGTTCGCAATCCTTCTTCTGGCCATGGTGCTGGTAGGAGGAGTTTATCTATGGTTTCACGTGGCGGTTCGAGCAGCTATGCCTCAGCTCGACGGAACAGTGAAACTCGCAGGTCTGAAGGCTCCGGTTACGGTGGTGCGCGACGGGCATGGTGTGCCTAGCATTACGGCGCAGAATCTGGATGATCTCTTCTATGCGCAAGGCTACGTAACGGCTCAAGACCGGCTATGGCAGATGGACATGATGCGACGGTATGCGGCAGGAGAGCTGTCGGCGGCACTGGGCAAGGATTACGTTGAGGTTGACCGGGAGCAACGGACGCTGGGGCTCCGCGAGGTGGCAAGGCGCTCACTGGCTCAGGCCTCGAGTGAAGAGCGTGAGCAGTTAGAGGCGTATGCACGCGGGGTGAACGCATATATCGAAGAGCATCATTATGGGCTACCGCTGGAGATGCGTGTACTTCGATATTTTCCAAGGGCGTGGACAGCGGAGGACTCGGTACTGGTGGGGGCTTCGATGGCCGAGATGCTCAACCATGGGACTTATTTGGACGATCTAAATCGGGAGAAGATTCTGGCACGACTGGGACCGGAACTGACCAGCGATCTCTATTTGGAGAAATCGCAGAGAGACATTGTGCCAGGGCACGATCTGGACGAGATTGAGCCTGCGGCAGTGGCTCCGGACACGGCTCAGCGGGCGGAGAACGAGCCGCCAGTTTCAAAGCATGCGGAACGGCGACATCGTAGAACAGAGCTGGTTAAGAAAGCGGTACGGACGAGGCGTAGGCGCCCGGCACGAGCAGGATTGGAGTCCCCCGATGGTACCGCAATCGCCACAATGATGGGATCGGCGAACCCGGCAATGCTGGATAGGGTGCGGGCGGGATCAAACGACTGGGTGATCAGCGGCGCGCATACCGTCAGCGGGCGGCCACTGCTATCGAACGATATGCATTTGCCGCATCACATTCCGAATACTTGGTATGAGGCTCATCTGACTTGCGGCGATTTTGATGTGGCGGGTGTCACGCTGCCGGGAGCTCCCTGGGTGCTGGTGGGCCACAATCGTCGGATCGCTTGGGGCTTTACCAATCTGGGGCCGGACGTGGAAGACGTGTTCGTTGAAAACTTCAATGCACAGGGGGAGTATCAGACTCCCGAAGGTTGGCAGAAGCCTGAGGTGAGGCATGAAGTGATTCGCGTCAAACGTGGACGCGATGTGGAGATGGATGTTGTCGTGACGCGCCATGGGCCGATTATCTCTCGCGAGATGAAGGGCGAGGGACGGCAACTAGCGTTGAAGTGGGCCATCTATGACACAGGGCTAAGCTTACCGTTTTATGCAGTAAACAACGCGCAAAACTGGGATCAGTTCAGGGCGGCTTTTGGGCAGTATAACGGGCCGGGGCAAAACGTTGTTTATGCGGATGTCGATGGGAATATCGGCTATCAAGCTACGGGACGCGTTCCGATAAGAGCAAACGGCGATGGATCGCTGCCGGTGAGTGGTGCGGATAATGCACACGAGTGGACGGGATACGTTCCGTTTGAGGAGATGCCGAGTGTTTACAACCCGGCGTCGGGGATTATTGCCACGGCAAATGGACGCGTCTCGGCGGATGCGTACAAGTATTCGATTACGAAAGAATGGGAATCTCCTTACCGCACGGAACGCATTTACAAGGTGCTGCGACAGGATAAGAAGTTTACGGCAGCGGACATGCTTGCGCTGCAGACGGATGTGCAGAGCGATCTGGATAAGTTTGTGGCTCAGAGAATGGTCTATGCCGTGGATCAGACCTCTGGAGCAAGTGCACGGGCAAAGAGTGCTGCTGATATTCTGAGACGCTTCGACGGGAAGATGAGCATGGATTCGCCGGGTGCGGCGATTGAAATGCGCGCACGACAATGGCTGACGCGGACGTTGCTGAATGGCAAGCTGGGCAACGACGCTGCGCTCTACACTTGGTTTATGAAAACCGTTTGGCTGGAGAACGCTGTCGCGTTCCAGCCTGCACGGTGGTTACCAGGAGAGTACACGAGTTGGGACGCGCTGCTGGAAGCGTCGGTGGAGGCTGCCGTCAAAGATCCTGACGCTCCGCAGAATCTGGCAAATTGGAAGTATGGTGACTATGCCACGGTACAGATTGCGCACCCTGTGTTCGGCAAGATTCCTTTACTAAAGAAGTTCGCTACGACGGAAAAGCTGCCACAATCTGGAAACGGAATCACGGTGAAACAGGTGGGCGGAATGTTTGCTCCGTCCGAACGATTTACTGCAGATTTTGCCGATCTGGACCAGTCAACACTGAACATTGTGAATGGACAGTCGGGGAACTTGTTTAGTCCGTATTTCAACGACCAGTTTCAGGCTTGGTATCGGGGCACGACCTTCGGGTTACCGTTCAAGCCAGAAACCGTGGATCGGACAGCAGCCCACAGGCTGACTTTGGTCGGGGAATAAGATCTGCTTCCGTATGTAGGAACTGGCAATCTCTGGCGAGACCGGGCTGGCAAAGGCAGAAGGACAACAGAACGGGCAGCGCTCTTTAGCGTTGCCCGTTTTTAGATCGAGGATCGATGTATAGCTAGTCGATATACATAACATCATAGGCCTGGCCTTTGACGTCAGTAGTGTATTCGGATGTAAACACCGAACCATTTTGAGTGTAGATGTAAAGTTCGCCACCTTCGATGGTGTAAACCTTACTGCTATTCGACTGGAGCGAGACCCCAGTAGCATCGCCTCTTGCATTGGAAAGAACTGTTGCAGTGTTGGACGAAGGATTCACCATCGTTATACAGCTCTGCACACCGCAGTTTGTAGAGGCGACCCAGAAAACGCCTTTAATGTTGCGAATCCAGCGCTTGGCGCCGTTGCCGGTCTGGATCGATGTTTGCGTTCCAGCGGTCAGATCGATCGTGGTAAAGTAACCGTCCTGGACGTTGTTTCCGCCTGAATCCGTAAGCGTCGTGGTGGACCCGGCGACATAGAGCTTATTTGCAGTGAGGTCGATTAGACCACGTCGCGCACCCGGAACAGTCCATGTATTGCCGACCGTGGCCGTGGTGGACGAGGTGACGACCGACCCGGTAGTAGATTGGGTCTCCGTGATGTCGAGTTCTACGACGTTGGGGTTGCTTGTTCCACCGCACTCTGTACCGCAATTAAGAACGTAAGCTTTACTGGTGGTACTCGAAGTGATGGTCGTACCGCTGGTGCTTGAACTTGTGCTGGCGGCCGCAAAGAATGCCGCGACAGGACGCGAGAGGGTGCCGGCGGGCAGCGCCAGAACTGAAACGACAGGAAGCTGCGTGGTAGAGTCTTCTGTGGTCAGGTCGACCCAGCAGGCCGAATTTACGACACAGCTGCTTTGAGTGTCGGCAGTCGTTTTGTCGGCAAAAACCAGCAGGTGTTTCTCAATACTGTCCATGGCGAGATAATGAACATTGGCCAATGGAATCGGGAAGTTCAAGCTGCCATCGGTGGGGTTAAAGCGAACGATTGCGCCAGAATCATTGGTGATACCGTTCGAATAATTGTAGACAGCGGCGAAACCAAACTTGTTGTCGACTGAGGTGACGAAGCTTTCGGTCCATCCACCAAGAGCGATCGTCGCTTTAACGGCTTCCAGATTATTGTTCAGCGACGATATGGTGTTCGAACCGGTGTTGTTCGACATAGTCAACGTGCCATCAGGCGAGGACTGCAAGTAAGTCGGCTGGGTGCCCGTGGCAAAAGTATATGAAGTTAACCGGTTCTGAGTAGCATCCACAACTTGCATATCTCCGCCATAGTAATTTGTAACTACGCTGCGGTGAGAGAGGTGGGTAGTGGGCTTGAAAGGTTGATCACCAGTGCCGTTGTTAAAGGTGGACTGACTGGTGGTGTCGCCGTTTCCGCCGCAACCTACCAGAAATATTGCGCCCAACAGGGCGATGAACAATGTCGCTTGCTTCAAGCAACGCACTCCAGACGATATGGATTTCGAAGATGCTGGAAAAACCGATTATAACATTGGGGGTGCATCTTCCAGAGAAAGCCTCTATGGTAAGCTTCCGGAAAAGCTGCTAAATGCCGCTCTGGGATAAACAAGGCGAAGGATCAGCAATGTCAAAGTTTCTCGAACGTCTGAACCGCGGGCCGGTGCTCTGCGACGGCGCAATGGGCACGCTGCTGTATGCGAAGGGCGTGTTCATCAATCGATGTTATGACGAACTCAATGTTTCCCAGCCGGAAATGGTCGGAACGATTCATGCCGACTACGTAAAAGCTGGCGCCGAAGTGCTGGAAACGAATACTTTCGGCGCGAATCACTATCGATTGTTGCGGCATGGTTTCGAAGCCAGGGTCAAGGAAATTAATCGAGCAGGAGTGCAGTTGGCCCGGGCAGCGGCCGGATCGGACGCGTTTGTGGCCGGCAGTGTGGGGCCACTGGGGGTTCGGATTGAGCCGCTGGGCAAGATTGGTCGCGAAGAAGCTCGCGTGTCCTTCCGAGAGCAGATCGAAGTGCTCGCCAACGAAGGCGTGGACCTGATTCTGCTTGAAACCTTCGGGTATATCGACGAACTGCACCAAGCGGTGCTGGCTGCACGCGAGGTCGCCCCCGGACTGCCAATCGTCGCCGAGGTGACTATTGACGAAGAAGGCAATGCCCTGGATGGTGCGGAGCCCGAGGCTTTTGGTGCTCGGTTAACCGATTTCGGCGTCGACGTAGTTGGATGTAACTGCTCGATTGGTCCAGCAGCAATGCTGGACACGATTGAGCGACTGCGTCGAGTCACTTCCCTGCCCCTGGCCGCCCAACCCAATGCAGGGATGCCTCGTAGCGTGGAAGGACGAAACATTTACCTATGTTCTCCAGAATACATGGCTAGCTACGCGCGTAAGTTTGTAGCTGCTGGAGTGTCCCTTGTGGGCGGATGTTGCGGGACGACTCCGGCACACATAAAGTCCATGAAGTCGGCATTGAGGGCGGGTGAAGCACGGGCGTCTTCGTTTCACGTAGCGTTGGCGACTCCGGCAACAACTCCTGCGGTTAAGCCCATGGAAGAGCGCTCAAAGTTGGGACGTAAGCTGGCAACAGGCGAGTTCGTAACAATGGTCGAGATTGTACCGCCTAAAGGAAGTGACCCGGCCAAGGAACTTGCGGCGGCCAACTATTTACGTAGCGTCGGCATTGATGCGGTAAACATTCCGGACAGCCCCCGAGCATCCGCGCGCATGGGGAACCAGGCATTATGTAGCCTGATTGACCGCGAATGCGGGATTGAAACCATTCTCCACTACACTTGCCGCGACCGAAATGTCCTAAGCATTCAGAGCGATCTACTTGGAGCCTCCGCGCTGGGGTTGCGTAATTTGATTTGCATCACTGGCGATCCGCCAAAGCTTGGCAATTACCCTGACGCAACTGCTGTGTTCGACGTGGATGCGATAGGTTTGGTGAATATCGTTCGAAATCTGAACCAAGGCTTTGATATTGGAGCGAATCCGATTGGCTCTGCAACGTCCTTTGTCATCGGCGTGGGAGCAAATCCGGGCATCAGCGATGTTGATGAGGAAGTGCGGCGCTTTGAGTACAAGTGCGAGGCCGGGGCACATTATGCAGTGACTCAGCCTGTATTTGACTTGCGGCTGCTGGAGGATTTTCTTCGTCGGGTAGAGCACTGCAAGATTCCGATACTCGCGGGAATTTGGCCACTGACCAGCGTCCGAAATGCTGAGTTCATGCGTAACGAATTGAGAGTCTCCGTTCCGGACCAGATACTGACTCGAATGGCTGCAGCAAGCACGGACAGTGAACATGCGCGGGCGGAAGGTGTGCTGATTGCCCGAGAGATGTTAGTCGAGGTTCGTGGAATGGTGCAGGGCGTTCAGGTTAGCGCACCACTAGGGAAATTTGCGGCAGCCGTGGACGTCATTGAGGCGTTGGGTGAACGCGTACGGGCTGACTAGGGCGCAATTCGGATTTGACGGGCAAGCCCTGCGATTCCAGATTGCAGGGCTTTTCTTTCGTTTGTAATCCATTCGAGCTTGATCACTTGCAACGGTCGATGAACCCATGGAACTTGGCGCCCAGGCGGCAAGTTGCTATCTGAGAGTATACGTAGGAGCGCAGATGATAGCATTGAGGATTGAGACTTCCAGGGCGGGGATAAAGATTGCGCATACTGTTCATTGGAGACATTTTCGGGCGGCCCGGGCGAACAATTGTTCGCGATCATTTGTCCGCGTTGCTGAAAGAACATGCAGTGGATCTTTGCATTGCAAATGGCGAGAACGCAGCCGGCGGGTTTGGGCTAACACCGGCAATTGCGGAAGAGTTCTTCGATCTCGCGATCGACGTGATCACAACGGGAAACCACGTTTGGGATAAGCGCGAGTTGACGGAATACTTCAACGCCGCTATTGATGAACCTTATAGCCCGGCACGCAGAGTGCTGCGCCCGGCTAACTATCCGGCAGGAACTCCTGGAGTAGGAGTTTATGAGGGCACTACGCGGTCTGGCGACTCCTATGCGGTGGTGAATCTGCAGGGACGCGTGTTTATGGCCAATATTGACGACCCGTTTCGAGTAGCTGACAAGTTGTTAGAAAAGATTACAGCCAAGATCATCTTTGTGGACTTCCACGCGGAAGCTACCTCTGAGAAAGTGGCGCTCGGGTGGTATTTGGACGGGCGAGTGACGGCCTTGATCGGGACGCACACCCATATCCCAACGGCGGACACACGTGTGCTGCCGGGGGGAACTGCGTACCAGACCGACGCAGGCATGACGGGCCCCTATGACAGCGTGATTGGGGTCCAGAAGGAACAGATTTTGCAGCGCTTTCTAACGAGTTTGCCCGCCCGGTTCGAGGCCGCTACCAACGACGTGCACCTCTGCGGAGTGCTCGTGGATTGCGACGAGACTTCTGGGAAGGCGCGCAGCATTCAACGAATCTTGCTGGATGAGAATGGGAAAAATGAAAAAGAAAAAAGCTGGTAAGAAGACCACAACGACCACGCCAGAAGCAAAGCCAGAAGCAACATCCATGGTGATTGCGGCAGACGGGTTCAAGGGAAACAGCGATCTCCCGAGAGGGTTCAACTGGCGGCGTTTTGATGCGTACTTGTTTGACATCGACGGCACGCTCCTGAACTCGCTGGATGCGGTGCACTACGAGGCTTTTCTGACGGCGATGCAGGAGATGTATGGGCGCGCGGTTGGGTTGGAAGGAGTTCCGGTGCAAGGCAGCACTGATCCCATCATTCTGCTGAACGCTCTCAAGCAGGCGGGAATTTCCGAGGAGGATGGACGGGCAAGCCTCGAAGCGGCAATGACCCGGATGTGCGCGGAGGTCGAGACGAGGTCGGGAGATTTGCGTCCGGTACTTTGCGGTTGCGTGAAGGAGTTGTTGGTGTCGCTAAAGGCTCAGGGAAAGCTGCTGGGTGTCACGAGCGGGAATATAGAGCGCATTGGCTGGGCAAAGCTTAAGGCCGCAGGAATCGACGAATTTTTCTCGTTTGGTTCATTCAGTGATCGAAACGAAACGCGGACGGAGATCTTTCGTTGGGGAGCCGAGGAAGTGTGCAGGAGATTAGGCCCCGATGCAAAGATGTGTTTTCTAGGGGACACTCCGGCAGACGTAGAGGCAGCCAAGGCTTGCGGCTTTCCGGTGATTGCGGTGGCGACGGGGATATTCTCGCTTATTGAATTGGCAAATGCTGAGCCTGAGATGTGTATTCCGAGCTGTCAATCGCTCTGGATGTACGCTTGATCAATGGAATCCGGTAGAATTCGGCTCATGCTCCGTGCCTTGTGTCTGGCTATTGCGTTGTTAATCCCTGGTTTTGTGCAGGCGGAAAGCAGTCCTGTGGAAACAACCGGGAACTCGCAGCTGTGCTCGGATTCCGCTAAGGGATTTTCTCCTTGCGGCATTTCGAAGGCAGACAAAAAGAAAGTGCGGATTCTCTATCGTCAGGCGGCAAGCCTCGTTGAACAAAAGAAGTTCGATGAGGCGCTGGAGAAGATGAAGGAGATCCGTGGCATTTCGCCTAGGGATACGGTCTATGTAACGGCAGAGCGCGCTATTCAAGAGAAGCTGGTAGCCGACGACTTGCGCAAGGGCAACAAGGCCGTCTTGGCGGGCGAAGCGGATACTGCTCTGGGATCTTTCCGGCGAGCAGTGGAACTCGACCCTACGAACGACTACGCGCAGGAGCGCTTGCGGGATGCGCTTCCCATACAGAGTGCATTGAGCAATACGAAACTCCGCGCAGACCTAACCGAGACACGATTAGAACCTTTGGCAGGACGGAAGAGTTTTGAGTTCAAGGGGAGTTCGACTGACGCTCTTGAACAGTTTGCAAAGCTGTTCGGGGTTGCAACAACTCAGGATCAAGGACTGACTCCTCGGAAGGTACGCATCAAGCTGGATGATGTGGACTGGGAAACGGGATTGCAGATTCTGCAGAAGGTTTGCAAGGTCTTAATCGTTCCGCTTACGGATCACAGCGCACTAGTTGCAAACGATACCGAAGAAAATCGGCGCGACCTGACGAGAATGAGCCTTCGAACATTTTATGCCCAAGGCGGAAGCACTACGCAGGAGTTGACCGACCTGACGACAGCTCTGCGGGTTTTGTTTGAGTTGCGATTCATTAGTCCAAATGTGGCGCAAGGGGGGATTGTAATCCGAGCTCCGCAGCAGACTATGGATGCAATTACGAAATTCCTGGATTATGTTCAGGGCGATCCGCCCTCTGTAATCATGGAAGTGAAGGTGTTCCAGATATCGACCACTTTCACGCGCGATCTGGGAGCGTCTGTACCAAATGAGTTCACGGTTTTCAATATAGGGACCGAGCTACAGAACCTCGTATCCAGCAGCAGCTATCAGGAGATTGTAGCGGCCCTGGAAGCAAGCGGACAGACGGTCAACGCCACGACGATTCTCGCAGCATTATTGGCTTCGGCCGCTTCCTCTTCCTCCTCGAGTTCGAGCCTGTTAACGCAGCCGTTTGCCGCGTTCGGCGGAGGTCTAACGCTCTCAGGTGTGACGATTCCATCGACGACGGTTCAGTTCTCAGACCAGAACTCTTTAGCGCGAACGTTGGAAGACGTATTGCTCCGAGCTGGGCAGGGTAAGGCTGCAACCATGAAAGTGGGCGAACGGTATCCGATTGTCAGCTCTCTGTTCTCCGCATCGAGCGCCACTAGCAGCTTGCTGTCATCTCTTGGGATCACTTCAAGCACTGCTGCGTCGGCCATTCCATCTCCACAATTTAGCTTTGAGGATTTGGGCCTTGTGATGAAGGCCACTCCAAGGGTTCACGGAAAACTGGTCAGTTTGGAGTACGAACTGACGCTGCGCGCGTTGGGCGCTACTCAATCCAACGGGCTTCCGTTGCTGACCAACCGCGAAATAAAGGGGACCATCAGCACGGAAGATGGCCAGTCAGTCGTAATGGCAGGAATGGTAGAAAAGGCTGAGATAGCCAGCATCAACGGAATACCACTGCTCTCGATGATTCCGGTGATTGGCGAAGCCTTTTCAGTGAACACGAAAGAACATACACGCGATGAATTGCTCGTTGTAGTAACGCCGCATATTGTCTCCGCTAAAGACCAGACTGGGGCCTACATCCGTGTTCCGATGAACGGCCCGAAGTAATCCGTATTCAAAGATTGTGAAGCGGATGGCCCCATCTTCATCAGAGAAGTGCATGACGAAGATGAGGCCCGATTTTTACTTGCTGCTATTCGCTTGCTCGGATTCAAAGGTTACTACCGCTTTCAAAGCCTCATACTGCGCGCCACCAGGATTACCTACGCGACGCCCGTTGATGAAGAGGGTCGGAGTTCCGGTGACACCAGTGGCCTGTGCAAGCTGTTGGCTACGATTAATGCGCTCGGCAGTAGCCGGAGCTTCGGCACAGGTTTGTATCTTGTCAGGATCGGCTCCGGCCATCTTTGTGTAATTGCGAAGGCGCTCCGTGAGAGCCGCATCGTCGATCGTTGTCTTGCCTTCGGCGTCAGTCTTGCGGACATCCGTCTCGACATCTTTCTGGTGCGTGTAGACGACCTCGATGAAGGTGAACGCCTGATCCTGATTGCTGCGCGAGATGCAGTCCAGATAAGACGCAGCGCGCACGGCCCACGGGTGGAGCTGTCCTAGAGGAAAGCTCTGGAAGATGAAACGAGCCTCAGGGAAATCAGTGCGAAGTTTTTCCATGATCGGCTGCGCTTCCTTGCAGGAAGGGCATTCGAGATCCGCAAACTCAACGATCAACATCTTGGCGTCAGCTGGGCCTTTGGTGGGACCGAATGCTGACTTTGCAAGCTGTGCGCGCTCCGTTGCGAATGGATCTGCCCCGAATGGTAGGATGTCCCCTGGAATCGCGTGCTTCAGATCTTTTGAGACATACCAATGGCTGGCTTGCTGCCCTTCAGGTGTGGTGAAAACAGCGGTAATGTCATAGATGTCAGGAATCGGTGAGAGCCCGATGTTGGCCACCTTGACCTGAAGATTCGTATCGTAGCCGAACATGCGCTTGAAGTAGGCTTCCGCAACTTCAAGAGTTGGAGCACCAGCGGGGAGCGTGGCTTCAGCAGCAGGCTTGGAGGCAGCTTTCTCGGCCGGCTTCTTCGCGGTTTGTGCAAACAGAGAGAAAGAGAGTAACAGTAGAGCAGAGTACTTCAGAACATTGCGCATTAAGTCATCCTTGAACGGATCTGTCCAGATACGATTCCGATATTTACTAGACTTGATGGCAGGCCGCAATAGGAAAACGACGGCCAACACCGAAAGCCTTGGTTGAGATTCTGATTCCGGGCGCAGCCTGTTGCCGCTTGTACTCGCTGCGATCAATGAGACGAATGACGAAGCGAATGACATCTTCATCGAAGCCGGTGTGGGCTGCGATCTCCGGGGCGGATTTCAAATTGCCTACGTACTCTTCGAGAATGCGGTCGAGAATTTCGTAGGGCGGGAGTGAATCACTGTCTTTCTGGTCGGGGCGCAATTCGGCAGATGGAGGCTTGGTAATGGTGGCCTCAGGAATGATTGCCCGACGAGAATTAACGTAATGCGCTAAGCGATAGACCAAAGTCTTCGGGACATCGGAGATGACAGCGAGTCCCCCGACCATGTCTCCGTAGAGAGTGCAGTATCCGACACCAAGTTCGCTCTTATTGCCTGTTGTGAGGACCAATGCAGAAAATTTGTTGGCAACAGCCATGAGGATTCCACCACGGGCGCGGGCTTGCAGATTCTCTTCGGTAACATCCTCGGCATGGCCTTTGAATATTCCTGACAACGCGGAGCGATAAGACTCGAAAATCTGCTTGATAGCGACCACATGGAAACAAATGCCAAGGTTGGAGGCTAGCTCACGAGCGTCCGTAATGCTGCCTTCCGACGAATACTGGCTCGGCATGGAGACTCCGATGACGTTCTCTGCCCCAAGGGCCTCAACGGCAACCACGGCTGTCAGAGCGGAATCGATGCCGCCACTGAGCCCTACGACGACCTTCTGAAAACCGCACTTGCGCACATAGTCGCGGGTGCCTAGAACAAGGGCAGCATAAGCACTACCCTCTTCGCTGGAAATCTGCTCATGGATATCTCCAGTCATAGACTCGGTGTCGACGAGGATTAAATCCTCTTCGAAGGAACGCGCTTGAGCGATGAGCTCTCCGTCAGGGTTTAGTGCTAGGCTTGAGCCATCAAAGACTAGGCTGTCGTTTCCTCCCACCTGGTTTACCAAGAGGACAGGAACCCTATGCTGACGGGCAATACTGGCCAGCATAGCCTGACGGAGTTCCGGCTTGGAAACGTGGAATGGCGAAGCGGAAATATTGAGAACGATTTCGCCGCCGGCACGGACAAGTTCCTCAACTGGGTCGGAGCCGTATAGACGACGGCTCCAGAATGCTTTGTCGTTCCATGCGTCCTCACAGATGGTGAGTGCAATGGAATGTCCACCGATTGAAAAGAGGCGCTGGACGGTAGCTGGTGCGAAATTCCGTACCTCATCGAAAACATCGTAGGTGGGAAGCAGACGTTTGGACTGGATGAAATCGATACGTCCGTCACGCAGGAGTGCTGCGGAGTTCATGACCGTTTTACCCGTGTCGGAAGCAGCAGGCGAAGGAAATCCAGCGATGATGGGGAGGTCTGGAAATGCGGTTGCGAGTTCCTCCAAGACCTGACGCGAACGAGCAACGAATGCTGGAACCTCCACTAAATCGCGAGGCGGATACCCGCAGACGGATAGTTCGGGAAAAACGACGAGTTCGGCACCACGCGAACGGGCGTCCATCGTGAATTGGCGGAGCTTGTCCGCGTTGCCGGTGAAGTCCCCGACAGTGGGGTTGATCTGTGCAAGTGCGATCTTCACAAGAATAGTGTAAAGCAGATGCCTACATGCTCAAACTTTCCTGAACCAAGTTGCTGCGGAATGCTGACCACGCGGCACGACTTTTACCGCACAAGCGAATGCCAATAATCCTTAATCAGGCTCTTAGTTGGGGCCAGGAACGGGCGCTACCGGAGGCGTAGTATCTGGCGGCCGCATGGGATTAGGATCGCGCCCGGAGTCCTTCGGGTCAGTTGATTTTTCACCTGGGCGCATGAGACTGGGGGCGCTTCGGCGCTCATCGTCGGCGGGCGCAGCCATTGCGTCTGGAGGCGTATGGGGTTGGGCGGAGGCGTTGAGCGCTCCGTTTAGATCGCCGATTTCATCTTGGGTGCGAACTACTTTCTCACCAGTGACCTTCATCTCTTCTATGCTGACGACTTTGTCCTTGAGAAAGCGTATGAACTGAACTTCCTGAGGCGGCGCTCCAAAAATCCACTCTTCATAATCTTCGCCATCCTTCGACTCACGAATGCGTCGAGGCGGGCGCCCCATCGCGTAAGTGACCATTTCTTTGTCCATGCCAACGAGGCAGTGATGCTTCTTAACCGCCTCCGCAAGCAATGGGGGAAGGCTCTTCTGGTACGCTTCCGCAACGCTCAAGGCTTTGAAGTCCAAGACAGGTGCAAGCTGGTCCTTAATATTTGCCACCGTTAGTGAACTGGGATCCTCTTTGACGGCCAGAAAGACGAAAGAACCGTTGGAGTTCGTGTACACACTCTCGTCGGTTTGTCCGCTCTGGGCTTTGGGATCGACACCATTCACGCCGACGCTTACACGCTCCGTCCACTTCTTGCGTTTGACGGGACCCCCATTGACTTCGAAAATAATGCCTCGATGGACGAAGTGTACGGCAGTGATCTGGGCTCGCTCACCAGGTTTTGCAGCAGGTCCGGAACTGGCGACTAGCTGATTCAACTCGGCTTCGGATGGCGTAATTTTGTTGCCCTCAATTCGAATTCCCTGCTTGCCCCGCGGGAAAGCACGGTGGACAAAGGGGCGCTCGGCAAGGAAGGATCGGATGATTTCCTGTCGCTGGGAGTTAGAGAGCTTGGAGTCTTCAGCGATAACCGCCGCGGAGGCGATTAGTAGCAGGACGAGGAGGCGCACGCCGAGGTGACGACGTGCTGCGTTAACGTGTTGACGGAGCGATGCCTGAAATCTCATAAAACCTCACCACCGAGGCGCTGGGATCAATGGCACAGTCAAAAACGAGAGCGAATGCCCAAGAGCAATTTCAACACTTAAAGATATCGCAAGATACTCACGGGAGGCGCAGCGTTCGAACGAACATCGTGGTTGTCCGTATTCGGCATTATAGAGCGCTCTGGAATACATCCCTGCTTGCGAATTTAGATGCCTAAGCGGAAGGAAGTGCGTGCGCGCGAGTCTGAATAAATCGCGAGGAGGTGATAGCCCAGAGCAGAGGAAACGCGAGGACCAACACGATTGCGCAGGTGGCGCTTGCTTCCGGGCCATAGGTCGCTCCGGTAAGCGCCGACGAGCCATGCGGAATGGCCGTTACGTAGGTTGAGAATTCCCGGAGGCCGCTGACGGGCAGGCCAAACACAGCCCCTTGCACGAGGTTCCAGCTAAAGTGAAGACCGAAGGAGAACCAGAGCGATCCGGTACGAATGCGGGCTAGAGCGAAGAGCACTCCTACTGCAAGCGTGTTGAAGAAACCCCAGCTTAGCACTCCCTTTGCATCGGGGTTCCAGAGGTGAACAGCACCGAAGAGAGCGGAGAGGGCAATCACCGCCCAGACGGCGCCGAAAGCCTCCGTTAGTTTCTGGAACGGGTACCCGCGAAAGGATAGTTCTTCAAGTAGGGCTCCAAAAAACAGGAGTAAGGTGATGGTGGCCAACCTAAGCATCATGTAACGAGCATGATGAATATGGAACTCAATTGAGCCGAAAGAAACTACGAGCAGCACGTCTGCCGAGATGAGGCCCGCGCCGAGAATCACTCCGGTAACCCACTGGAGGCTGGATGTTATGCCGGAAGGTAATCCAAGAGCTGCAGGAATTGGAGTGGAATCGTAGTCAAGAACGCGAAGGAAAAAGGCAAATCCCGCAGCCGTCAGTACGCAGGCAATTAGGCGGAACAATACTCCAGGGAGCAGATTGCGCTGAGGAAAGAACGCATAGACGAATCCACTGCCCCAGAAAACCATAGCAGTCCAGATGGCGGAAACTAAAAACCGCGCAACCGGCGGGAGTAAAGCGTGCGCTGGGTAATCGTTATCTGCCCTGTAGGGCTCGAATTGATTGGCCTCGATCATAAAGTGTTAGCCATTGCGTGTAGATCACTGATTGTGCTTCATACAATCGCGTTGATCAATCCTAAAGTGCTGCCTTTGATTTCGAATTGGCTTTTGCGGTACCGACGGAAACACCTTTTCGGGCGACGGAAAAAGGCAGAATCTGGGCTCCGGCAGCGGCAAGCTTCTCTTCGATACGCTCACGGGCGTCCGGTTCAATCATGAACAGGACACAACCTCCGCCTCCTGCACCACAGACCTTGGCACCAATAGAACCGTTTTTCCGCGAAACGGTGATGAGTTGATCGATGAGCGGCGTGGCAATGGCGGGAGCGTTGGTGCGACGAAGCTTCCATTCCTCGCGCAAGAGCTTTCCGATTTCATTCCAGTGGGCCGCAGCGATAGCGGAACGCATGGCACGAGCGATTTCGCCAATACGGTCGAAATTGCGGAACACCCGGCGGTCTCCGTCAATATGGCGTTTGAAGACCTCCCAATTGTTAATGCCGCTCTTTCGAGGGGCTCCGGTGTAGGCGAGAACAAAACGCTGATCTAACTCGTCAGGATCACAAGGAATGCTTTGGTGATGAATCCCATCGGTATCCAGCTGAACTGCACTGACACCGCCATAGAGCGCCGGGTAGTAGTCCTGGCAACCGGTAGGAACCCTGATCAGTTGGGCTTCAACGTTCTGCGCAATGACACGGATTTCCTCATGGGACAGCTTGCGCCCAGTGAACCGCGCGAGTACGGCAGTGCAAGCAATCATGAGTGCTGAGGAACCTGAAATTCCGGCTCCAGCAGGCGACTCGGAATGAGTTTCGAAACGGAATCCGGTAGAGGGCTCGGATGCGGCGTAGAAGAAACGCAATAGATGCGCGGCTAGGGCGTGCTTGTACTTCGGAGCTTCACGTAAGGCGTTCATGCTCGCGAAACTGTCCGAAAGACCAGTATCGAGGGAGACAAGCTGAATGCTGCAATCTCCAGTGGGGACAATTCGGCAGGTGGTCATGATCTGGACCGCTATGTTGACGACCACGGCACCTGGATGGAAAAGATAGAGCGGCCACATGTCCATGGTGCCGCCAGCGAGGTCTACGCGGCATGCCGCATGGGCGACTACAGCGCCTGGTTGCTTGGATAATTTTCCAGACATGAAGATATTTGTATCATGCCTGCGGGGTTCTTCTCGCAACAGGCAAGGCTCGGAGCCTAGGGCTAATCCTGGGAAAAGGCTACCGGGGTAGACCTCCAGGAAGAATGCGCTTGAGGATCAAGAGTTTGGAACGGCCTTCCCTGCTGCCGGGAAGATATAGGTTTCCAGTGGCAGAGTCGTAGGCGAGCGTGTGTCCCTTCACGTCGAGCGGCATTTCACTTGCAGGGCCAAGGCTGGTTGCAGCGGGGATGACGAACACGGACCCGTTCGAAACTCCGAGGAGCGAACTTGTCGGCTCATCGAAAGTAAGCTGGTCAATGCCGCCTGCTACGGCGGTACGAGACAATTCCTGACCACTGGTGGGATCGAGAGCAAGAGCAGCATAACGGACCGCAACGTAGAGGCGGTCATTCTTGGGACTGAACGCGATTCCGGTTGGCTCTGAAGCGTTTAAGGTGAAACGGGAGACGATCTGGAGGGAGGGGCTTAGAACTATCACACTGCGACGATCCTGCACGGTCAGAAATAGTTGGTGGTGTGAAGGGTCGTATGCAAACGCATACGGATGGCCGTCGACGCTGACTTTCGAGACGGGCTCGGCCCCGGCAGATAGATCGAGAGCGATGACGGACTGAGACGTCGGCAAGGTCACGTACAAAACGTGCTCAGAGGGGACTAGAAACAGTTCATCTGGGGCTGCGTCCAATGGAATCGTACGTTGAACCTGCCAGTCGGCAGTGGAGACGACAACGATGTTTCGAGCTCCGGAGTTGGCGATGTAGACCAAGTGCGAGGCTTCATCGACCGCAACGCCACGAGGTGACGACATATCCTGGATGTGCCCGACGATGCGCCGCTTCTGCGGGTCGAACAGATCAACAGAGCCCGCGCCCGGATGCGAGACCAAAATCATGCCATGGGCGAGCGCAATCTCGTCGAATCCTGGACGACCGGGTAGATCAAGCACTGCGACTTGCTTTAATGGAACCACGCTGGCTGCGGCGAGTAGAAACGGCACTACACACATCAGGGATGCTTTTCGAACTAGAGAGGCAAAACGGTCCAAGCTCACATGTTATGGGATGCGCTGCAGCTCTGAACCGCTGCCCTCATAATGTGAAAGGCTCTGGAACAGGAGCGCACGGTAAGGTAGGCTTTAAAGGTTTCCAGCGGACGGCAGAGACGATCCCGTTGGACTCTAAAAGCATGAATGCAAGAACAGGAGATTGTGATGAACCCATCTTCCCTCCCCGGACTGGCTTCTATTGCCGGTGAACCAATCGCTCGACGCAGTTTGGACGCTGGGCAATGCGCTCTGGTGGTAATTGACATTCAGGAGAAACTGTTGCCTGCGGTGTTGAATCGGGAAGAACTGGTGAGGAACTCACGCATGCTGATCCGATTGGCAACCATCCTGGAAATTCCGGTGTTGTTGACAACGCAATATTCACGGGGACTTGGAGCCACCGTTCCAGAGATCGCCGAGTTGCTACCAGGAGTGAAGGCGGTCGATAAGATGGAATTCAGTTGCTTTGGACGTGATGAATTTAGGGCATCATTGCGCGAGTTGCCGGGCCAGCGAACCACTGTTCTGCTGTGTGGAATGGAAAGTCACATTTGCGTTATGCAAACAGCTCTTGGAGCACTGGAGAACGGCTATATGCTGCATGTCGCTGCCGATGCCGTGGGTTCACGGACTGACTTGAACTGGCGGCTGGGGCTGGAACGTATGGAGTCTGCGGGATGCGTGATCTCTTCGACTGAAATGATGATGTATGAACTACTCCGGATGAGCGGGACTGCGCAATTCAAGGAGATGCTGCCATACATCAAGTAAACGATGGTTTGAATTCGATACTAGGAATGCTGGATTGTACCGGCCTGCAAGAGGAACGTTTCGCACATGCCTTCCAGCTCGTGCACCAGGCGATTGATAATAAGACCTTCCCGGGCGCAGCGCTAGCAGTTGTATTGCGTGGCGAGCTGCTTGCCTTACGAGGATTCGGTCACTTTATTTACGAAGCCGACTCACCCGAAGTCAGCCGCGAGACGATGTGGGACTTGGCGTCACTCACGAAGCCACTGGCGACTACCTCGATGGCTATGTTGCTCTTTGATCGGGGGAAGCTGGACTTAGACATGCCTGTGGCCGACTGCTTGCCTGAGTTCCTTGGGGATTCGGGCCAAGGCTTCTGGCGGAGAAGCGTGACCATACGGATGCTGCTCGCGCATTCGTCGGGTCTGCCCGGGCACAGGAAGCTCTATTTAGAGTGCGATGGTCGCGAGGAAATGCTGAGAGCCGTCATGCAGGTGCCGCTTGAAGCTGCTCCGGGAACACGGACAGAGTACAGCGACATTGGATTCATTGTGTTGGGCGAGTTGCTGGAGCGAATCGCAGGAGAGCGTCTGGATGTCTTTTGTAAGCGCGAAATATTCTCGCCGTTACAGTTAGGTCTCAGCTTTATCCCGGAGACCACTGTACGACAAGGCATTCCTGCCACAGTCGATGACATCACGTATCGGTTGCGGATTGTACAGGGCGAGGTCAACGACGAAAACGCGAGTGCGATGGGAGGGATTGCTGGGCATGCTGGACTGTTCGGCGATGCGCTTTCCGTAGCACGGATTGCAGAGTGCATGTTGCGTGGCGGGGAGGGGCTGTTCAAACCTGAGACGGTGCATTTCTTCACCACGCGACAGGAAACACCATTGGGGACTTCGCGAACCTTGGGGTGGGATACACCTTCGGAGCCGTCACAATCGGGGACTGGGTTTTCATGTAGGTCTTTCGGACACTTGGGTTACACGGGTACCTCGCTGTGGTGCGATCCTGATCGAGGACTTTCTGTAACCTTGTTGACGAATCGGACTTGGCCGGACGGGCAAAATCAGGCGATCAAGCAGTTCCGTCCAGCGTTGCACAATGCAATCGTGAGCGCGCTGTAGAATGAACAGAGTACCGACGCGTGCAAAGCGCGTTGAATGTGTAGAATCGATAGCAAGGGCGTGGCGCTCATGCTCCGCAGTCTTCTTCCGGGATTAATTTCATGGACAAACTTGTAATACGCGGCGGCAATCCGCTGCTTGGCACGATTCGAATTAGCGGCGCAAAAAATGCCGCGTTGCCCGCGATGGCAGCGGCTTTGCTCACCGACGAACCGGTGATTCTCGAAAACATTCCCCAAGTTCGCGACATTGAGACGGAGCGTCGGTTGCTTGCGGCGATGGGCGCTGAAGTGGAACTGGGCTACGGACGAGCACAGCATCGGACGACGATCTGCGCAGCGAAACTGAGCGCTAACCCCGAAGCTAGTTATGAGCTTGTGAAAACCATGCGCGCTTCGTCGCTGGTTCTGGGCCCACTGGTTGCGCGTGTAGGCTTTGCGCGGGTTTCGATCCCGGGTGGCTGCGCGATTGGTGCGCGCCCGATCGATCTGCACATTAAAGGCCTGGAAAAGCTAGGCGCCCAGATCGTCAACGAACATGGGTACATTGAGGCGCGGGCAAAGAAGCTGATCGGCGCACCGTACTCGTTTGACAAGATTACGGTGACCGGGACTGAAGACATTCTGATGGCCGCTGTGCTCGCCGAAGGGGAAACGGTGTTGGAAAACTGCGCCCGCGAACCTGAGGTCGTGGATTTGGCAGCGCTGCTGGTAAAGATGGGGGCCCAAATCGAGGGCGCGGGGACTTCGACGATCAAAGTAAAGGGCGTGGAGAAGTTGCACGGGGCGCGGCACAGGATTATCCCTGACCGGATTGAGGCAGCTACGTTCATCTTGGCTGGAGCCTTGACGGGTGGAGACCTGATGCTGACGGACTGCGACCCTACACACCTGACTTCCCTGCTGCGAAAGTTAGAGGAAGTCGGAGTAAAGATAAAGGTCGGCGAAGATTGCGTGCGGGTGATGGGTGACACCGGACCGCTAAACGCTGCAGACATTACTACGGAAGAGTATCCGGGCTTTCCGACAGATGTGCAGGCGCAATATATGGTGTTGGCCACTCAGGCGGATGGGACATCGGTCGTCACTGAGAATATTTTTGAAAACCGATTCATGCACGCGCAAGAGCTGTCCCGCATGGGCGCAAATATCAAGATCGAGGGCCGGCGAGCAGTGGTCCGGGGAAAGAGCACGCTGAGCGGTGCCGCTGTGCAGGCGAGCGACTTGCGTGCGTCTGCGTCACTGGTTCTCGCCGCACTGGTCGCTCAGGATGAGACCATCATCGATCGGGTGTATCACATTGATCGCGGCTACGAACGGATCGAAGAGAAGCTGCGTGGGGTTGGAGCGCAAGTGAAGCGCATCGGGGAAATACTGCCCAAGAGGGTGGGAGTTTAAAAGCTCGGCTAAAGTTCATAACGTAAGGCTGGTGTTGTTGCTCCTACAGACGGCCAACACTAGGAGTGCAATACGTCTTCCGGATCGTATTCAAGGAACTGCCTGATTACAGCAGAAGGCGACTTCTTGCGAAGGATGTACATGAACTGCCGCGGAGTTCCTGCGCGGTGGGTTCTGACGAGTTCATAGTGCTCTCCGACGTATGAAATCGTCGTGAGATGATTCCATGACTTCGGGCGACAACTGGCGATTTGTAATGACTCTCCAGATGAGGTCAGGTAGACCTCATCTGGAACTCGCTTCCCGAGCTTCAGTTCGCGGCCGTGTGCTTCAGTTCTTGTGTGCAAGAGAGCTAACGCATATAGAGGAAAGCTAGGGAGACACTCTCCACTACCAAACGCGGAGAATACGCGAACGATTCCTTCGACTGTGATAAACAACAGCAGTAGTGTTGTGAAATGGATGAGATATTCGACCATCAGAATATCTCCAATACCCATCAGAGCTGTCTCTCCGCCCTTCTCGGCAGCTCTCGCCATGGCGGTTAACGGAATCGCGGCCAACCTCTGAGTAATGAAGAGTTGATATCGGTGCAAGAGAAGCGCTAACCCGGCGAACGTTTCGAGGATTCCTCCGAACAATGCACCTTCACTGGGTATCGCGTGAGTGGTCAATATCTTCCGATACCTTGATGGAAGGAACGCGTAGAGGATCGAAACGAATATATTCATCGAGCGTGCCCTCGTTTGACTTGGTCAGCCATTTTGGGACAACTTAGAAAAGCCAAGCTCTACCTGTTCGAACTTTGATAAATCGTTACGTCCGGTTTATCAGCAGTGTGGAAAGCGGCGAACTTCGTCAGGCCTCGTGGATTTCTAAGGATAGCTTTCGCTACTTCGTCTCCATCTACAGCAACCACATAATCCGCATGTGTTGATGGTGAGGCAAGAGCTACATCCCAGCCCTCGTAGGTTGCTTCCGAGATAACACGATCAAGATGGATTCCTGCCTTCTGCAGTGCTCCCACATATTCACTGGTGTACATGAGGACGGTTGCGTTCTTCGGGATTCCAGCGAGAGCATGTGCTACCTGCGCCTCAAGTTCGAAACGGCCACGACTGTTGGCCCAAGCTTCACGATAACAAAGGGGAATCATCCATTTTCTACCCCAATAGCGGTCCTGCGAACGTTTCGAAAAACACCACGCAGACGAATTGAAAGCGAGAAGCACGATGACTAGCAGCGCCCATGTGCTATACACGATAACAGTGCGGCGATGGAGTCGCGAGATCGCCCACGGTAACAGTCCCGCGAAGACAGCGATAGCAGGAAGGAGTTCGAGTCCGTAGCGAACATTGTAGTAAGAGAATGGCCACCATTCGGGAAGAAAAATGGGAACACTGCCATAAGCAACCGAGTAAGCGTAGAACGGTAGCGGTATCCAGAGTAGAAAGAATGGAGCAAATCGACGGAGATTGATCGCAGCAATAATGGCTCCGATGGATGCCAGGATGATGAGCCAATTTTGGCGAGAGCCTTCTCCGGTATTCATGCGCGCTGATTTTAGAAAGTATTGAGCAGCGACGCCCATGTGATTCTTTCCTGGATAAGGGGGTGCGCCGGGACTTGACGAACGCTTTTCAATGGCCTTCGCCGAGTAAGGGCCATTGAGCCAATCGAACGGTTGGTGCGTGGATTTGTAATTGTGTGCTAGCCAGAGCGTAGGACAAAGTGCAAGCAGCAAGAAAAACGAAAACATGGAGCGCACGAGCCGTCCAATTTCCATTTCCGAGGGATGGATGGAGAACCACCGGAAAGCAGCGAACACCACGCACATTCCAATGATGAAAGCGATGATCCATCCGTCATAGCGAGTAAAAATCCCGGCGGCTAGACAAACTCCGCAACGCTCTATGGCTCGCCAGGCTGGAATAACGGGAAATGCCCCAGGGGCATCCGCTGAAAGCCCTCGCAGGAATTCGTCAAAGTACACGAGCGCCCAAACAACAGCAGCAAGAAAGATAGATTCCGTCATGGCCGTTGCCTGCATATAGAGCATCGACGGGTTCAATGCGTAGATAGCTGCGGCTAGAGAAGCGGCTCCGAAGGATGCTCGGGTGCGAACAAGACGGAAAATTCCAGCAACGCCGAGAACATAGGCAAGCATGGAAGGAACGGACCCACCGATACCAGTTCGCCAGAGCCAATCATTGGCAACAAACGGCGCGACGAGGAGGTGTGGGAATGGGAGCCACACGGTTCCAATCTGATCCCAGCCTGCGTTGCGCGCATCGGTGATCCGACGGGCAATGTTTATATGGGCAACGGCATCACCATAGAGCAGGATGTCTCCATGATAGTAAAACCAGGCAAACGCGATGATGGAGAGTACAAGAGCAAACGCGGAAACGAAGGCAACTTCGCCCGGCAATCCACGCTGCTCTTGCCTTAGATCGTCAGTATCTATATCCACTTCGGAGCCGTCCCGTTAGTCAAGATGGGTGAGGCTGCGGAAGAGTTGGAAGCGCTCTTCTATTTCGGCGCGCGTCAACGAGATGAGACGCTCAGGTCCAAACCGCTCCACGGTAAAAGACCCCATTACCCCTCCATAGAACATTGCATGTTTCAAGACCGAAGGCGTGAGTTTGGGTTGGGACGCGATGTAGCCCATGAAGCCTCCCGCGAAGGTATCTCCAGCGCCGGTTGGATCCTGAACCTCTGCAATCGGCAGCGCCGGTGCGCGGAACGGATGAGAGCCATCACCGAAGAAGATTGTTGCGCCATACTCCCCGTGCTTGATGACCAGCGATTTGGGGCCGAGCGTGAGAATCTTCTTCGCAGCCAGCACGAGGCTATTCTCGGAAGTTAGCAGTTTGGCCTCGCCATCATTGATCAGGAGTATGTCTACTTCCTTCAATGTTTCCAGGAGTTCAGCGCGCTTGATGTTGATCCAGAGATTCATCGTATCGCCGCCGACCAGAGCCACGCGCGGCATCTTACGTCGCACGTCTAACTGTAGCTCGGGTTGAATGTTGGCAAGAAAGAGGATCTCGCTGTCATCGTAGGCGGAGGGAATCTTGGGGGCAAAGTTTTCGAAAACGTTGAGATCGGTGAAGTTAGTCTTCGCCTCATTCACGTTTTCGCCGTACTCGCCGCCCCAATGGAAAGTCTTTCCCGAAGCGTGTTCGATTCCACGTGTATCAATACCGCGACTTGTCAGGACTGCTTCATGCTCAGGAGTGAAGTCTTCTCCGACAACTCCGACGACACGTACTTGGGTGAAGAAACTAGCGGAGAGCGAAAAATAGGTCGCTGCCCCACCAAGGATTTTCTTGCGTTCGCCAAATGGCGTTTTCAGCGTGTCGAACGCGACGGAACCAACTACAAGGATTGACATGTTAAGCGCCAGCCTTTACGCCGAGATATTTCCCTACAAGTAGGTCAAGCTTGATCCGAGTTGCGTCAGGAATTGCGGAGGGCGCTGTCATGATGGCCATCGCCAGAGCTTGTCCGCATTTGCAGCTACGCTTGACCGGGAGAGCGGCGACAGCTTCCCGTACTACGTTCGCGGCGTTCTCAGCATTGCGGTTAAGAACAGCCACAATCTGATCGACCGTGACGCTGTCGTGGTTCGGATGCCAGCAATCGTAGTCGGTGACCATAGCGATGGTCACATAGCAGATCTCAGCTTCGCGGGCGAGTTTGGCCTCTTGAAGATTCGTCATGCCAACGAGGTCAAAACCTTGCGAGCGATAAGCATTGCTCTCAGCCTTGGTAGAGAATTGCGGACCTTCCATGCAAACGTAGGTTCCACCACTCTTTGTCACAACTCCAGCAGAGGCACCGGCACGGACCACTACTGAACTGAGTTCGGGACAGATCGGGTCGCCAAAAGCAATGTGGGCAACAATGCCTTCGCCAAAGAAGGTGGAGACACGTTGCTTGGTGCGATCGTAAAACTGGTCGGGGATAACGAAATCTGTAGGTTTGTGCTCTTCCTTGAGAGAACCGACGGCAGAGACGGAGAGAATACGCTCTACGCCAAGCTGCTTAAACCCGTGAATATTGGCTCGAAAATTCAACTCGGTGGGAAGGATTCGGTGACCTCGTCCGTGTCGGGCAAGAAAGGCAACCTTGCGCCCCGCAAGCGTGCCCAGGACATAAGGGTCCGAGGGTGAACCAAAGGGAGTGTCGAGTTGGACTTCCTGAATGTCAGTGAGGCCCTTCATTGAATAAAGGCCGCTGCCGCCGATGATGCCGATTTCTGCCTGTGCCAATGCAATCTCCTGCGTGTACAACGAAGTGTGCGGAAAGCTGATTATACCGAAGTCTGAGGACCTGATGTGCTGTATCGTTAACAGCTTGCAGACAGACGACAATTGCAATGCAGTGTTATTGTGCCACCTTAATCGCAGCCTGTGTAGCGATAACAGGTGCTAGTGCGGGGGCGAGTGCAGCGTAGAGTTTTGCCGCCTCCTCAGGCGTGAATGATTCAAGCGCGATGACGGTCGAACTAGCAACATAGAGGCGCATCGTACCTTGGTCGGTAGTCCACTGATTTGATGTTGTTGCAGGCTGGACAGACTTGTATCGCTGAGCGAGGCCTGTCTGATAAATAGAAGCAAATTGATTTGCCGCAGCAGGCGAACTGAAACCTAGAACAAGCGCAAATGGAAGGGGCACATCCTTTGGAGCTTTCTTGTTGGTAAGTGCCATGTAGTAACCGCCTCGCCATTCCCGAGCAAACTTGGTGGCAACTTCCTTACTGGCCCATTGACGAACGATGATGTGAAGATCAGCTTCTCCCAAGCCTGAAAAATCGCCGCGTTCCCAGCCGGATCCCAGAACCTTTTCAAGTGGCAGAACTTTGAGTTGGACCTGCGGCTCCGCAGCGAGATAGACCGCTGGTTCCATAATTTCGCGAGTATTCAGCGGCGGTCGCTCGAAAACTCCAGCAAACGCAGCTTGCTTACCTCGCTTCACGAGAACGGTTCGGACAAAGTTCGTTCCATAGGTGTACGGGAAGAGCATGCCTTCGCGGAGATAGATGGGCGCCTTGGCGTACAGAGGCGTGCCTCCCTCATCTAGCATCCCAGACTGCATCGAATCTACGAGCTCGGGAGCACTCTCGACCGTTTGTCCAACCGGAGTGAGCTGGTAATCAAAGAGCACGATCATTGCCTGACCCTCGATGATCGATTGACGCGAAGTTCGCTGCTCATCGAGAATCATTTGCGCGGTGTCGTCTTTGGAATCTTTGGCCACATTCAGCCACTTCTCCAAGTCGTAGTTCTGATCCTGCAGCGCGTGGACAAGTTCATGAGCCATAACCGGTTTTTGAGCTTCCGGCGCAACCCAGTCGAGAAGATAGACGGTCTTATTGTGCGAGTCATACCATCCTTCGACCTGCTCTTTGTAGAGCCCGAGCATGTATTCGCGGAAATTGAAGTCGGGCGGCAGTAGACCCAGTTTCTTCAGGGATAAGGCGCTGCGATCAAACCGTTCGCCGTTTCCCTGCTCTTTCATGCGAGCTCCAATGTACTTGGCCACTTCCTCGCGAGTCGCCAGCTTCTTTTTGACAGGATGAAGAATGGGGAGTCCCGTGTGCTCACTTGCAAATTGCAGGATGTCATCGATGGACCGAAAGAGCTCTTTAGCTTCAGCCTGAGTGACATGGTGCTCCTCGACCTGAACGGGCGCTTCTTGGGCTGGAGCAATGGTGACAAAAGTAAAAGTCAGAGAAAACAATAAGAACAGTTTGCTGAAAAGTTTCATCCACGTCCTTTGCACGATTATCTGTTGGTCCACGATAACATTCACAGAGAACGCACGAGGGCCAGCAATTCACCACTGTGTAAGAATTACCGTCAGGGGCCATTGCGGCGATGTCCTACGCCACTCCCTTCAATCATTCCCACTCAGCCACCTCTTTTAAATTCGCGAAATATTAAACTTCTTTGTAACAATGACCGTATTCTGTCCTGCTAAGATTGCACTCCGATAGCTTTGACTTTGAAGGAACTCTGAAGTAGAATCCCGCTATTAGCCGTGGTTTTGGGCGATAGCCTTATATCAGCTTATATATGCCTCCTCTATCTAGAGTGGCACTCAGCTCGCCCACTGCAAGATTCCGCCCGCAAGGTCGGTTGCAAGGCAAGCAGCCTGTCTCTGACGCTTCGGGAACTTTGAAGTAAACGTTGTGTTTCCCCCGACTACTGACCAACATGTTGTGCGGAGATTCTCCGTTCTTTGAACCGTCGTGCGCCGATCGTGAGTTCATGGTTGAGGAACTCACTAATTTGGCAGCATGACTAAGAGGCTTCGATGGCAACGGCATCGTTTCAAACGTCCAGGTCTACGACATCGTCCCAAGTAAACCGAAACACATCCGGTCCTTCTGGACGACAAGTTCTCATTATTGGGAGCGAGTCGGCTGTACCTACCCATGTGAGCGAAGTGCTTGCGCAGGATAAGCTTGAGGTATCCTGTCTCCCCAAAGAGCAAGCACTGATCCGACTGCAGAAGGGTTTGGCTCCGGATCTGATATTGCTCCAGATAATTGGAAGCCACTCTCTGGAGACACTAACAGCCCTCCATGAAGCACGTCCTAGCGTCCCGATCATAGTGTTTTCAAGCTTCCATCACTCGCAAGTAATTGTGAAAGCAATGAGATTGGGAGCGGTTGACTATGTGGAGCTACCATTTGGCATAAACAGACTGAGAGAATCGGTGCGTCAGATTCTTGCCTTGGTCGAATGTGATCTCGACGGGGAACCGACCCACGAAACAGTGCTTTCAGATAGCTCTTCGTTCGTGTGCGCAAGTGCTCGGATGAATGAGATTCGCGGGCAGTGCGCAATTCTCGCTCGGGTGGATCTTCCTATTCTCATCCTTGGAGAGAGCGGAACAGGAAAAGAGATCATCGCCCAGTATCTGCACAAGATGTCGCCACGCTCCCACCGGACATTCTTAAAGGTGAACTGCGCTGCGATGCCGGCGGATTTATTAGAGAGCGAGCTTTTCGGTTACGAGCAGGGCGCCTTTACGGGCGCGGTCCGAGCAAAGCCTGGACGATTTGAGATTTGCAATATGGGAACGATCCTGCTTGACGAAATTGGTGAAATGCCTGCTCCGTTGCAGTCTAAGTTGTTGCAGGTATTGCAGGACGGAACCTTTTCACGTCTAGGTGGTCGCACGTGCATTAAGGTCGATGTGAGGGTGATAGCCGCGACGAATATCGATATGAACGCAGCTATCGCGGCTCGTACTTTCAGGGAGGACCTTTACTACCGACTGAACGGCTTTTCGATCCAGATGCCGCCTTTGCGAGAACGAAAAGAAGAGATTCCAATACTAGTTCGGCATTTCATGCGGAGATTTGCGGAGAAGTACGCTCGTCAGCCACTTGTAATTTCGGACGAGTTACTCAAAGCATTTTTGAATCACAATTGGCCAGGCAATCTTCGTGAGCTTGAGAACTGCGTTAAGCGACTCCTCGTTCTGGGGGATGAGCGACACGTCTTAGCTGAACTGCAGAAGGCCAGCGGCAGCGTCTCAACTGTGCCGCTGCCTAGTGTTGGAAATGCGGAAACATCGGGCGGATTGAAAAAACTGGCTCGTAGTGCGATGGGTGAAGCCGAGACTGAGGCCATGAGTGAGGCGCTGATTCGGAACAACTGGAATAGAAAACAAACCGCCACCGAGTTAAAGATCAGCTATAAGGCCTTGCTTTACAAGATACGCCAATACGGACTATCGCCGAACCAAGAGTCTCGCGCCAAAGCTACGGGATATTAATAACATGGCAAGTTCTACGACGTTGAAAGAGACGGCTGGCAAGGGTCAGAAGGTAGTTTTCACTTGCCAGGATGGGACGGTCATTAAAGGGTACTTTTTATCAGAAGTACCTGACGATCTGAACTGGCTGGCTCGCGAGTCACAGCTCCGATTTGATGAATTACTGGCTTTGTGCGTCTCAGAGGATGGCCGCAAACTCGATGTTGGCCAATCAAAAGTGAAGGCTGTTTTCTTCGTTTCCTCGTTCAAGGGAGACAAAGAATACAAGCCGGTTCGATTCTATTCCAGCGGTCCTGAGCCGCATAGTGTGTGGGTGGAAGTTGTCTTCGTTGACGGCGAGGTTGTAGAGGGTTGTGTTCAAAATTCAATTCATCATCTTAAGAATGATGGATTTTTCCTGCTACCTTCTTCGCCTGGAGATAACAACCTGCTCATCTACGTGAACAAAGCCGCCATCGCGAAGTTTCGGGTGCTCGGCGTTCGAATGATGGATAATGGGTAGCATCGTAAGGCTATATCGAGACCGAACTATACGGGCAGGTCCGTTTCCTACGGATTGTCGGACTATTCGGGGTTCTCAATGCAAGGATTAGACGAGACCTGCTTGGGAAAGAAACTCCTTGGCAATCAGGGAAACATCCCTCTTCTCTACATCTGCGGTATAGTTCATTGTTCGCATCTGCTCGGCGCTGATTTTGCCGCTCATCCGCTGCATCACTGATCCGATCTCAGAGTGGTCCTGCAGAGCTGCACGCCTTACGATTGGTACGGCATCGTAAGGCGGAAAGTATTTCAGATCATCCTCCAGAACTACGAGCCCGAGAGCGGCAATCAATCCATCCGTATTCGATCCGGCGATTACATCCACTCGTTTGGACTCCAGTGCACGGTAAAGTAGTCCGAGATCCATTACGCGCGGAGCTTCTTGAAACTTGAGTCCGTACTTAGCAGCCAGTCCTGTGAAGCCGTCTTGACGTTCAAGGAATTCGTAACCCACTCCCATTCGGATTTCCGGAGCAACTTTGGCTAACTGCGACAAGGTTTTGACTGCAAACCGCTGAGAGTCTTCGCTGCGCATTACAATGGCAAAGCTGTTATTGAAGCCGAGCGGGGCCATGACTTCAAGGTTGAATCTTTGGGAATATTGCTCCCTCACCCGTTGCAAAACCTCTTCGTGATTTGTGCTTGGCTTCTGCTTCAGGATGGCCTCCAAGGCGGTTCCTGTGTATTCCACGTAGGTATCGATTCGACCGGCGAGAATTGCCTGTTGGCAGATGTAGGATCCGGCGAGATAGAACCTTCGCTCGATGGGTGTGCGGGAAACGTGTTCGAGGCTTTGCGCGAGGATTTCTCCAAGGATCAGTTGTTCGGTGAAGTTCTTTGTACCTACAGAAACTTGTTTTGGTCGCGAGGCACACCCGGCCAGAGAAGCTGCGAACAGGCCGTAGGCGAACTCGCGGCGATTCATTCTTAGTGAATCCTGCGCTCAACGAGACGCTGTAGCAGGCCTAATGCGCCGTCGGCGAGGAGAGCGATCAGTGCAGCGGGAATTGCTCCCGCAAGAATTACGTGGGTATCCACCATGGCCAAGCCTCGGAAGATGAACTCGCCGAGTCCACCGGCACCGATAGCCGCCGCTATGGTCGCTACTCCGATGGTGATTACTGTAGCTACTCGCACTCCGGTGAGGATGACGGGAGTGGCTAGCGGGAGTTCAACGTGCCACAGCAGTTCTCCAGAAGTCATACCCAATCCAGTGGCCGCTTCACGAACTGGTGCGGAGACACCGGAAATTCCGATGTATGTGTTGCGCACGATTGGAAGCAGAGCGTAGAGGACGAGAGCGGTGATGGTTAGACGATCTGCTCGCACACCCAACCACGGCAAAGGAAGAAGAAGTCCGAAGAGAGCTAGGCTGGGGATGGTTTGAATTATGTTTGTGAGACCAAGGATGACGGTTCTCCATCCGGGGCGTCTGGTCAACAGTATCCCGAGAGGAACTCCGATGAGAACGGCAATTGCCATGGACACAATCACGAGCCACAGATGTTCGGCTGTAAGTGTCAGGATTTCGCGCCGGTGGCGAATAGCGAACTCGAGCACAGATACTCCAATTCATGACTGAAGGATTTGTTGGCTCATCTTGAAAGCTTCCATATAAAGGCTGACTACGCCGTCGGTGGCAGTTACGAACTCATGAGGTGAATATGTCCCGTGTAAGTTTCCTGCTTCGATCAACGCGATGCGGGAACCGAGCAGTAAGGCCTCACCTATATCATGCGTGACGAAGATGATCGTCTTCTCTAGACGCTGCTGAAGCTGTTTGAATTCGCGTTGGATGTCAGCACGTGTGATGGGATCAAGAGCGCCGAATGGCTCGTCCATCAGAAGAATTGGAGGGTCTGAGGCAAGGGCTCTTGCTAGGCCTACCCGCTGTCTTTGTCCTCCCGAAAGCTGATGGGGATAACGGCGTGCGAAATCGTGAGGCGACAGGCCAACAATCTGCATAACTTCCTCAACTCTGGATGCAACACGTTGCTGATTCCAGCGTTCGAGTTTTGGAACGATGGCAATGTTCTGTTCCACCGTGTAATGGGGGAAAAGTCCGACATCTTGAATGGCATAGCCGATGTGGCGCCTAAGTTTTATGACATCCCAATCAGCGGTAGAGGTACCTTCAACGCGAACTTCGCCGCCAGTGGGAACCAGCAATCGGTTAATGAGTTTCAGGCAAGTCGTTTTGCCGGAACCACTGCGTCCCAAGAGCATCAGCGTCTCGCCGGAATGAATTGTGAGACTCATATTCGCGAGAAGCGAACGCTGGTGATCAATGGAGTACTGCACGTTTGCGAATTCGACCACAGGTAAAGATCGATAGCTCATGAGCAGCGGGCAGTTGGTTCTGACTTCGTGAATCGTTTGTTTACTATTCCGCGATGTTGAGAGCGCGTTTGAAAGAGCCACGCTCGTTCTTGATTTTTTCCTGCAGGAGCGTGATCGCGTAGATAAGCTGCTCTGGACGTGGAGGACAGCCAGGAACGTACACATCCACGGGAATCCACTGGTTTACGCCCTGAACAACAGCATAATTATTGAATACTCCGCCGGAGGTGGCGCAGGCACCCATGGAGATAACCCACTTTGGCTCGGGCATCTGCATGTAGAGCTGCCGGATAACTGGGGCCATTTTCTGGGAGACGCGTCCGGCGATGATCATGAGATCGGACTGGCGCGGGGATGGGCGGAAGACTTCTGCTCCGAAACGAGCTATGTCGAAACGGGAGGCACCCATGGCCATCATCTCAATGGCGCAGCAGGCGAGGCCGAAAGTCATGGGCCAAATTGAACTCTTGCGAACCCAATTCACGGCTGAGTCGAGCGTAGTGAGGATGAGTCCATCTTGCTCGTGGCTGCCGCCGTAGGTGACCTGCGCGATGCGGGCAGGGCTTTGCGGGTCTCCAGCTAGTGCCTTGAACCGCTCCGTTCCATTTACGTTGGTTTCCATACTCCCCCAGTTAACTGGTAATTGTAACGCCGGGAGGGCACTCTTGCCACTCCTGAGAAGGTTAGGATGCGAGAAGAGTGGCGAGGAGTGGCGGCTCCTGCTACCTTTAGCGTATGCACAGTCCAGGCGTTTGCGGAATAGTCCTTGCAACCGGTTCGCAGGTCGGAACCGGCGATGCGCAACGGAAGACGAAGTCCGAGGCTGTTTGCGAGTTGATCGACGCTCTGAACGCAGACACTGAGATGGTGCTAGTTGCTGTCAGGACGGCCGATGCCGACACCTTGGAACCAGTGGTGTGGGCGCGAGCGGCATACATGGTACGGCTCGCCGAGTCTGCGACCGCGGCCGAGGCACTGCGCGCAATGTTGCAGGAGGTTCTGAACCGAGGCCGAGATGCCGCCCTGGTGGCTTCCTTGGAAAGCCTTGCTCAGGCTGATCAGGTGTTGACGGTCGAGACAGTGCATCGGATGGTTGCTGCATATTGTGAAGCGGGTGACGAAATCTGGGCAGTGGTTCCGGAGGCAAATATGCTACAAGGACATCCTGTACTAATGGGACGCAGGATGATCGAACTGTTTCTTCGTGGGCAAAAATGGAGTGCGGCGGATGAAATTCTCTCGGCCAATCTTGAGCATGTACGCACGGTGAAAGCAATAGATCCGCTAGCAACGGTGGTTTCATCCAGTCCGGCGTGGAAAGCACCTTGGGATTAGCCCAGGTACCACCAACCTTATTTATCTACCTTAATCATTAATCTCAGGAGTCAGTGTTTTGAGCCATAGCTCTCCAAGTCTTGCTGCAGTACAGTTCGTTCGACATGTTGTTGCTTCACGTCCCTCGATCGCTGTCTTTGATTGCGACGGTACTTTGTGGTCCGGGGATTCAGGGGCAGACTTCTTCCGCTGGGAGATTGCGCAGGGATTCGTTGCACCGGAAATCGTTCCGGTGATTCAGCATCGATATGACGAGTACCTGGCCGGAAGAGTGAGTGAACTGGCGATCTGTGGCGAGATGATCCAGATCAATAAAGGCGTGCCGTTGGAGCGCATACGCGAAGGCGCGTATGAGTTCTTTCGTGAGGTAGTCTCGTCTAGAATATTTCCTGAGATGCAGGAGCTGACGCGGGAACTGGCAGCGCAGGGATGTGAGATTTGGGCCGTTTCAAGCACCAACAACTGGGTTGTCGAGGCAGGAGCAGCAGAGTTTGGGATTCCACGCGAACGAGTGTTGGCAGCAACGCTGGCGGTTGAAAATGGCCTGATGACCGACACAATCCTGCGAGTGCCCACCGACGAGTTGAAGCAGACTGCAATCGAAGAGATGATTGGGCGCCCGGTGGATGCCGTGTTCGGTAATTCAATGCATGATTTTGCCATGCTTCAGGAGGCAAGAAGTGCATATGCGATAAATCCGAATGCGGATCTAGCGGAAAAGGCTGCGGCTCTGGGATGGACGGTTTACTGGCCTTAATGCGGCATGCGCATTAGATCCGCTTAGGGCGGCCTTTCACTATGCGAATTGTCTCGTTACAACCGAGCATCACGGTAACTCTGGCAGGGCTGGGAGTGCTGGACCAAGTGATGGCCTGCACCCGCTACTGCAAGGACATTTGTCCGGAGATCGGGCAGGGTAAGCAGCGGATCATCGAGGATTCGTGGACGGCGGACGCTGATCAGATACTGGCAGCACAACCGGATCTGGTGATTACATCTGTTCCTTATCGGATGGAGTCGTTGGCTACGATCCTGAAGAGCGGAGTGCGTGTTCTGGCGCTGGCTCCGAAGACACTGGCGGACGTTTATGGCGATATTCGAACGCTGGCAGCCCTGGTGGATGAATATGTGGCTGGTGAGAAACTAGTCAGTTGGCTGCAGGAAGAGGTTGCGCAGACAAGGGAAATGACTGGGCCCTGTCAGAAACAACGCGTTTTCTGTGAGGAGTGGGGCAAGCCCATCATAGCTTCGCAACGATGGGTGGCGGAGTTGGTGGAAGCCGCTGGCGGCATTCCCGTGGGTACTCCGGGAGAGCAGACAACGACTGAGGCTGTGGCGGCACTGAATCCTGAAGTGATACTGGCGGCGTGGTGTGGCGCGGGAGATCGTGTTCCTCTGCACAAGCTGGCGGTACGTGAAGGATGGGCCGAGACGTCGGCCGTACGAAGAAGACGGATTTATTGCGTGGCCGACGAGCTGTTTAATACTCCAGCACACACTCTTGTTGGTGGGTTGCGGGCTATCCGGTGGGCACTGCATCCGGATATGTATTCGCGACCTAATGGAATTCGAGCGCTCGATGATAGGGGTCGGATTGACTGAATCGATAGTACTGAAGCAGGTGGTCGCGGCAGTGATGGTACGCGGGAGTCGCGTGTTGATCTGTCAGCGCAGGGATGACCAGCCTTTTGCGCTGCAATGGGAGTTTCCCGGCGGAAAGGTCGAGGCGGGTGAGGACTTCCCTGCCGCTCTGGCTCGTGAACTACAGGAAGAGTTGGGGATCGAGGCGACCATCGGGCAGGAAATAACCACTGTACGACATCAATACGCAGAAGGATTGGGCGTGGAATTGCACTTCTTCGTGGTTAGCGAGTTTGCCGGGACCCTGGAGAACAGGATTTTCCGCGAAGTGCGATGGGAAGAGCGTGAGACTCTGGAGGCTGGAAGCTTTCTGGAGGCTGATCGGGGAGTGGTTCGGAGTCTACAGAGCGGCGAGTTGGGGTAGAAGCATCGTTAGCTGGCCTTGCTTCCAAAAAGATACAACATCGTCAAAATAATCATAATGGCGGTGGTGACCCATGCCACAAAATTGAAGAATCGGGAGTTGGTGTGGCGTCCCATCAGGTCTCGCTTGTTGATCAGCACGAGCATGGCGACGAGGACGAATGGTAGGACCGCGCCGTTTACAACCTGCGAGAGAATCGTGATCTTGACTAGAGGCAAGTTCGGCCAGAGGATCACTGCGGCTCCGGCGACGATCAGACCGGTGTAGAGCCAGTAGAAGAACGGGGCTTCGCTAAACTTTTTGTCCAATCCAGATTCGAAGCCAAGTCCTTCGCAGACCGCGTAGGCGGTGGAGATGGGCAAGATTGATGCGGCGAAGAGCGAAGCGTTGAAAAGGCCGACCGAAAAGAGAATGTAGGCGTATCTGCCCGCCAGTGGGCGAAGTGATGCAGCGGCTTCCGATGCGTCCTTGACGTCATAGTGACCGTGGACGAAAAGTGTCGCGGCACAGGCAACGACAATGAACCATGCAACGACATCAGTAAAGATGCAGCCGACGATAACATCTAGCCGCGAGGCGCCGTACTGCTTTACGTCAATTCCCTTCTCTACCACGGAGGACTGCAGGTAGAACTGCATCCATGGAGCAATGGTGGTACCGATCACTCCGATGATCATGTAGAGATATTCTTTGTCCCGGAAGAGGTGGGTGTTGGGCGGGACGATGGTGGCCATACCAGCCGCCTTCCAGTTGGGATGGGCGATGACTCCGGCGACGATGTAAGCAAGATAGATGAATGATGCGACGAGGAAAACCTTCTCCATCGTCTTGTAGCTGCCTTTTACCACCATGAACCACACGAGGGCGGCACAGAAGGGGACACTGGCCCAGATGGGGATTCCGAAGAGTGCAAGGCTTCCGGCGATGCCCGCAAACTCGGCGACCACATTGCCAAAATTAGTGATTACAAGGCCAGCCATCAGCAGGAACGTGATGCGGAAGCCAAACTCTTCGCGGATGAGATCGCTGAGGCCCTTGCCGGTGACGGCACCCATGCGGGCAGACATTTCCTGAACAACGATGAGCGCCAAGGTCATGGGGATCATGACCCACAGCAGTCCGTAGCCAAACTGAGCGCCTGCTTGCGAGTATGTCAGGATTCCGCCAGCGTCGTTGTCGACATTGGCGGTGATGAAGCCCGGGCCCACTACGGCCAGGAACATCATGAGACGGACTCTCCACAGCTTCATCTTCGACATGCACGCTACCGGTTTGGACAGAAGTTTTACATCGGAATTTTCAGCATAAATGCATGGTGGAGGAAGCTCAAGGCGAGGTGGTGGAAATGTCGAGAAAATTCCTCTAAGTCTAAGGAAAAGATAATAATAATGCTAGAGTTGGGCTCGAAGGATTGAGATCACATCATCAGCAGTGATAACGCCGGTCAAAGCGCCAGTCTCATCCACTACGGGAAGAGTGAGGAGGTTGTATTTGTCGAAGATCTCGGCGACCTCGCGTTCATCAGCCTCGGGCGAGCAGGAGATGAGGGGTTCAGCGGTCAACTCGGATAAAAGAGTATCCGAGTTTGAGACGATGAGTTTTGCAAGAGGAATGGCTCCCAGTAGCTTTTCGTTCTCTCCGACGAGGAAGATCGTGCTCATGCTCTCAAGGCCGCCATCGAACTTTCTAAGCATTTCGACAGCATCGTAAACGCGGGCGGTCGGGGCAAGGGCCATATAATCGGTGGTCATGCGCCCGGCTGCGGTGTCTTCTTCAAACTCTAGGAGTTCTTCGACATCGTGACGCTCCTCGGGTTCCATCTCCTGAAGAATCGCGTCGGAACGCTCATCCGTCAGATCGGCAAGGAGGTCAGCGGCTGCGTCGGGATTCATCTCCTCAACGATGTCGGCGGCACGATCGGACGCCATGGCGTTGAGGATTGAGACCTGAAGCTTTGGATCGATTTCTTCAAGGGCCTGGGCAGCTACGTCCTCGTCAAGAGTTTGGAAGACAGCATCGCGCTCGGCTGGAGAAAGCTCTTCGATGATGTCAGCGATGTCGGCAGGATGGAGGCGCGAGACACGCTCTGAAGAAATCTTGAGGCGAACGCGTCGGGCGGGGTCAGTCTCAATAAGATTGACGAATTCCCATGGAATGTTGCGCGAAGGGATACGGACGAGCCAACTCGAAAGTGCATGACGCGGGATCATCCCCTTCAGCAGGCGACGAATTGCGCCGCGCGCACCGGCATCGACAAATGCAATCCGGAGGTGAAGACCCAACGCGGGATTCCCATCCGTGTCCACGGACAATTCAATGTCATTTACGCGGACAACCTTGCGACCGTGAACATCAATGATCTGCTGATCGAGCAGATCACGCTCAAGCAACAACATGCCTTCCCCACTGGAATACTTGGGGAGATCGGCGGAACGGGCCGAGGTATGCACTCCTCCGTTGACGGTACGGAGAAGGTTGGTGCCTACGATGCGGTCTCCAAGGGGAGTCCGGACGATGAGTGCGGCGATGCGGGTAGGATCTTCTTGTGGAACAAGCGCGACCTCGCGCACGCGTCCCAGTTTCCCAGATTCCGCGTCATAGACCCGGAGGCCCAATAGATCCGAAAGTGCAAGCGCCGTCATCGCTCCTCAGCATAACGCGAGAACTACATCGGCAACAAATCTAAAGCTGCGTTGAACTAAAATCGTCAATAGAATCGGCGAGAAAACTTAAAGAAGGAATTCAGGCTACAATCCTCTCAACATGTCACGCACATCTTTGGATCTTCGCACGCAGGCCGGCCAGCTATTAACGTTTGGATTTGACGGATTAGAAGTTTCAGACAGTCTTCGCGAAACGCTCAGAACTTTGAAGCCGGGCGGACTTATCCTCTTTGCCCGCAATATCGAGTCTCCCAAACAGACGCACTCGCTGCTGAAAGCAGCACAGAAGGAAGTCGAGGTACCGCTCTTTCGTTGCGTGGATATGGAAGGCGGAACCGTGGACCGGCTCAAGAACGTGATTGGCCCTGCGCCGAGCGTACAGGACGTGGTTCAGGCCAAGCACAAGGCATTCTTCCGCGAGCACGGACAGATGATCGGGGCCGAAGTGCGGATGCTGGGATTCAACGTGGACTTTGCTCCGGTGCTCGACCTCCGGTTCGATGCGTCCTCAGAGGTGCTGGGGTCTCGCACGGTCTCAAAGGACCCGAAAGCCACGATAGCGTATGCCAAAGAGTTCTTGCGCGGTCTGAAAGACGCTGATGTCGTCGGTTGTGGTAAGCATTTTCCTGGACTTGGGGAAGGAAAACTCGACTCGCACAAGGATCTGCCAGTAGTACACAAGGAGTGGAAAGCACTTTGGGACGAAGATCTGGTTCCCTACCGCATGTTGGCTAAGCAGTTGCCTTTTGTGATGGTCGCTCATTGTGCATTCCCTGAAGTTACAGGTGAATCGATGCCGGCGTCAATCTCAAAGAAATGGATACAGGACGTGTTGCGCAAGAAGATTGGGTATACGGGCCTTGTGGTTTCCGACGACCTGGAGATGGGCGGAGTGTTGAAGGTGGCCAGCATTGAAGAGGCAGCCGTAGGGACCGTGCAGGCCGGTGCAGATATGTATTTGGTTTGCCACAACGAGGAGTTGGTGCATCGGGCCTTTGAAGCTATTCTGAAAGAAGCAGAGCGGAGCGTTCGCTTCCGGGCAAAGGTTGAGATTGCGGCACAGAGGATTCTTAAGGCCAAGAAACGTTGGCCTGCAATGAATACGCGGATGGCTGCGGCTCCGAGCGATGCGGCGGTAAACAGGTTGCAGCGGAAACTATGGGCGTTTACGGAAGAGATTCGACTGACTACAAATGCTGTACAGCAGTGATAGAAAAAGCCTACCGAATCGGCAGGCTTTGAAGCGCTCTATCGAATCACGGAACAGTAATTACAACCTTGCCTATTTGCGCGTTCGACTCCAGGTATTTGTAAGCTTCTACGGTTTGCGCAAATGGGAAGGTTTTCGCAATTTTGGGATGGAAACGTCCGTCGGCCAAGCGGTCATAAACATATTTCTTGGCAGCGGTGAGTTTCTGGGGATCGCGGGTTACCTCCATAAGCGTATAACCGCGGATAGTTAGTCCATGGCTGAGCGCGACCATCAGAGGAAACGGCGTGGGCTGCATCGACAGTAATCCATATTGAAAAATGATCCCGCCCGTCGCTGCCGCTTGGGCGAGTTCGTCAAGAAAGGGGCCAGCAATCGGGTCGAATATCACCCGCGCTCCCTTACCCGCTGTGATTTCCTTCACTCGAGCCACAAAGTCCTCTTCCTCTGTAACGACAACGTGGTCAGCGCCAAGAGAAAGCAACTCCGTTTTCTTGTCGCCCCGCCGGGTAGTAGCGATCGAAATAGCACCTTCTGCTTTGGCGATCTGAATGGCGGCTAGTCCCACGCTGGATGATGCCGCCGAAATGACAACGTAATCGCCTTTTGATAATTGGGCAATAGCAACCAGCGCTCCGTACGCTGTCAGGTACGGCATCCAGATCGCTGCAGCTTCGGACGGCGAGAGTTTGGGCGGATACTCACCCAAAGCTGCGGCTGGCAGAATTACCTCTTCACCCAATGTTCCATAGTTGTTCATTGAAAATGCCGGAACGATTGCTACCTTCTTGCCAGTCCAGTTCTTATCTACGTCTATGCCCACTTCCTCTACGATGCCTGCGGCTTCATAACCCAGACCAGTTGGAAGCCTCGGTTGCTCGATGTATTGGCCGCGAAGAAAGAGTGCTTCCGCACGATTCAATCCGATAGCTTGAACCTTTAATCGGACTTCTCCTTCACCCGGTTGCTTTGAGGGAGCATCTTCAAACCTCAAGACCTCCGGACCTCCGACTTCATAAAAGCGAACTGTTTTTGGCATATGAATATCTCCAGACAATTAGATCGACTGGTAGTTGGAAGAGATTCCTTAAAACATTGAGGCGGTTATTAAGCTTTGCGTGGATTATCAAGCGAGGTGGCGGTTCGTACTGCAAGGATGACGGAGGAAAAGCCAGCTTCTTTTTGCTTATTCGCCCCATCGGATGTAAAAGGCGGGCGGTCTTGGAGGCCGCCCGGTCAGGCAAGTGATGCAGTGAAAACTATGGCAGAAGCATCTTGAGCGATGCGACGGATCCTCCGGCCTTATGAAACTCCGAGAGATCAACTACTATTGGCTCGATGCCTTCCCTGCCTAAAATTTGCTCCAACCTGCGGCTTAGCCGAGGAGTGATGTAATAGCCATTTACCGAAAGCCCGTTACAGATAAATTGCAGGGCTTCTTCACGCGTGACTTCGTAAGTATGGGTGGAGCAACGAATACTCGCGAGCGTCTCTGGAGAGAAGGCCCCGGGGTAGATAAGTAAAGACTCCGGCGTGAGTGGCGACAAGCACAGGTTCAGATGGAAGAAATAGGCGTCCACCAACTCCAGCTTTCGAACCTCAAATCCCAGACTCACCATTTGAAGTGCAAATAGATCAATGGCTGCACGGGTTGAACGGTGGCCGAAACCTGCCCAAACCGACTCCCAGTCGGGATTCCATATGAGGTCGCCAGCACCCTCCAAAAACTCTTCGCCTTCCAGTCCGAGATCCACAATGCGGTAGCCTTGGCGAGAATACCAATTAGAGAAGTGTTCGACTTCATCCCGACGGCTTCGATGCAGCATTCGCGAAGGGATGGCAAACGAGCGGTCATCATGGTCGATACCGACGAATGCCTGATTCGCGGAAAAGCACATATCCTCAAGGCCGGGATATGGATCGAGAAGAGACACCTCAAGCCCGACATATTTGAAGACTTCGCACAGATGGTCCCACTGTTGTATCGCCAACGGTAGATCGACTGAACATTCGGGACGGAAGAATGGATTTCGCGCTTCGGAAATTGCAAAATATTTCGGACTCGTCACGAGTACGTGAGTAAGCTGGCGGGTAATGGTCTCAGCTCGATAATTTTTCGAGTCTGTCCGTGACTTCTCCACTGTTGCTCCTGTGGCCAGAAACCATGTACAGCGAACTACATAATGAAACAAACGGACATGTACTTTTTCGTCAGGATAGTACCTGTATCGGGCCTACTCTGCGGTGAGCCGAGTCACATCACAGCGTTTGATTCACATTTCTTTACAAACTGAACCAAAATGAGACGCCATGTTTCATATTTGCTAATCAGTCGAAGACGGGAATACGTTTAAAACCGGAGGAGGGAGTACCTGAAAGCGGCAGTTCAATGAGAATCTCAAGGCCGTGCGGCTCTGCATTGCTCGCTTTGACAGTTCCGTGATGAAAAGTTACGGCCCTGCTGACAATGGACAATCCGAGTCCGCTTCCACCTGTGGTCGCGCCGCGCGCGTCATCAACACGGTAAAACGGATCAAAAAGTTTGGGTAATGCTGCTTCGGGCACGCCGGGGCCATCGTCACTCACGGAGATGCGGGCTAGTCCGTCGCTGAACGTGACCGCCACCTCAACGCGGCCATCCTCTCCCGAATAGAAGATTGCGTTGCGCAGGACATTTTCAAAGGCACTACGCAACATGTTTTCTTCTCCAACAATTGTCACCTCAGACCAATGCTCGTCGTAGACAATTTCGACGTTGGAGCGACTGGCTTCAAAGCGGGCATCCTCTACTGCCTCGCTGATCACCAGGTTGAGCGAAATGGACTGGGTTGCAGGCTTAAACTCTCCGCTTTCAAGACGAGCGACGGTAAGAATTTGCTCAATCATCTCATTGAGACGCAACAGCTCGAGTTCAATTCGGTTGAGAAGTTCGTTGCGCTCTGGCTCAGGTGCGGTGGAGGCCAAGGAGAGAGCAACTCGGATGCGTGAGATGGGGGATCGGAGGTCATGCGAGGCTCCCATCAACATTCGTTTATTACTTTCAACCAGATCACGGATCTCGCCCGCCATGGTGTCAAAATCCCTGACCAAATCGGCGATCTCATCGCGACGCGTGCTGCCGAGGCCAGCACGGGCTTCAAGATTTCCGCGAGCAATTGCGTGAGCTGCGTCACGCAGGCGAATGATGGGACGCGTGATGTACTGCGCGAGGACCGCACAGAGCAGAGACGTAAGCAACGAACTGAGCAGGATCACAACCAGAACGCTTACGGGCAGAGTGTGAAGCAATGGGGCGGCAAAGAACTCTCCGACAAAGACGTAGCGCTTGCCTTTGGGATTCCACACGGTTTCAACGATAAACGTGGCGCGGTGGGAGCTTGCGAGTCCTTGGTTCTGAAGAGCCCGCTGAGCTCCTTCTCTCACATCAGGCCCCATCCAAAGACCGCTCAACTCAATCATGTTCTCGTCGAACAGCCAATAGGCGGACCGATTCTCAAGCGCAATCCCGTGGAGGAATTCGCGAAGCCCATCCGGGCCACGCGTGTCATAGCGCCAACTAGCGGACCGTGCGAGGACCGGCATAGCGCGGCGCTCGGGCTGAACCCACCAGGGACGATCAGGGCCGAAGCTGGCGTGAACACGGTATGCGAGGAATAACATGATGCTGGTCTGGAGTATCCAGAAAGGCAGGAATATCTTCCAGAATAGTCGGCTCCTCACAGTGTCACCCTGGAGGCTAGCGCGTAGAAGTATCCTATGCCACGGACAGGGCGAATGCGCTCTTCTCCGCCGGGGACGCAGCCGAGTTTCTTACGCAAGCGACTTACATGGACATCGACGCTGCGATCAAATGCGCTGAGAGGTCTGCCAAGAGCGGCTTGCGCGAGCTCTTCGCGGGTGACTACAGCTCCAGCACGCCTAAGAAGCAGTTCCAGCATGTTGAACTCAGCGCCGGTGAGTTCGACCGGGACGCCTGCGCATTGTGCGGTGCGAGAGAGCAGCGAAAGCGAGATATCGCCAATGGTGAGTGATTCCTCCCCTAACTCTGGATGGTTTCCATTGGAACGACGGAGCACGGCGCGGATTCGAGCTACGAGTTCCCGAGGATCGAACGGCTTGGGAACGTAATCGTCGGCACCGATTTCCAGCCCCAATATACGATCCACGGCTTCTCCACGGGCAGTGAGCAGGATGACTGGAACGCGGGATTGGGTACGCAAGGATTTAAGCAGCTCAAATCCTGAACCACCGGGAAGCATTACATCGAGGATGACTACGTCGTATTCGCCGGTGAGCGCAGCTTCTAATCCCGAGCGATGATCGTAGGTGGCAAAAACATGAAACCCCTCGTTGTGGAGGAAGCGCTGCAGGAGGGAGACCAATCCCTGATCGTCATCGACAATGAGTACGCGGCTCATGTCACTCATTCTGCGCGAGAATGAGGGCGATGGCTGTGAAGAACTGTTACGAGTTGGACCGTTGTGGTTCACAAAAGTTTACGTTCCTTCACTGAGTCTTTCCCCGTACACAGCGTCACAGGGCTCATGCTATAGAAGAAGAAAAACGCAAAACTGATCGAGCTAACTCTTCCGCACTTAAGCCCACGGAGGCACGATGAAGTTCCGCACCACCCTATTTCTTTCGATTCTATCGCTTTTGACCGTCACCTCATGTAATAAGTCCCAATCGCAAGCGTCTAAGAACGCCGGTCAAGGTGCGGACGGAATGAATGCACCAGTCCCGGTCAGCGTGGCTCCGGTAGTGCGACAAGATGTTCCCATCATTTTGACTGGCTTGGGAACAGTGCAGGCCTATAACACGGTCACGCTGAAGACTCGCGTAGATGGACAGATTGTTTCGGTGAACTTCCGAGAGGGACAAGAAGTACGAAAAGGCCAACTGCTGGCCGTGATCGACCTGCGTCCTTACGAAGTCGCCTTCGCTACGGCAAAAGCTAACATGGCTCGCGATGTTGCCCAATTGAATACGGCAAAGGCAAATCTGGCTTGCTCGAAAGCGCTGCTGGCGCCTGGCGTGGTAGCGCAGCAGGATTTTGACACACAGGAAGCAGCAGCCGGGCAGTTTGCGGGTACGGTACAGGCTGACCAGGCCGCGATCGACAACGCCAAGCTTAAACTTGGTCTACACGCGTATTACGTCTCCGCTGGATGGGCGCATCGGATTGCAGCTAATCGATCCAGGCAACGTGGTACATGCTACCGATACCACCGGGATGCTGGTTGTGACCCAGATGCACCCAATTGCTGTGGTGTTCACCTTACCTGAAGATCAACTACAAAGCGTATTGAAGCAGAGCCATAACGGCTCGCTGAAAGTCGACGCCTACAGTCGCGACGACCAGACGGTACTGGCGAGCGGCAAACTGGAGACGGTAGACAACCAGATTGACGTAACGACGGGAACGGCCAAGCTGAAGGCGGTTTTCGACAACAAAGAGGGATCTCTGTGGCCGAATCAATTTGTGAACATCCATATGCAGCTTTCGACGGCAAAAGATGCGCTGGTGATTCCTGTGGCAGCGATCCAGCGGGGCCCGGACAATAAGCTGGCGTACGTTGTGGGCGAAGACAAGAAGGTCACGATTCAGTCGGTGACCATTGCTTCCACACAGGGCACGATCGCGCTGATTTCCTGTGGGTTAAAAGAGGGGCAGCAGGTCGTAACCGAGGGACAAGACAAGTTGCAGACCGGAAGTGTGGTAATTCCGAAGATCTCAATGGCACCCAATGGGAGTGAGCCCGCCAATGCACAGAGGCTTCCGCAGGCCGCTCCACCGGAGAAGAAAGCACCGAAAATTGCCATAGTTGAGGTTCCGCGCACGACAGAGAACTTTGGAGGGGCACGATGACGCTGTCACGGCCGTTCATTCTGCGGCCGATTGCAACCTCTCTTTTGATGATCGCCTTGCTGTTGGTTGGTCTGGTGGCCTACAAGCAGTTACCAATTTCAACGCTACCGCAGGTTGATTTTCCGACCATTCAGATCGCTACGTTTTATCCAGGTGCAAGTCCGGATGTCGTTGGATCGAGCATTACGGCTCCGCTGGAGCGGCAGTTTGGACAACTTCCCGGACTCAGCCAGATGACCTCCAGCAGCACGTTTGGCAGCTCGGTGGTTACGCTGCAGTTTAACTTGGACGAGAACATCGACGTCGCCGAGCAGGAAGTACAGGCAGCAATCAACTCTGCCGGCATCTATCTCCCGTCGGATCTGCCTAATCCGCCTATCTATAACAAGGTGAATCCGGCTGACCCGCCCATTCTGACGCTTGCTCTAAGCTCGGATAGCCTGCCGCTGTCGAAAGTTCAGGATCTCGCCGACACGTCGTTTGCACAGAAGATATCGCAACTGCCGGCCGTAGGATTGGTCTCGCTGAGCGGGGGACAGAAGGCAGCATTACGAATCGAGGCGAACCCTACAGCGATGGCAGCCTACGGGATCAGCCTCGAACAATTGCGTACCGTCCTTGGGCAAGTGAACATTGACCGCGCCAAAGGGCAGGTAGACGGAACGCGGCAGACTTACACGATCAACTCGAACGATCAGCTTTACACCGCAGATCAGTATCGCGACATCGTGATCGCTTACAAGAGCGGTGCTCCTGTGCGACTGAGTGACATCCGCGCATCGGTTCGAGACGTTCAGTTCTCAATGGTTTTGACCATTGCGCTGGTCGTGATGGTGATCTTCTTGTTCCTGCGAAATTTGGCAGCAACAGTGATCCCCAAGCGTCGCGGTGCCACTCTCCATTGTCGGAACGTTCGGCGTGATGTATCTGCTGGGATATTCTCTCGACAATTTGTCATTGATGGCACTGACGATCTCAACGGGCTTCGTGGTCGATGATGCGATCGTGATGATCGAGAACATTGATCGCTACATCGAGCAGGGTTTGCCGCCAATGGCGCGCCTGTTCGACTCAGCGATGTTGCCGAAATTCAGGATGCGGTGCAGGACACTCATAACGCTGGCAACATGAACGGCAAGCCAGCTGTGATGATGACCGGCTTCCGGCAACCTGGGGCAAACATTATCGACACGGTGGAAAGGGTGAAGGCGGTCCTGCCTCAATTGCAGGCATCCATCCCCGCTTCGGCACACCTGCAGGTAATGCTGATCGCACCACGACTATTCGGACATCCGTGCACGACGTGGAGTCCACCTTAATGATCTCGGTGGCATTGGTGGTCATGGTGGTGTTTCTGTTTTTGCGCAATCTACGCGCCACATTTATTCCCAGCATCGTCGTGCCGTTGTCGATTGTAGGAACGTTTGGCGTGATGTATCTCTTCCACTATTCCCTGGACAACTTGTCGCTGATGGCACTGACCATCTCAACGGGATTTGTGGTGGATGATGCGATTGTTGTCATTGAAAACATCATGCGTCACATTGAATCCGGGATGACTCCGATGGAGGCGACTCTTCTTGGCGCAAAGGAGATTGGATTCACGGTGGTGACGATCAGCCTTTCGCTGATTGCAGTGTTTATTCCGATTCTGATGATGGGCGGGATTGTGGGACGGTTGTTCCACGAATTCGCAGTCACGCTTTCGGCAGCAATTCTGGTTTCGCTGGTGGTTTCGCTGACGACTTCCCCCATGTTGTGTGCTCGGCTATTGCACAGCGAGAAGGAAGAGAAGCACGGTGTGATTTATCGCTGGAGCGGGCAAGCCTTCAATGAGATGAACAACGGATACGCTCGGTCTTTGCAATTTGTTTTGCGGCATAGACGGATTACATTGGTCAGCCTCATTCTGACTATGATGCTGAATGTCTATCTCTTCAAGATCGTTCCGAAGGGATTCTTTCCGCAACAGGATACGGGACGTATTGGTGGTGGCGTGGTGGCGCGACTGGGTGTGAGTTCGCTGCAGGTGAATGACGCTCTGTATTCGGCCTTTGGACAGTCGATCATCTCGACTATTACCGCCCGCTAAACCAGTATCGCGTGATACTGGAGATGGATCCGAGGTTGAATCACTCACCGGACGTACTGAACACGGTTCGCATCAAGTCGCACACGGGCGCTACCGTTCCTCTCGCCTCGTTTGCGAAATTCACTCCGTCAAGCGCTCCTCTCAGCGTGAACCATCAAGGGTTGTTTCCGGCTATTACTTCGTCATTCAATCTGACACCGGGAATATCACTCGGTGAGGCAACTCGGATCATTGATGTTGCACAAAACGAGATCGGCATGCCTTCTGTGATCCATGGCAGTTTTCAAGGTACGGCGGCAGCTTTTCAGAATTCGCTAAAGAATGAGCCCTGGTTGATTCTGGCAGCTCTGCTTTCGGTGTATCTCGTGCTGGGCATCCTGTATGAAAGTTTCATTCACCCGCTGACGATTATCTCCACGCTCCCCTCGGCAGGCGTGGGCGCGATGTTAGCCTTGATGCTTTTCCATACAGACCTTAGCGTGATCGCTATAATCGGCGTCATTTTGCTGATCGGCATTGTGAAGAAAAACGCCATTATGATGATCGACTTCGCTCTAGACCAAGAGCGGAATCATGGTAAATCGAGCGAAGAGGCTATTTACCGGGCTTGCATTCTGCGGTTCAGGCCGATCATGATGACGACGATGTCGGCGATGTTAGGAGCCGTTCCGCTGGCTCTGGGAACGGGAACAGGCTCTGAGTTGCGCAGACCTCTGGGAATCGCCATCGTCGGCGGATTGATGTTTAGTCAACTGCTGACTCTTTACACCACGCCGGTGGTATATCTGTACCTGGATCGTCTACAACTCTGGTTACATAATAGCCGCAAGTCTGCCGCGCAGGAACCTCTTCTCGCTCCGAGCATGTAACCCACGAGCTATTCTGGGTCGGGAGGCGCTACACTCGCCCGGTGACCCAGAACAGCCCGTCAGCTTTCTCTATCTAAAAACCTGTGCACAATACCGCTACTTGGTTGAAGCAGGCGTGGCGAGATTCTCGCAGGCCATTCCTAGACTAAGCAGTTCCGTGGTCGTCACCAACGGACAAAAAAAGGGCGACCGGAGCCGCCCAAAGGAGGAAAGGAGCAGATTAAAAGGAGAAGGTCGCTTGTAGATCGAAGCGTCGATTTGCCGAACCCGATGAGAATGGGCCACCCGCCAAACTGTTTGATTTTCCAAACGAGGACGACGACAGATTCCCGACCGGCGTACCGGGATTCACCGTGTTGAACAGATTGCGCGCCGATGCCGTGAGCGTCAGGTTGTAGCGACGCGAGGTGTTCGACGAACCGAAGATCCCACCCATACCGCGAGGTCCACCAAAACCTCCCCCCGGAGGTCCGCCACCGCCTGGACCACCACGCCCACCTCCACCGGGTCCACCGCCTTGGTTCTGTGACTGATCACCTGGTTTCTTCAGGTCGGAACCAAACCCGAAGGTTTTTGAGAGCCTCATGTTAATCGTCACGTTCGCCGGGCCTTTACCGTAATTCACTGGTATCGGTTTGTCTGTGTTTGTGGGATTTACATTGAAGCTTCCGTCTTGATTAAAGGAAGGGCGCTCGTTGTAAAACGTATCCCCATTGTCCTTTCCTGTAGTGATATTGAAAGGGGCTCCGGAATTTGCGACTAGGAACGGGCTGATTCGGATGTTGTGCGCGAGTGAAAGCGTTCCGCTCAGGAAGAGCCGATTGCGGACATCAAAACCTGCGCGCCCGTAGTCTTGCGACAAGTCGTGTTGGATTGGATTTGAAGGGCTGCTGGATGCGCCATTGCTGTTGCTGTCTGCGTAGCCAAGTGCGTAGAAGCCCATCACTGACACCTTCTGCGAGACCCGCAGTTGCAGGTTGGTGATCAACTGATTCTGCTTGGAGATGGCTTCAGAGTTGTACTGGTAGATGTTGTCAATATTGTGCGTCGCTCCCTGAGTGTTGTAGAGGGGGCGCGTAGTGTTGTCACCTAGTGTGGTCTCGGCGTTTGCATTCTCAAGGATGAACTGATGCACGCCGCGTGAATTGAGGTACGTAAAGGATAGAGTTCCAACCTTCCAAAGTTGCTGTTCCAGACTGACTGCGGTCTGCATTGTGTAGGGCGCACGCAGGTTGGGACTGATTTGGTAGATGGAAGGCGAAGAAGTGCCACCGAGCTGGGTGCAATCTGCGGTCGACGAGCATGATGCCGCAGGGTAGCCAGTTACCACAAAGGCTTGCTGCGTGATGCCATTCATGCGTTGAGCCTGCAGAACCAGGTTCTGGCTGAAGCGGTCGTAGAACATTCCGTATCCCAGCCGAAGCACGGTCTTAGGTGCACTCTTAGCGCTGCCCAGTCCCCATGAGAGACCAAGGCGTGGAGCGAAGTCTGCCTTGTCGCTGATGCTGCTTTGCGATTCAAATCGCAAACCGTAGCTGAGCGTTAGATTCGGACGCAGTTTCCAATCGTCTTCGGCGTAGAGGCCGACATCTGCAACGGCGAGCGTAGAGCGCGGTGTTCCGAGGGATATGGAGAACTGCGAAGGGATGTTGTTCGCATAGTCGGAAAGCGTTTTATAGAGATAGGTGCCATTGAAATTAGTATCTGCGTAGTTGGCGTCTTGCGACGCCCGGAGGCGTCCGCCAAACTTCACGAAATGCTTGCCTGCCGACCACGAAGTGTAGTTCTGCAACTCGTAGAGATTGGAGCTGTCACTTGCTTGGCCCACAGTACTTCCGCCGCCGTAGAACTCCCCAGGCACGTTGATGGCGGCAACGTTAGGCTCGACGGCGTTGTCCGAAGTTGTGTCGCGAATGAATTGGAAGCGCGTTTCGTTGATGAGATGAGGGTTGACGATCTGCGTATCGCTGATTTGCACCGTCTGCTGGTTGTGATGATAGTTGTCAGCGCGAGAAGCAAGGTCAAACCCACCAATTCCCTGGTTGAATTCATCATTCTTCATGAACTGATAGCGCGAGGTCAGGGTGTTGCTGGGTGTAAGCTGCAAATCGAGGCGCGTACTCAGGTTGTTACGAGTCTCAGGTGTTGGGACGGCCGCCGTGGTCTGGACTGGAAGCAGTGAAGGATCAAGGGTGGTGGCATCAACGGCTGAAAGCTCGTTGATGTCGCGCCGTTCGGCATTAAAGAACACTGAGACCTTCTTACTGAGCGCTCCGCTTACGTTGCCGCTGTAACGTTCAGAGTGATAATCCGGGATGCTGCCTTGGACGTAAGGGCTTCGCGAGTTGAACACGGAGTTGTTCTCGTTAAACATCACTTGTCCGTGCCATTTATCAGAACCGGGCTTTGTGAAGACCTCGACGCGTCCGAAGCCGGGGCGGTCATACTCCGCTGAAAAGGGGTTTTGATTGATTCGAACTTCACGAATGGAGGACTTTGGTGGCAGTGTTCCGTTGGAAAAGCCATCAATATAGATCTGTCCGCCGTTGGGGCCTACGGAGGGCCCGGCAAGCGCCAGAAGATCTTGCTCAAGCTCGTCGGGGTCATCGGAGAGAGCGTCGAGATCCTTATCTTTCAGAACCGTCGCGCTAGCGTTGCTTCCTGGATCAACACTGACGGTTGCAGTGTCGCTCTGTACTGTGACCTGTTCCTGTTTGACGGCGATGCCGAATGCAATATCGAGTTGCTGTGATTGGCCTGGCGGAATAATTACGTTCGGCATCTGGTAGGACGTAAACCCGGGATTCGTTGCGCTTACGGTAACGTTGCCGACCGGAATGCCTTGGATCGTGTAGTTTCCCTGTTTATCACTGATCGTTCTGTGCGTCTGACCATCCGGAGAGGTTGCCGATATGGAAGCGCCAACGACGACAGCTCCGGAGGGGTCGGTCACCTGACCGTGTAGGCTGCCCAAAGCCTTTGGAGCCTGAGCAAACGTCAGACTCACCGAGAGAATGAGCAGAGTTAGAAGTGATGCAAATTGCTTATGAGTACCCAATTTCAGATTGCTCCTGGAGAAACCAACCAAACTAAGAATCTGTTTGCTACTGATCGCCGCTGGGGGAACCAGCAAGCGACCATGGAGAAAGGAGCGATTGCACACCACTCCCGGTAGGAGAAGCTGTAAGAATTGCCTCCACTCCGCCAAGCAACGTAACCGCTATGGGCGGTTGCGCAGCGGAGCCCTGGGTGCTGACGATCATCACAGCCTCCCCCTTCTGCAATTCGCCGAGCGATGAGGCTGGCAGGCGAGCCAACAATTGATTTAAGTCTCCACCTCGGGGACGTGCGGCGTCGCCCGGTGCGCCTGCCGGTGTGGAAGACGCGGGCGTACTGCCGTGCTTCATCCGCATGGCCAAGCCCTGGGAAAGTTGAGCTGGAAGCTTCTTCATTTGGGAGTCAGGGGTGACACGGACCGTGATCAGCTTCTTGGTAGCCAGATCCTGCACCGTCAGAGTAGCCTGAGCCGGATCAATGGCGGTGATGACACCTGCAATATTTCTGAATGTTCCTTCGACAATTTCTTCGGCAGAGATTACGGTGCCGTCCGCGTTTTTCTCACCCTTTGCGCGAAGTTGGTCGCCAGGATGGACGTCCGCTAGCTTTGCAGTGGACGCATCCTCCCACTTAACCGAATCGGGGGCATACCGTCGGTACGTAGTTTTTGCTGTGGTGTTGACGACCACAATCTTGTTGCCCACGGACAGTGTAATGACGCCTGCTTCAGCGTCTATCTTTGTGACAAGACCACCTATGCTACGACGCTGCCAATCGAGCAAGTCCTGCTGCTGCTTTTGTGCGATTTCCTGCTGCTTCATCACGATCACGGCTGAGGCATCCACGGACGCACCGTTATCACTCAATTTACCGCGAACGAGAATGCGGTCTCCAGCTTGCAGATCGCTAAGCTCAATAATGGCGGCGCTCTTGAGGTCTGTCTGACCCGGTGCCAATCGCAAGATGCGGGCGCTTGGCTGAATTTTGACCGATAGCTCTCCGCCCTGATCGGTGACGAGCGAGAGGTCGGATCCCGTAATCTTCTTGATTGCGCCCATTTGCTTCACAACTGAGCCGGAGATCGCGGGTACTGCGGGGGTAGTTGCCTGCGCCGACAATGTGGCGTTAGAAATCGATAACAACAGCGCAATTGCGAAATTACGGAGAGCGTTTGTCTTCATACGCGATATTCTCCAGCCTGAACTTCAGTAACTCAGGCTAATTATTTGTAACCCAGTGCAAAGAGGATAAATGTTGAGTTTTGTTGAGTTGTGCAAATTCCCAAGATTGCGGAAAAACTCGTACCTAAAACAATCCCACAACGGAGACATACATCAGGCCCCAGTTCTCATCCTAACCGGTGTGACTGCACGCGGACTTTTACAGACAATTCGCATTTTTTTGTTGGTGTGCGGGGCGCTATGCATCGCGGCTCCATTGATTCCTGCACATGCTGACGGCGCGCAACAGCCAGAAACTCAACAGACGGAAACAAAACACGATAAGTCTGACACAAAGCCTGCAGCGCAAAAGGGGGCTACTAGCAATACCACCCCCGCCAGCACGCCTCCGGACGCGGCTCAAATGCTGAAAGCGTACGCTGGGCAGACGGTATCGTCGATTGAATTGGCAGGGCGTCCGGACCTTGATGATCACGAACTCTCGCCCCTCTTTGAGCAACGCGCCGGGCAACCATTTGATGTCGACAAGGTGCAGCGAACAGTAGCTGCGATCAAGTCGACAGGAAAGTTTCAGGATGTGCAACTCAGCGTGGTCCCTGATGTCGAGGGCGTGCGAGTACTCCTGGTTTTGCAGCCGGGGCTATATTTCGGAATTTTCGAATTTCCAGGGTCGAAGCAGTTTGCCTATTCCAGGTTGCTACAGGTTGCGAATTATCCTCCTGAAGGCCCGTACAACCGCCATGATATCGACAAGGCTTCCGAGTCTTTAACAAAGTTCTTTCAACAAACTGGATACTTCCAAGCTAAGGTTACTCCCCAGATTTTGCCGGACGCTACGCACGGACTCGTGAATGTGCGCTTTGCAATTCAACTCGGACGCATGGCAAGATTTGGGCAAGTGACGCTGACCGGAGCTTCTCCCGAAGAAACCGCTCGGCTGCAGACAAAACTCAAGAGCGTAATGGCGAGATTGCGGGGGGCGTCCATCCGCGAAGGTAGGCCGTACTCCCTGAAAATAATTCAAAGCGCCACACTCTACATGCAGAATGCCCTTGTGAAACAGGATCGACTGGGTGCAGACGTAAAAATGATTGGCGCCGAGTATGATCCCGCGACCAACCGAGCAAATATCAATTTCAACGTGTCAGAGGGTCCGCTGGAGCGCGTGAATGTAACCGGCGCGCGCGTCTGGAAGTCGACCCAACGTAAACTTCTACCTCTTTACCAACAAGTAGGCGTAGACGATGAATTGGTTCAGGAAGGCCGCAAAAACCTGATATCGCGGTTCCAGTCGAAAGGCTTTTTCGATACCAATGTGGAGACTACTGTTCAAAAAGAGAGTAATGGAGAAACGATTCTATACAGGATTACAAAGGGGCCAAAACACAAGGTTGCAAGCGTATCGATTGATGGCAACACGACGCTCGGAGACAATCAGTTGCTAAAGGGCGTGAGCGTTGAAAGAGCCAAGCTGCTATCGCGGGGCGAGTTCAGCGAAAAGCTACTGCGTGCCAGTACAAAGAACCTGGAGGCCATCTATCGCGCCGACGGCTTCAGTGCGGTCAAGGTTACGCCGAAGGTTGAAGGCAAGGGCGGAAATATCGACGTTACCTTTCAGGTCAACGAGGGCCCGCGCGACATAGTACGGGAACTGAAGATCGTGGGTAATGACACGATGGCGGTTGCGCAACTTGCTCCAAAAGGATTGAAGTTGCTAGCGGGCCAACCGTACTCGCAAGTTCGCGCAGATCAGGATCGTCAGATCATTTCTGTCAAGTATCTGGAGAGCGGGTATTTGACATCCTCGTTCAGGGAAACGGTTACGAGCGAGAAGAGCGATCCGCACGGCCTGACCGTGACATACCTGATTCACGAAGGACCTCGAGTCACCACTTCAAGTGTGATCACACTGGGACGAGCCCACACTCAACAGAAGTTCATTGACCAAAACGCAAAGTTCGCACTAAATGCGCCCCTTACAACCGGCGGGATGCTGAGTACAGAATCACGGCTCTATGCGCCGGGGATATTCGATTGGGCGGAAGTCAGTCCTCGACGCCAGATCACTACACAAACGCAGGAGGATGTGCTGGTAAAGGTTCACGAAGCAAAACGCAGCACGCTGACTTACGGTTTCGGGTTTGAGGTGATTAACCGCGGTGGAAGTTTACCGAGCGGTACAGTCGCGGTTCCAGGAATTCCTCCGGTTGGGCTCGGTTCAAATTACGAAACCAGCCAGAAGACTTTCTGGGGACCGCGCGGGTCGGTCGAATACACGCACAGGAATATTCGAGGCCGGGCTGAAACTCTAACACTTGGCTCGTTGGCTGGAAGACTCGTTCAGCGGGTAACTGCCGATTTTCAGGACCCAAATTTCCGTGGCACCAGTTGGACAAGTGACTTAAACGCCAGCTTTGAGCACAATAGCCAGAATCCCATTTTTACGGACAGAATTGAACAAAGCGGATTTCAACTGCAAAAACCGCTGGACGCAAAGAAAATACGGAATGTGTATTTACGCTACAGCTACAGCGAAACACAGATTACGAATTTGCTAATTCCAGAATTGATTCCGAATACGAGTGATCTCGATGTGCGTCTCTCTACGATTTCAGCGACGTACTCGCGGGACACACGAGACAACTCACTGGATGCGACACGTGGTCTTTACCACAGCTTGGAACTTGATCTCAATCCAGAGGCACTCGGCTCAAGTGTGAGCTTTGTAAAGATGCTTGCGCAAGCGGCAATATACAAGAAGTTGAAGATGGCGAACACAGTGTGGGCGAATAGCGTTCGTGTTGGTTTTGATTCCGCTTTTGCGGGGAGCCATGTGCCGCTTTCGCAGGAGTTCTTTTCAGGTGGCGGAAGTACGATACGTGGTTTTCCTCTTAATGGAGCGGGGCCTCAACGGGCCGTACAAGTTTGTGGATCGAATGGCGTATGTTCGCAGATTACGGTTCCTGAAGGCGGACGACAACTCTTTATTGTGAACTCGGAGTTCCGTATTCCTCTTCCTATTCGCAAGGGGTTGGGCGTGGTGGCATTCTACGATGGAGGCAACGTCTTCAGGACAATTGGATTCCATGGTGAATACACCAATACGATTGGCGGTGGATTACGATACGCAACGCCAGTGGGGCCTGTGAGAATCGACATAGGTCATAACCTGAATTCACCACCAGGAATCAGTTCTCTACAATATTTCATCACATTGGGGCAGGCATTTTGAGCGCACTTCCGAACGTTCCACCGAATCCTGAGCCGCCGCAATTGCTTCGGGGCAAATCACCCGCCCGACGCTGGCAACGAATTGCTGTTTGGACCCTGGCTGCTCTCGCGGGAATCGTCGTCATCGCGGTAGTAGGCGTTGCTGCGCTGCTGCATAACCAACGCTTTCACAACTACGTGCTGACGAAAGTTCAGCAGAGTGCGAGCGAGTCTCTGGGCGTTCCCGTAGAGTTGCAGAACTATGCGCTGCATTTCAGCGGAATCAGCCCGGCGGTCGATATTTACGGATTGGTTGTACACGGCGCCGCTCCGTATGCGAATCCTCCATTCCTACAAGTGGAGCAGGCGCGCGTGGGTGTTCGGGTAGTTTCTCTACTCCGGAAGACTTGGTATCTGAGCGAATTCACGGTTCACCATCCTGTTGTGCAGGTTCGAGTGGATGCCGATGGCAATAGCAATCTCCCAAAACCCAAGCAGAGTAGTTCGAGTTCGAACGGAATACAGCCTCTTTTTGACTTGGCAGTTCGCCATGCAACACTCGATCAAGGCGAGATTTATTACAACGACCGCAAGAGCGCACTGGACGCTGACCTGCGAGAGTTGACGCTAATTGCGGCGTACGATGCTGCAAACAAGGTATATGGCGGGCAGATCGGATACTCTGATGGGCAACTAAAGAGCGGAAGCTATGATCCCATCCCGCATGCCCTGAATGCGGTATTCCAGATAACCCCCACGCAGATGGAGTTGTCGAAAGCTGAACTGCGCAGTGGTTCCTCGATGATTGCGTTCACTGCAACTTTGAATGATTTCAACAACCCACGCATCGCAGCCGTGTACCACGCATCCGTAAGTGCGACCGAGATACGGCACTTCCTGAAGAACAGTTCACTTCCCTTTGGCGTGCTCCAATTGGATGGACACGTCGCATACGCGTCCAAGCCCAATGAACCTGCACTGAATTCAGCAACGTTGACAGGAAGTCTTCGGAGCGACCGATTAGAGTTCCGACAACCGACCATGCGGGCAGAAATTCGCACGCTGCGTGCCACGTATTCGCTATCCGATGGTAATGCCGAGATTGGCTCGTTGACCGCTTCCCTGCTGGGAGGAAACATGGACGCGCGGGCGACGGTAAAGAATGTTGCTGGTGACCAGGTCGGCACGGCGCGTGTAAAGCTGAATAATATTTCTCTCGCGAGCTTAAGACAGCTCGCAAATACAACAGTAGGAAACCCAGTGACGCTGGGAGGAACGCTTCAAGGGGCGAGTGAAGTCACGTGGAAAGGCTCGCCGAACAACCTACTTGCAACTGCAGACGCAACGGTGAATGCAGCAGTGGGTTCGGCTCAGCCGCGCTCGGTCAGTACGGTTCCTATTACCGGTCAGGTCCACGCGAAGTTCCGCAACAGCGATCAGCAACTTACGCTCACTAAGAGCTACTTGAGTACTCCGCGTACCACGCTGACTCTGGACGGCAGTATGGGACAGCGCTCCCAAATGAATATTGCGCTCAACGTTGCAGATCTGCACGAGCTGGAGGCCATTGCTGGTATCTTCAGCCAACCCAAGCAACCGTTTGGCCTTTACGGAAACGCAAAGTTTACGGGCGTGGTTTCTGGACCAACCTCCGCACCGAGACTGGCAGGAGACTTAAGCGGGGCTAACCTGCGTGTGCGCGAGACTGAGTGGGTGTTGCTGAAAGCCCATCTGGACGCCAGCCCTAGCGGCGCTGCAATTCAAGGCGGGCAAGTAAAACCCGCTTCGACGATGGGTAAACCTCAGGGGAATATTACATTTAGCGGGCTAGTAGATCTGAAGCAGTGGAGTTTCGGTCCGAAGAGCCCGTTCCAAGTAACGCTGAATGCGGAGCGGCTTGATGCTGCACAACTGGCAACACTGGCAGGATCTACGACTCCAGTTTCAGGCACATTGAATGCCCAAGTCCAAGCTCATGGCACCACGCTCAATCCAATCGGAGGAGGGCAAATAGAACTGGTACGCGCTTCGGTTGCAGGAGAAGGAATACAGTCTGCGCGGGTACAGTTCAATGGTGACGGTGAAGCAGCACACGCACAACTGAGCGTCTCGATGCCGGCTGGCGTTACGACTGGAACTGTTACATATTTTCCGAAACAACGTGGTTATGACGTTCAGCTACAGACTCGCAATTTCCATCTGGACCAATTGGAAGCTATCAAGGCGCGCAATATTTCCATCTCAGGAGTTATGAACCTTGTCGCAAGTGGACGCGGCACGCTGGATGACCCACAACTCACGGCAAGCCTCGACATACCGCAGCTAAAAGCACAAGGACAGACCATCGATCACCTCACGCTGCAGGCTAACGTCGGGCAACATGTTGCCAATATTGCTCTGGATACACGGGCGGTTAATACGAATATCCGCGCACGAGCAACTGTGCAACTCACGGGCGACTACGTTACCAATGCCGTCCTTGATACCCAGCCGATTCCGCTTCAACCGCTCGTGGCAACTTATGCTCCCGATCAGGCAGAGGACGTTACGGGGCAAACCGAATTGCACGCGACACTACACGGACCTCTGAAACGCAAAGAGAGCATCGAGGCGCATCTGGTCATTCCAGAGCTTAGCGTGCACTACAAGAAATCGATTGATCTGGCGGCTTCTGGACCAATCCGCGCAGATTACGTCAACGGCGTGCTGAATCTGCAACGCTCCGGGATCAAAGGCACAGGAACGGACTTGCAGTTTCAGGGTTCGCTCCCGCTACTGGATCGAACGAAGCCGGTGGCTTTGATGCTGCTGGGGTCGGTTGACCTCCGAACGGCGCAGCTTTTCGATCCGGACATTACAAGTTCCGGGCAGATGCAGTTCAACATCAACTCCTATGGAGCTCGGACAGACCCGAACTTCCATGGAGATGTGAAGCTTGTAAATGTCAGTATCGCAACGGGCGACGCCCCGGTGGGTCTTTCGAACGGAAACGGAACACTGTCATTAACCAACGATCGATTGAATATTACTAATTTTGAGGGCGTGGTCGGTGGTGGGAAGGTTACGGCAAAGGGCGGCATAGCCTACCATCCCTCACTGCAGTTTGACCTCGCGCTGGCAGGACAGGGGATTAGGGTCTTGTATCCAGACGGCGTCCGCGAGGGGCTGAGCGCCAACGTTACGTTGACCGGAACGCCTGAACAAGCTATGTTGCGCGGCCAAGTAAATCTGGACCAACTATCGTTTTCTCCCGATTTCGACCTTTCCAGTATCACGGCATTGGGTGGAGGAGTGGAGGAACCACCTTCGCGTGGTTTTGCCAACAATCTACAGCTAAACGTCGCGCTACGCTCAACTCAGAATGTGAATCTTGTGAGCCGCACTTTGAGCGCCAATGGCTCGGCTAATTTGCGACTTACCGGAACAGCATCGCAGCCGGTGTTGCTGGGTCGAATCAATTTAACGAGCGGAGACTTGGTATTTCAAGGAAACAGGTATGTACTCCAGGGCGGGGTGGTCGATTTCATCAATCCCTCGCGCACTGAGCCGAATATAAATGCCTCTGTCACTACAACCATCCAGCAATACAACATCGGAATGCGCTTTGAAGGTCCAATCGAGCAGCTACATACTTCCTACTCATCGGACCCTGCGCTGCCTCCCGCTGATATTATCAACCTGATTGCATTCGGAAAAACGCAGGAGGCCACCGCTGCAGCGAACGCAGGCAGCAGTAGTAGCCTGTCGCCAGAGCAGAGCATCGCTTCAGCAGTTAGCGGCCAGGTGACCAGCAGGGTGGAGAAGATTGCCGGCATTTCCCACTTGTCCGTCGATCCTACTTTGGGTAATAGTCAGCAGGGCACAGGGGCGGGAGCAACAGTCACAGTGCAACAGAGGGTTACGAGCAAGATCTTCGTGACCTTTTCAACAGACGTGACAAGCACGCAGCGCCAGGTAATTCAACTCGAATACCAAGCAACGCCCAAGGTTTCTCTGAGTGGTACTCGCGATCAGAATGGCGGTTTTGGCTTTGACACCAGAATTACTAGAGAGTGGTAACCGAGTGAAGATGGCCTTCCCTGTCTGCGCGGAGGCCATCCACTCGGGTTTTGCTTATACCTTCCATTAAAACTTTCGATATCTCAGGTTTTGTTTTGAATTGTTCCTGCTGCAATCTGCCGTTAACCTATAGCTGCATCGAAATACAAGCCTCGCCCCACCCATTTTCGAGGAGATTCATGCCGACAGAACTACGAAACTTTTTGACGCTTACTTACGACGAACTTGAAGAACTCAATTTGAAGGCTAAGGAACAGCGTAAAAACCGCGTGGCCGCTCACCAGATCCAAGAAGAACGGCTTAAGTACCTTACCGACGAAAAGCGCATCAAGGCCGTAACCGTGCTGTTCAGCGACCTCGAAGGTCGTCTGCACCTGCTCGACTACGACAAGAAGTTCTTGGTGAACAGCTACGACAACCTTACCTTTGACGGATCCTCGATTCGCGGCTTTACGGCACAGCACGAGAGCGATCTTCGCCTCGGGCTTGACTGGTCCGCGTTCTACTGGGTTCCCTCCGACGTTTTCGGCACCGGCAAGGTGTTGGTTTTCGGCGAAGTAATCGACAAGCACGGTAAACCGTACTCTGGCGACATCCGGGGCGTTTTGAAGGCCTACGCCGCCGAACAATTCAAGAGCAATGGGTACACCCTAAACGCCGCAAACGAGATTGAAGGATTTTTATTTGCTGGCAAGGAAGCCGAACAAGACTATTACAAGACTGGAAAGTTCGATTATGTGGACGGCGGCGGCTACTATCACTCCCTGCCAGGAGACCCGCTACGTACATTCATCGACGCTGCTGCCGAAGTACAGCGTGCGATGGGTTTCCAGAACGAAAAGGATCACCCGGAAGTTGCTCCTTCGCAGTTCGAGATCAACTACGGATATGGTGATGTGGTCGCGGCTGCCGACCAGATCCAGCTCTATAAGCTGATCTGCCGACAAGTTGCGAATAACCAGGGATACACTGCAAGCTTCCTGCCTAAGCCGGTTGTCGGCGTAAACGGAAGCGGCATGCACACCAACGTTTCGGTTAGCAAAGGTGGAAAGAACATTTTCTGGGATCCGAACGGCGTTGAGAAGATCAGCCCATTCGCCTGGGATTTTGTGGACCGTATCCTGACTGCCGGCAACGATATCTGCCTGTTGCTCAATCCTAGCGTAAACGCTTATCGCAGACTGGATCCGCACTTCGAAGCACCGAACCAGCTGAAGGCTTCGGCAATCGATCGCGGTTCTATGGTTCGCATTCCAATCGGCAACGAGAAGAGCGCTCGCGTTGAAGTTCGCGCAGTTGCACCCGATGCCAACCCTTATCTGGTATTGCACTCGGTCTTCAAGACCGGCATCGACGGCGAGATCGCGAAGATCGAAAACCTACGTCAGGCTCACCGCTATCTGCCAGATAACATCTACTCCGCACTTGACCTATTCCGCGCCTCGGACTGGATCAGCAAAGTGCTGGGTGATGACGTGAAGGAACGCTACGCAGAACTGAAGCAGAACTCTGCCGACCGTTGCCCTCGCCTACTCGGAACCATCGTGAAGGCTCCCGAGATTCAGTACCATCACGCGGTTTACAACCAGTTCCTATGGAATAGGTTCTAATTGAAGATTGTCGCAGAGTAAGAAAAGGCTCTGGCTTCAATCGCCAGAGCCTTTTTGCTGAATGTATTTCAGTCCAGGTCAAAAATTACTTACACGTCTTCTTCTCTTAATTCCTTCTCATCGAGGCCGCTGAGGTAGGCTGCCATTACAACTCCACAACCTTTGTGACAACGCACGCAGATGCGGCTGCCGCACGGCAAAGCTCCACGCTTGCGTGGACGATCCCGAACTGCTGAAACGTCCTTTACCGATTCTCGATCTTCTTCCCGGGTATCCATGACCCAACGCTAATCGCACGGGTAGGAGTCATCTATGACTCCCGTCACAGCCTAATCACTCTTGTCGGTGTGATCTTCGGGTGAGAGTATGATTCCCTCGCCTTGGTTCGAAAACTGTTGCTCATGTAGAGGGGTGACTGCCTTAGGAGTGCCACGATACGCGTAGATGACAGCGAGTACCGGAGGTGCCAGCAGCACTCCCCAGAAAGGAAGTATGATCCCCATCAACATTGGAGTTAGCAGAGACGCCCAGAAAGGGACCCGGTTCTGCCGTCGCATGAGAAATGGCTGCAGGATCAGTCCGTCTACCGTCGCGATGGCGGCGTAAGCTCCCAGAAACCAGAACCAGCGTTCCAGCGGAGCTCCCGTGAAAAGCAGAGCCATTGCGGGACCAAACAGTGTGAGCAGCGGCCCAAAGTGTGGAATGAACTGCAATATCCCAGCCAAAATGGCCCAAAACGGAGCCCACGGCACGCGGAGCCACAGTAGCGCAGCTAACCACAAGCCACTCACTATCAGCGAGTCATAGCATTGCGCGACCCACCATCGGCGCAATGCTCCTAAAGTCAGGTTTGCATGATACTGAAACTGCATAATCCTTTGCTCAAAGCCTCTCAAAGCAATGCTACACTGTGATTAATCCAGCCGGATTAGAGAGCGTGAAATGAAGTTCGGCGTTATCGTTTTTCCCGGTAGCAATTGCGACCACGATGCCTATTGGGCATTCAAGGAAGTCTGCGGGCAGCCTGCAACGATGCTTTGGCATGACTCCCATGATTTGGAAAACTCCGACGTTATAGTGGTGCCGGGTGGTTTTTCCTACGGCGATTACCTGCGCACTGGTGCGATTGCCCGTTTCTCGCCGATTATGCAATCGGTGAAGCGCTTTGCTGACTCTGGTGGTCTGGTAATCGGCATCTGCAATGGTTTTCAGATTCTCTGCGAAGCGCACCTGCTGCCTGGCGTTCTGCTGCGCAACAAGAACTTGAAATATATCTGTAAACCTGTTCACCTTCGCGTGGAAAATATCAACACTCCGTTTACTCAAGGACTCACTCACGGAGAAGTGATGGAGATTCCAATTGGACATGGTGACGGAAACTACTTCTGTGACGAGCCTACTCTTCAGCAACTAAACCAACGTGAACAAGTCATCTTTCGCTATACGACTCCGCAAGGCCAGATAACGGCTGAAGCAAATCCGAATGGCTCGCTAGAAAACATCGCCGGGATTTGCAATGAGGGTCGGAATGTCCTCGGAATGATGCCGCACCCTGAGCGTGCAAGCGAAGACGTACTTGGCATGAGAGATGGTCTGAAACTGTTGCGTTCGCTCGTCGAGAGTACTGCACTGAAACAGTAATCCCTATGAGTCGACAGTTTTCTCAATCCGGAAGGGGTACAAAACACACCGAAACTGCGCTATGTCGACGTGACGGTGAGTTGCTCCACATACTGGATAATTGGCTACAGCGAGCGACTGAACGTGGCGGACAGCACGTCGCTTGCCGTCCGGGGTGTTCCCAGTGCTGCGTCGGAGTCTTTGCCATAGATAGACTCGACGCCCTGCGGCTGCAGCGAGGGCTGAACGAACTGGCAGACGACAATCTGGAGCGCGCACAAAGAATCCTGCAACGTGCGGCCGATTCGCTGGATCGAACTGTCGACTTTTTCCCAGGCGACGTGGAGACAGGCATCCTCGACGAATCGCCCGAAGCTGAGGAGATATTCGAAGAGTTTGCCAACGATGAGCCGTGTCCGGTACTTGATCCGGAGACTATGACTTGTGATCTCTACGCTCACCGTCCGTTGACTTGTCGCGTTTTCGGTCCGCCAGTTCGAACGGAAGGAGGCGTAGGCGTGTGCGAGTTGTGCTTTACCGGGGCCACTCCGGACGACATCGCCGCGGCGGAGGTGCCACTCGAAGGCGAAGATATTGAATTTGCTTTGAATCGAGATATTGAAAAGGCCACGGGAAGCGGTAAAACCATTGTAGCCTTTGCCCTGCTTGGCGCCTAAACCTAGCCCTAACTCATCGACGCCCATCTCGCGGGCGCAAAGTTTCATCCGACTCTCTATGAACGATGTTGTCGTTTACAGGAGGATCGAAGCATGAAGCTGTTTGCCTTCACTGTCTTAAGCGCAGCCTTAATAACGAGCTCTGTTGCCTGCAGCAACAGAGCCGCCACTTCCAACACAACGAGTTCCAGCGCCAAACTCGACGACTCACAGATAAAGGACAATCTGAGACAGGCAAATCTTACGAGCGTAAAAGTAGACGTCGATAACGACAAGAAGGTCGTGACCCTCAAGGGCGACGTTCAGACGGAGGCGGCGAAGCAACAGGCCGAGGATATAGCCAAATCGAATGCAAGTGGATACATCGTGTCCAATGAGATTGGGGTTCGGCCTGTGGACGATGCGAATGCTAAGCAGGTGGACGAGCACACGGATGATGCGATCAAGTCGCAATGGAAAGCACTGGAAGCCCAAAACAGGTGGCGAAGCCAGCACATTCGTACCAGCGTAAAGAACGGAGTTCTTACACTGAAAGGCGATGTGGACACTCCAGGACAACGTGAGGCTGTGGAACGTTCCGCAGCTAACATACCGGGCGTTCAACAAGTGGTAAACGAATTGAGCGTTAAGAACGCCAGCCGTTGAGCTCCTATCGATTCGAACGGGGAAAGACAGGGCATTCCGGCCTTTCCCTATGTTGTCCCCACAAGGATATTACTTCTTTAAGAATGCTTCCTTGTTCACAACATACGGCATCGCACCGTAATCGCTACCTTCCAGCATGTCGATTAAGCCTTGGACGCAGCGTCCTGCCATACCTATTTTAGGGTCGGGTGAAAGGCGCGTAGCAACTCCGCCGCTTGCAAAATGATGGAACAGCCGACAGCGATCCTCTATGGATGGATCGCGTAAAGGCGAGTCCGCAGGCAGGGGTTCGCGTTCGAAAACATCGATGGCAGCTCCTGCGATCCAGCCTTCGCGGAGAGCTTTTGCCAATGCATTCTCATCTACAACCGGACCGCGCGATGTGTTCACAAGGTATGCAGTCCGCTTCATTTCTTGTAATGTACGTTCGTTAATGAGGTGCCAGGTGGGAACTTTTGCTTCTCCTTCTCGAAGGAGCGGAACATGCAGGGTAACAAAGTCGGCTTCTCGGAGGCACTCGTTAAATTCTGCGTAGCGAATCCAGTTCTTCCGGCGAGAAATGCCAAGTTCATGCTTCAGATCCATAACTCTCTGCATTGAATTGACAAACTTCTCATTGCGATACTCAGCATCGTGGCAGAGCACATTCATTTCAAAACCGGAGCACTTGGAAATTATTGCTTGACCGATGCGCCCGGTCCCTATAACAGCGATGGTTTTGCCGGTGACCTCGTCTCCGAGGAAAGGAAGAAACGGATGCCATGAACCCCAACGATTCTCGCGGACTAGTCGTTCGCTGGACCACAGTTTGCGAGAGACATCCATCAAAATTGCGAATGCAAATTCAGCGGTGGCGTCGGTAAGGACTTCGGCGGTATTCGTAAATGGAATCTTGTATTGATTCGCGTCAGCGCGACTGATGTTGTCAAAGCCGACAGCGATTTGCGCCACTCCCTTTAGCGTTCCCTTCCCTGCCTCGAACACTTCGCTGTCGATTTTGTCACGCAAAGTTGTGATGAGGCCGTCAATGCCGCTCTTAACTTTCTGCAACAGCACGCCATGCTCGGGCGCGTCTGGCCCCGGAAACACTTCCACCTCGTATCCGCGATTACGCAGCAGATCAACGCTAGGCCCAATGTCACAAGTTGCAAAGACTCGGAACTTTCTCTTCTCCACGACGTCTCCCTTTCTTGCTGCGGATTAAACGGCAGTCCTGAGTGAAACATTCCTTGAGGTCCAAGCATCAACACGGTCCAGCGCTTTACTGATATTCTCCAGCGAGTTGGCGATTGAGAAACGCAGATATCCTTCACCGTAGCTGCCAAACGCTGTGCCTGAGAGTACCGCGACACCGGCCTCTTCCAGCAATGCATCCGCGAGCGGCTTTGATCTCCAACCTGTGCCGGTAATGTTCGGGAACATATAGAAGGCTCCCTTCGGCACACGGCAACTGAAGCCTTGAATTCGATTGACACGTTCGGCGAAAAAGTCGCGCCGCCGCTTGAATTCAGCATTCATTAGATCTACGGAATCCTGTGATCCGCAGAGAGCTTCAATTCCAGCCTGCTGGGTGAAGCTTGCGGTGCAAGAGTTCGAGTTGGTCATTAGGCGCGCGATTTGCTGCGCCAGATCTGAACGCATTACTCCGTACCCCATGCGCCATCCGGTCATTGCGTAGGTTTTGCTGAAACCATCGAGCAGCACTACTCGGTCCCGCAGATCGTCATAGCTGAACAGCGAATGGTGTTCGCCTTCAAAGATAAGGCGCGAGTATATTTCATCGCTTAAGACCATACAGCCCACGTCCCCGACGATGGCTGCGATCTCTTCAATGTCCTTATGCGTCATCACGCCGCCGGTGGGATTCTGAGGAGAGTTGAGAATTATGAGTTTAGTTCGTTCGTTGATCAGGCCTTTTAATTCTCCTGTATCGAGAAGGAAGTCCATCTCCTCACGCAATTGAATGGGAACGGCCTTAGCTCCGAGAAACTCAATCATCGATTCATAGATTGGAAAACCGGGATTCGGGTATATAACCTCGTCTCCCTCTTCGACCAACGCCATCAGGGTGAAAAAGATAATCGGCTTGCCTCCAGGCACCACTACAACTTCCTCCGGAGTCACTTTCGTTTTACGGGTTGAGCTCACTTCGTCCGCTATGGCTTGGCGCAATTCTGGAAGTCCCGCACTTGGTCCGTAGTGAGTGTAGCCTTGGCGTAACGCGTCCACCGCAGCATCCACGATATTGACTGGCGTGTCGAAATCGGGCTCGCCGATTTCAAGGTGCACAATGTCACGCCCTCTTGCTTCCAGCGCACGCGCCTTTCAAGAACTTCGAATGCAGTCTCCGTACCCAGGCGCGACATGCGCTGGGCTAAGTGCAACTCGGCATGTGTCACTTTGCTCATAGAAACTCCATCTCTGTCCCTGACAGACGCGAGGCTGCGTAAGGGACCACTCCTCCGATAATCAAACCGGCTATTCTATCCCTCCTCAACCAACCCTTAAACAGAAAAAGCCTGCCACGAGGGCAGGCTCAGAATGCTGACAAAGTCCTCGATTTTTCGAGGGCTTTGTTGTATTCAGAGTTCATGCTGAAAAAGGCAGAGGTTTCGCAGGAAGAGATGGAGTTTGTGACGATCGGGTCGCTGGTTCCCGAC
>Ga0224527_1000038_pt1 | contig 99355 bp, 77 predicted proteins | sample CBST0metaG_FD_179882 | JGI IMG/M metagenome (GOLD analysis project Ga0224527, IMG submission 179882) | Peat soil microbial communities from Stordalen Mire, Sweden - C.B.S.T0 | ecosystem: Environmental > Terrestrial > Soil > Wetlands > Peat | place: Sweden: Norrbotten County, Stordalen Mire...
TTACTTGCTTACATGTCCGATAACTCCTGCAGGATGTGCATTATCCGTACTTCCTCGCAAAATTAGCTGTTGGAACAAGGACTGTAACGATTGGAGTATTTGCTCCAGACCCTACTGCGGTTGTGATATACAGAGACCCACGCGGTCCGCGGAGGCCGATTCTTGATTCCTGAGCTTCGTAGCCGTTTCAACCGAAATTTCCGAGCGGAACGTTACCCGAGGCTGCTGGCGCGGCTTGAAGAACGCTGCGGTGTCGCGGTTGAGTTTCGCGTTGCTGAAACGCCGATTTTCGTCGAGCGCGTGCTGCTCGATGAACTGGCCACCACGGGCGCAGAGCTGGCGCGCACCTTGATCGGTGACGCAGCGTATCTTTCGGCGGCGCAGCAAGCCATTCCGACGGAATATCGAGTCGCCGACACGACCGATCATCCGAACTTCCTCACCGCGGACTTCGCGCTCGTTCGCAACGCCGCCGGCGAGCTGACACCGCGCCTGGTCGAGATTCAGGCCTTCCCTTCCGTATTTGGGTACCAGGACGAGCTGGGGAATGCGTATCGCGAAATATATGAGCTCGATAGCGACTTGGGGACCTATCTAGGCGGGTTGGACGAATCCAGTTATTGGAGTCTGCTCAAACAGACGATCCTTGGCGCTCACGACCCCGAAAACGTGGTTCTGACCGAGATTGACCCGCAGCACCAAAAGACTCGGCCGGACTTTGAGGTGGCGGCCCGCCGACTGGGAATCTCCGTTGTCGACATTGCCACGCTCGAAGCAGTGGGAGACAAACTTCATTATCGCGATCGTGCGGGACGGCTGGTGCCTATCCATCGCATCTATAACCGCGCGATTGTTGACGAGTTGATCGCGCGCAAGATTCAGCTCCCGTTTGACTTGACGCACGCCTGGAACGTCGAGTGGGCCGGCCATCCAAACTGGTATTTCCTCATCAGCAAGTTCTCGCTTCCATGGCTTTCGCAAGCCGGCGCGCGCTTCCCGGTCGTCCCTCCGGCCGTCTTTCTCAGTGACTTTCTCGAGGGAAGCGGCAGGACCGCGCTGGTCAAGGCTGGAGTCAAGTTGGCCGGAGTGAAATTGGAGGGGGACAAATTGCCGGCGAGCGACGGCCCAGCGACCGTCTATCAGGAATTGCTGCTCAAGCCGCTCTTCTCGTTTGCCGGCAAAGGAATCCAATTCGATTCCACCCACGCTGAGCTTGAAGCAATTCCGGCCGATCACCGACCCGATTTTCTGCTGCAGCAGCGCATGAAGTTTGTACCCACCATCGAAACTCCCCATGGCATGACGCAGGCCGAGATTCGAATCCTCTACCTGTGGCCCGAGGGAGGCGAGCTTACGCCGGCGCTCTCACTCGTGCGCCTGGGCCGCGGGAAAATGATGGGTGTCGACCACAACAAAAATCAGGAGTGGGTGGGCGCGTCCGCGGCATTCTATCCCCGCTAAGCCGCGCGCCAATCTCTCTGCAATGTCGGATCTAGCTCGCATAGTGTGACTTGTGTTGAAGTTTGGATGCGAAAAGCGATGGTTCCAAGATGGGCATCGCGACGTCGAATATTAAAAATGGGAATCAGAAGGGTTACTATCTTGAAAACTTTCGTGCCGTAGGTTTAATGCTCCAACTCCTATACATTTGCGATGTGGGCTTCTGCGGAAGCCGGAGCGCAACCATGAATGGTGAATTGAAATCCAGTGTCACTTTGCTCTCGGACCATGTTGAAGCTCCTATAACTTCACAGGAAGTCCGTTGTGCCGTACGCTTCCCCCTTTCACTTCCGGTGGTCGTCACGTCCGGCGCCGACGAACGCACCGCACTCACCCGAAATGTCTCTGCCAGCGGCGTCCTATTTGAGATGAACGGCCCCTTGGACGTGGGCGAAGACATCCGGTTTTCGTTGCGCATGCCCGGCACGGTGCTAGGAACTCCCCACGACGTGCTAGTTCATTGTCAAGGCCGTGTGGTACGCTGCTCCATGAGCCAATCCCAGTATCAGGCAGCCGCGACCATCGACGACTATCAATTCGTGGAGCAATGATTGCCTGGCTGGATGGGCCGCACCGAATATGGATTTCCTAGACGATAACTCCGACGGCGAACCTGTTGATACTGAGGTAAAGCCTGGTACAGTCCGCATCATTCTCGCGGATTCTCAGGCTATCTACCGTGTCGGCATTCGCAAGATCTTTGCGATCGAAGATGACCTCCGCGTGGTGGCGCAAGCTGACTCGCTCGATAATCTTCGCTCCGCTATTGAGCGCTATCCCACTGACATCGTTCTGCTTGAAGGCGCGATGCTGGCCGGATCCGTCAACGCGATTCCCGACATTCTGCGGATGGCTCCCGATGCCAGGCTCATCGTCCAGGCGGTCTCGGCCGACGAGAACCACACGGTAGAACTCTATCGGCGCGGTGTTCGTGGCATTATTTCGCGCTCCATCTCGCCCGATCTGCTGGTTCGCTGCGTGCGCCGTATTGCCGCCGGCGAGACTTGGATCGATAACCAGTCGGTCAACTGGGTCATTGAGGCGTATCGCGCCCAGGCTGCCGCATTGGTCAGCCCACGCACGCAACCGCGCCTTTCGCCCAAGGAAATGGCAATTATTACCTGCATTACGCAGGGCAAGCGCAACAAGGAAATCGCCTTCCAGCTTGGCACCACCGAGCAGGTGATCAAGAATTACCTGCGCAAGATCTACGACAAGCTGGGCGTAAGCGATCGTCTCGAGTTAGCGCTCTATTGTCTGCATAACAAGATCATCCAGACTGACGCCGACGAAGAATTGGTAGCGCAAAAAGTCGCGCTCCGCTAGAACGACGGTCCGAAAGAACCATTACCCAACGGCGGTCCGCTAAAAATCAGGCGCGGCCGCTGCTCTGACTCGGCTCCAACGACCTGTTCTGCTCAATGAGGCAGGTTTCCCCTGCCACGCCATGCGTTCCATCACAGGTAACCGGCACAGGCGGATCGCCGCAATTCTTGCGCGCCGACTCCAGCAGGCGAACGAGAGTCGTCAACTCCCCTTCATCCAAATGTCCCAGCATCTCCTTAGGGAACTCCTGAATAACGGGGTCCATTTCCGTGAGCAACGCCAGGCCGGGAGTAGCAATTTGCGTCCAGACCACGCGACGGTCGCGATGATCGCGTTGTTGGCGCACCAGTTTCTGAGCCTTGAGCCGTCCCAGTAGCCGGGTAATGTCGGGCTCCGCGGTAATCATGCGTTCCCCGATCGCAGAACAGGTCAGCCCCTTCGGCTGCGCTCCTCGCAGGATGCGAAGCACGTTGTACTGCGTCGAAGTTACGCCCCAGGGCTTGGTCCGGCGTTGAAAGGCGCGATGGAGGCAATCCGCGCCGCGCATCAAGTTCAGCATCGCCTCCTCAGCCAGGCTGGAAAAGGGCGCGCCTTGTGCGATCTCGGTTTTCAAATTTGGCACGCTTCTCTTCTCTCCTTGAACGGCACAACCAACGCCTGATTCCGGCGTAGTTTTCACATCACCTGCTAAACCCCCACCACGCCGCAGCCCTCGCCTGGTTCACGAGAACCGCGGTGAATCGCGATGCGTTTATTGCTTGACCACTTCAAGCTCGATCGTCAGCTTGATATCGTCGCCGACTACAGCCGCGGGAAAGTTCGGCCCGATGCCAAAGTCTTTCCGGCTGATGGTGGTTGTGGCCGAGAACCCGGAATGCGGCTTGTGATCCATGCCCGGAACTGCCGCAGCGGGACCGTCTACGTCGAGCTCCACCGGCCGCGTAAGACCATGCAACGTCAGGTTTCCGGACACATTCAAATGAGTGCCGTTCTTCACCACGCTGGTGCTGGTAAAGTTGGCGGCGGGAAACTTGGCAATGTCAAAGAAATCGGGACTCTTCAGGTGGGTATCGCGCTGCGCGACGCCGGTATCGAGTGTCGTCGCATCGATGGTCACGGTGACAGTCGATTTCGTGACGTCGGTGTCATTCAACAGGACGTTGCCCTGTACCCCGCCAATGCGCCCATGCACATTGGAAACGGCCATGTGCCGGACGACGAATTCGATTTCGCTGTGAGCCGGATCGATGGCCCAGGTAGATGTTTGCGCCAGGGCCAGGGGAGCCGCCAACGCCAGAATGCCGGTCAGGAATGCCAAACGCTTCATGGATCGTAATCCTTTCAAATGTGGGGAGGAGTAAGCCTCGGTGGTTGAATCTTGGTCGCATGCCGATCCAAGCAGGAGCGGCAGGGAGAAGGGGGCGGAGAGAACAACTGAAATTCCCCGGCTAGACAATAGGATGCAGCAGCGAAGTGGTTGTTGCAACAATTAATTTCCCGCAATGCCCAGCCCGCGCGCCAAATATCAGTTTTCTAACTCTCCTACGCCAAACTCCCCGCGCCATGACCTGCACCTGTAAGTCGTTCGTAACTAAAGCATCTATTACTTGCGCGCGAGCTGTAAAACTTTCGGCGCCAGCCAGTTAATCCCTGGAATCAGCCGATACAAATATTCAACAAATACTTCATTCCATTAGCTCTAGATACGGTCAAAGCTATCGCGGGAGACATGCATTAGCCCTATCATTCAGCCCAATCCAGGGCAGAAATAAGGCTTCGGAATGGCCCATGTGGGGCAGGTGTAGCGCGTTCGTGCAGCAAAAACTTTGGTTAGCACCAAAGGGTCATTGCTTGGTCATTAGTGGCTGCTTATGATGTCCAAACAGTTGGGCATTCACTCTTCCTCATGATTGCAAAATGGCCGAGCTAGGCTGGCGATCTTTCTGGTGGGGGCTTTTGAAGGGACAGTGCCGGGCAACATTGGGGGTTGCCGGCGCCGCCTTCTCAAGAGGCTTAAATTATGTTTTCGACTCATGCCGGAACTTACGGTCGGTCGAGTAGAGGCTAGTTGCGAGTGCCGAGAGCTTTTAACATCGTCGGCCCGGTTTGCGAAATTGGCGCGAAGCGCACATTGCCTTGTGCGCCGTCCGCGACTCCGCACGAGGACGCAATGTCGCATTCTTCCGGATTGGAAGTGGAGTTTTCCACCCTTTCTCGCCGGCAACCTTCGATTTGGACAACCCTCCGCTCGCCCTATCGATTTTTACGCCAGAAAGCCAAAAACCTGCATCCAAGCATACTGGGGAATTTCTACCCGAGCATCCGACTTAAAAGCTTGAGAGAGGCATGGCTGTGAGATCTCTGCGACCAGAGAATGGCTTGAACCTTGTCGGTCCTTCGACCGATTCGCCTTCGCTGATCGAGCGCGAAGTGCTGAACGAGAAATCGTTCAAGCGCATGATCGCCATCGAGCGCAAAAGGACGGAACGTTCCCAGGAACCATTCTTGCTGATGTTGGTTGAGATTGGCGATAATCCCGTCTCCCGCGACCATTCTGAAATCCTCAATCGCGTCATACCGGTGCTGCACTCCGTCAGCCGGGACACCGATGTTGTGGGATGGTACAAAGATTTATCCGTCATCGGAGTCATGTTCACCGGCTTGGTAATGACCGACCGCAGCATGATTCTTTCTACGATTCTTACCCGTGTCAGCGCGTTGCTTCGCGACGTATTGACCACTCCTCAATTCCAGCAGGTGAGCCTGTCCTTCCACTTCTTTCCCGACGAGTGGGACTTGGTCGATGCCGACGGGCCCAGTAACACGGCCCTCTATCCTGACCTCATGAATCCCGGCCGCCGCAAGCGCGCTCTCCTGATCGTGAAGAGGGGAATCGATACGATCGGCAGCGCCCTGGCGTTGAGCATTTGCCTCCCCGCCTTTGCGGCAATTGCCGTGGCTATCAAGCTAACCTCCAAGGGACCCGTGTTCTTCCGGCAGGAACGAATCGGCCAATATGGCCGCCCGTTCACCTTCTTGAAATTCCGGTCGATGTATACCGATAGCGATCATGCGGTGCATCGCGAATATGTGACCAGGTTGATCACCGACAAAGCTGGAAGCAAGTCCACGCAAGGGGCCAAGGGCGGGATTTACAAGATCAGCAACGATTCGCGCGTCACACCGCTGGGAAGATTTCTCCGTAGAACGAGCTTGGACGAGTTGCCGCAGATCATCAATGTCTTGCGTGGGGACATGTCCCTGGTTGGACCGCGACCGCCCATCCCGTATGAATTAGTCGCTTACCAGACCTGGCATCGCCGCCGCATTCTCGATGCCAAGCCGGGCATCACGGGCTTGTGGCAGGTTACGGCGCGCAGCCTGGTTAAGTTCGATGAAATGGTTCGACTCGATCTGCGCTATGCAATATCGTGGTCGCTCTGGTTGGACTTTAAGATTTTGCTGCGCACGCCGCTGGCCGTCATCAAAGGTGCGGGAGCGTGTTAAAGCTGTTCCGCAATTTGCGCGTTTAGCCTCGCACCTGGTGGTGTCTTACATAGAGCATTCGACCACGCCGAGATCGAGGTTTTTTCAACGCTACGGTTGCGAAAGGTCTGTAAGTTCCGTGGTACGGCGCAGTTTCTTAGGAAGTTGCGGTTGAATCTTGCACGAACCTCTTGCGTGCAGCTTTGCAATGTTGATTAAAAGCTGCATGCGCTTGCTCGACTTTGTTGCGATATGCCAGGTTCTCCTCCCCCCCAAGGGCATACCACACCTATCTGCTTTTTTAGGAACGGTGAGACGAACGTGAATTTTGGTGTGATCGGTTACGGCTATTGGGGCCCAAACATTGTTCGCAACCTGAGCGGCCTCGAAGATTCCGAGGTGCTTTCGATTGCCGACCTCGACCCTTGCGCGCGTCTGCGGGCACAGAAGGCTTATCCCTCGATCACCGTGACCGCGGAGACCGACGATATCATTTCGTCCACGCAAATCGATGCGGTCGCCATCGTTTCCCCCGTCTGGACGCACTATAAGTTGGCCAAAGCCGCGCTGCTCAATGGCAAACATGTTTTCGTCGAAAAGCCGTTCACGACTAACGCGGACCAGGCCGAAGAACTGATCGACATTGCGCTCAAAAAGAACCTCAGGATCATGGTCGACCACACTTTCCTCTTTACCGGCGCAGTGCGTAAAATCAGCCAACTGGTTAAAGAAGGAACGCTCGGCAATCTCTACTACTACGATTCAACACGCGTGAATCTTGGCTTGTTACAGCATGATGTAAATGTACTCTGGGATCTTGCACCGCACGACCTGTCGATCATGGACTATCTCATTCACGCGGAGCCCGAAGCCATTGTCGCTACCGGCGAAAAACACGTGAACGACTACGAAGATATCGCCTTCATGACGGTTTATTTTCCTGACAAGATAATCGCGCACATCAACGTCAACTGGCTCTCGCCGGTCAAGGTGAGAACCACGTTGATCGGCGGCGAAAAACGGATGCTGGTATGGAATGATCTTGAAGCCGACGAGAAGGTCAAGGTCTACGACCGCGGCGTGCAGACCACTACCCAGGAAGGTGTTTACAAGATGCTTGTAAACTACCGTTCCGGCGACATGTGGGCTCCGCGTCTCGAACAAGTCGAGGCTCTGCGCCAGGAGATGGGCTATTTCGTCGAATGCATTTCTACCGGTAAGGATCCGTTCAACGACGGCATGGCCGGCCTCCGCGTCGTCAAGATGCTTGAAGCGGCGACAAATTCTCTCAACAGGAGAGGAGCCCTGGTTTACTTATGAATTCGCATAACTGCATCGCCGATGATGTCATCCTCGGCCAAAACGTCAAGCTGTCGAAGTTCATCAACCTCTACGGATGCACGGTCGGCGATGGAACCAAGATTGGCGCCTTCGTTGAGATACAAAAGAACGCCGGCGTCGGCAAGAACTGCAAAATATCGAGCCACACCTTTCTCTGCGAAGGCGTCCGCATTGAAGACAATGTCTTCATTGGCCACGGCGTCATGTTTATCAATGACCGCTATCCCCGCGCCACCACCGGCGATGGAGCACTGCAGACCGAAGCCGACTGGAAGGTTGAACGCACTGTGATTCGCAAGGGCGCTTCGATAGGTTCGGGCGTTACCATTCTGTCTAACGTAGAGATTGGCGCCAACGCCATCGTCGGCGCGGGCAGCGTAGTCACTCGCGATGTCCCGGCAAACACCATCGTCGCGGGCAATCCCGCTCGCATCATGCGCACCATCGATGCCGCAGTCACGGCCAACACATCCAATGAACCTATCCCCTTCCTCGACCTTGTCACTCCGCACATTGAGCTCGAACAGGAGTTAGTTGCAGCGTTCCGCAAGAGTCTTCGCGCCGCCGCATTTGTAGGCGGATCGGTAGTCGAAGATTTCGAGCAGGCCTTTGCCGCTTTTTGCGAGACGGACCATGCGATAGGCGTGAGCAGCGGAACCGATGCGCTACGCTTCGCTCTCACCGCCTGCGGCATTCGTCCAGGCGACGTTGTCCTCACCGTTCCCAACACATTCATCGCCACTACTGAAGCAATCTCGCAAGCTGGCGCATTCCCCGAGTTCATCGATATCAACGAACACACCTACAACATGTCGGTCGCCATGCTCGAGCAGTATCTTCACGAGCAATGTTCGCGCGACAATGCGGGACGCCTCATCAGCTTGCGCAGCGGTCGTCCTGTTACCGCAATCGTTCCCGTGCACCTTTACGGGCAAATGGCCGACATGGATTCGATTCTGAAACTCGCCGGACAATTCGGTCTCACCGTCATTGAAGATGCCTGCCAGGCCCACGGCGCTGCGTACTTTTCAAAGAAGCATGACCGCTGGATGAAGGCTGGCTCCATGGGCCAGGCCGCCGCGTTCAGCTTCTATCCCGGCAAGAACCTTGGTGCGTGCGGCGAAGCCGGTGCCGTTACCACCAACGACCCAACCGTAGCGGCAACCGTGAAAATGCTGCGCGATCACGGCCAAGTAAAGAAGTACTATCACGACGCTGAGGGCTACAACGGCCGCCTCGATTCCATTCAGGCCGCATTTCTGCATACCAAGTTGCCCCACCTCGCGCAGTGGAATCAAAAGCGCCATGAGCGCGCTACTGACTACAATCGTCTCTTGCAATCGAACGACACTATCGTTCTTCCCTATGAGCCATCCTGGTCTCGCGCCGCCTATCATCTCTATGTGATCCGCACACGCAATCGCGAACAGATGATCGAACACTTGAAAGCCGCCGGCATCGGCACTGGCATCCACTACCCAATCCCGCTCCACCTGCAAAAAGCTTATGAAGCGATGGGTTATGGTGTCGGAGCGTTCCCAATCGCAGAGCGCGTGTCGAGAGAAATCTTGTCCTTGCCCATGTTCCCGCAACTTCGAGAGACCCAGCAACAACGAGTAGTCCAACAAATCATGAAATTCAGCACTACTATCGCGAGCCCGCAGCCGGAGCAGGATGAGCGCTCGCTTGAAGCAACCGCTCCCAACGCATAGTTCGCGCTTGTCAACCTGACCTGTAGAGATAGAGACTATGGCAACTTCTCCACTAACGCTTACGCCCTACGTGCTGGTAACTCCGGCACGCAACGAGGCGCGCTTTATCGAGCTGACCATTCAGTCGGTAGTGGCGCAGACCGTGCGTCCGCTTAAGTGGGCAATCGTCAGTGACGGATCGACCGACGGTACAGATGAAATCGTCGAGCGCTATGCCGCGCAGCATTCGTGGGTCGAACTCGTTCGCATGCCCGAACGCAAAGAGCGTCACTTCGCCGGCAAGGTTCATGCGTTCAATGCCGGTCGCGAACGCATGAGCCACCTGCACTATGAAGTCATCGGAAGTCTCGACGCCGATATCACTTTTGACAAGGACTACTTCGCGTTTCTCCTCGCCAAGCTCGCCGACGATCCTACCTTGGGGTTAGTTGGCACGCCTTACAAAGACACCACCAGCGAGGTCTATGACTTTCGCTTTGTCAGCACCGATCATGTCTCCGGTGCATGCCAGCTATTTCGCCGCGAATGCTATGAAGCCATCGGCGGTTATCGCGCTGTCAAAGGTGGCGCCATCGATACTATCGCCGGCTTAACAGCCCGCATGCACGGCTGGAAGACGCGTACATTCCCTGAAAAGATTTCTCTGCATCATCGTGAACTGGGCACAGCGCAGGGCGGCACTTTGCGAGCCCGCTTCACCTTAGGCAAGAGAGACTACGCGCTTGGAAACCATCCCTTGTGGCAAGTTTTTCGCGGCGTATACCAAATGACGAAGAAGCCATATATCCTGCGCGGTATAGCGATCAGCACAGGCTATCTGTGGGCTGCGATCAAACACGCCGAGAGGCCCATTTCGCACGACCTGCTCCTATTTCGCCGCAAAGAGCAGATGGATCAGTTGGCAAGATTCCTTAAGCGCAGAATAACGACTCGCGCTGATCGCACACCTGCCACCCACACCAGTTAGCGCCCATGTTCGGAGAAGTTGTGAGCACCATGAAACCCGAAGGCATTCACATTCAGGCGCGCCGCGATAGCAACACCACGGCGACCAATGGCGATGCTGCGCCCAGACCCTCCGTGATTATCAACGCCGACGATTGGGGCCGTAATCTCACAACCACAAACAATACGCTGGATTGCGTTCGGGCCGGCGCGGTGTCGTCGGTGAGCGCCATGGTCTTCATGGAAGATTCGGAACGCGCGGCGCTTCTGGCGCGTGAACATGCGATCGACGCCGGTCTCCATTTGAACTTCACTCTCGCATTTTCCTCCGCCAATTGTCCCATTCATCTCAGGGAACACCAAGCGCGAGTTGGCCGCTTCTTGAGATCGCATCGCTTCGCGCCCATCTTCTATCATCCCGGCCTCGCAAGGTCGTTTCGGTTACTCGCCGACGCGCAGATCGATGAGTTCCAACGACTCTATGGCGAAGCCCCCAGGCGCATCGACGGACACCATCACATGCATCTCAGCGCCAATGTTCTACTCGGAAAGCTCCTGCCCGCCGACACCATGGTGCGCCGCAATTTTACATTCCGTTCAGGCGAAAAAAGTCTGTTCAACCGCACTTATCGCCGCTGGCAAGATCGGCTTGTCACCAGGCGTCATCGCTCGACTGAAATGTTCTTCGCGCTGCCGCCGCTCGTCCCTGACCACCTGGCAAGGATATTCGATTTTGCCGCTAGATTCTCGGTAGAAATCGAAACCCATCCTGCGGTCCGAGAAGAATACGACTTTCTATTGAGCGGAAAGCTGGAGCAATACACGAACAAGGTTGCCGTGGCGCGCAGTTACTCTCTGCCATCGCCAACACTAAACAATCCAGGTACGCTCGCAAGCAGCCGGCGCGCTGATATTGCGTCTACACTATCCGACCCATGTGACGATCCCATTCAAGCCTCACTCGACGACCCGCCGCACATTAGCGTTTGTATCTGCACCTACAAACGCCCCGACCTATTGCGCTCCCTCCTGACCGATCTCGCCAAGCAGCATACATGCGGGTTGTTCACTTATTCCATAGTGGTGGCTGATAATGACCCACTGCGCTCCGCCGAGTTTACGGTGGCCGACATGCAAGCAACCCTTTCGATTCCGGTCAAGTATTGCTCGGAGCCGCGCCGCAGCATCGCATTGGCCCGAAACAAGGTCGTGGCAAACGCGACAGGAAATTACCTCGCGTTTATCGACGATGATGAATTCCCCATTCGCAATTGGCTGCTCTCACTCTTTACTACTCTGAACGAACACCACGTAGACGGCGTGCTAGGTCCCGTCAAGCGACATTTTGACGAGCCTCCGCCAGATTGGTTAAAGAAGAGCACTCTATATGATCGGCGCGTAAATCCGACCGGCACGCGCGTTAGCTGGGGAGAAGCGCGCACTGGAAATGTGCTCCTCAAGCGAGAACTCATCACCGGCGACCCGTTGCCCTTTCGCCCCGAATTCAGAGCCGGAGAAGATCAGGATTTTTTTCGTCGCAAAATTGACGAGGGACGCAGATTCATCTGGTCGTCCGATGCGGCCGTGTTTGAGGTGATTCCCCCCGCACGCTGGCGCCGTAGTTACATCGTACGGAAAGCGTTGCTGCACGGAGTGAACACCGCACAACAGCCCAACTGCACTGCCACCAGCATCGTGAAGTCGATCATTGCCGTGCCCATCTATACATTTTTGTTACCGCTGGTGTTCCTAACAGGCCAGGGCCGCTTCATGGAATTGGTTGTGAAACTATGCAATCACGCAGGAACACTGCTCTATTTGATGAAGATCAATCCGATTCGCGAGGAATATGTCAGTGACTAAGTTGCCATCACCATCGCTTCAGCTCGTGCCTCATTGCTGCAACTCGCAAAAGGATGCCAGATAGATATGCAAGTCTGCAACAGAGACATCCGGATATCAGGACGCGGGTTGCGCGTCGCCAAGCTCGACGCGGATATGTACCACTTCCTTTCGGAGCCGGAACCGCTCCTGAATGCGCTGCGCAAATGCGACAAGCGCATCGACCTTTTTACGTTTTTGCAGCGCCTGCCTGAAACCAAGCCCCAATTCAACTACCCCATGATTTGGGATAATCTTGCCGTCTTATCGGTTTCGACCTTTGACGAGTGGTGGAACAAGCAAATTGGATTCAAAGCGAGAAACAAGGCCAAGCAAGCCGAGAAGAAAGGCGTCGTGATTCGTGAAATACCTTTTGACGACACTCTCGTTCAAGGCATTTGGCAGATATACAACGAAGCTCCCATGCGTCAGGGTCGCCCGTTTCCTCACTATGGCAAGGATCTCGAAACCGTCTACAAGGACGAAGCGACCTATCTCGAAAGCAGCACCTTCATTGGCGCCTTTCTCGGCGAAGAATTGATCGGTTTCATCAAGCTCACTGCCGATGAAACCGGCACACAAGCCGGACTGATGAACATCGTGTCCAAGCTGGCGCACCGCGATAAGTCGCCAACGAATGCGCTGGTCGCACAAGCTGTGCGCTCTTGTGCCGCGCGTAACATCGCATATCTGGTCTACTCACATTTTGCCTGGGGCGAGCGCGAGCGCGATAACCTCACCGAGTTCAAAGAGCGCAACGGATTTCAACGCGTCGAAATCCCGCGCTACTATGTGCCACTCACTTCACTCGGAAAGGTGGCGCTCAAGCTTGGACTGCATCGCCGCTGGATTGATCGCCTGCCACGCCCCATGGCTGAGAAGCTTCGCGAGTTGCGTCGCAACTGGTATAACCGGAAGAATCAACCGGAACAAGTTTCTGCCTGAAAAAGAGTCGCGAACTTATGCCAGGGATAGTTGGGCTCATCACACGATTGCCGCGCGCTGAAGCTATGCAGCAACTAGGACGCATGGTTGCGTCGCTGCGCCATGAGTCTTTTTACGTAGAGGGAACGTGGTTCGATGAATCGCTCGGCGTCTATATCGGCTGGGTTGAACGGCACGCTCAGCCTATGCCGTTGCACAGCGATTCAGACGATAAGGTTCTGGTGTTTTCGGGTGAAGAGTTTCCCGAACCAGGCACCGCCCTCGCACTGAAACATCGTGGGCACACTCTCGACCTTGATGGGTGCGAGTATCTCGTCCACCTCGCCGAACAAGATTCGAATTTCCCTGCAAACCTCAACGGACAATTCCACGGCATGTTAGCCGATAAGCGCCTGGGCACAGTTACGCTCTTCAACGATCGCTTCAGCCTGCACCGCCTCTATTATCACGAAGCGAAAAACGCCTTCTATTTTGCCGCCGAGGCGAAAGCTATTCTTGCCGTTCGTCCCGAACTGCGAACACTCGACTGGCGCGGCATTGGCGAGTTCATTAGTTGCGGTTGCGTCCTTGAGAATCGCACTATTTTCGCCGACATCCACATGTTACCCGCAGGCTCAGCGTGGCTCTTCCGCAAGGCAGCCCTCGAGCGCAAGCATTCTTACTTCTTGCCTGCGGAATGGGAAACTCAGTCCGAGATGGAGCCGGAGCCTTACTATCAGAAGGTCCGGCACATCTTCGAGCGAAACCTGCCTCGCTACTTCAGTGGGACCGAGCCGATAGGCATGTCACTGACGGGCGGCCTCGATACCAGGACCATCCTCGCGTGGCGAAAACCTGCGCCTGGTACTCTGCCCTGTTACACGTTCGGCGGCAGCTATCGTGAGTGCCGCGATGTGCGCGTGGCGCGTAAGGTCGCGCATGTCTGCGGGCAACCGCACCAGGTCATCACCGTAGGAGCCGACTTTCTGGCCCGTTTCGCGCACTACGCCGAGCGCACCGTCTATCTAACCGACGGATGCACCGGCGTCAATCAATCGCCCGACCTTTATGTGAACGAAATCGCCCGGCAGATTGCCCCCGTTCGTATGACCGGCAACTACGGCGACCAGGTTCTGCGCCACATGCGCGCGTTCAAGCCCTCGTCGCCTCCGCCTGGAATCTTCAGTACCGACGCTCTGCGCCACGTCGCCAACGCAGAATCTACTTACTCCGCAATCTCGCAGGGACACGCACTAACCTTCGCCGCGTTCAAACAAGCAGCATGGAATTATCATGGCTTGCTGGCCCTCGAGTCGTCGCAGCTCACCATGCGCACACCCTATGCAGACACGGAGTTGGTCAAAGCGCTGTACCGCGCACCGGCATCAACACTGGCGAACAATGTACTCCGCGAGCGCCTGATTGAAGACGGCGATCCGAAGCTCCGCAAGATCCGCACCGACCTCGGTTTCGCCGGGGGCGGTGGCAGACTGGCCTCCACCCTGAGTCCCCGCTATCATCGCTTCACCATGCGCGCCGAGTATGCCTACGACTATGGAATGCCGCAGTGGCTCGCAAAATTTGACCACCGTGTCTCCGCACTTCACCTGGAGAGAATCTTTCTCGGCGTCCATAAATTCACCCACTTCAGAAGCTGGTATCGCGACCCGCTTTCAGCCTATGTGCAAGAAATATTGCTTGACCCGCGTAGTCTGGCCCGGCCCTATCTCGTCAAATCAAATGTAGAAGCGATGGTGAAAAGCCACGTGAAAGGTGATGGAAACTACACTACGGCTATTCACAAGCTTCTAACCCTTGAGCATGTGCACCGCCTGTTTGTCGACGCGCCATGACCCATATCATCGCAACCATCGTCACGCTTCTCTTGATCGCCGGGTTATTCTACCTCGATCGGGAATCGGACGTGCGCACTTCGAGAGCGCTGTGGATTCCCACCATTTGGATGATGATCATCGCGTCACGATCGGTGTCTGCGTGGCTCAATCCGCACAGTGCAGCCTCATTCGCAGAGCAGTATTCCGATTCGAGTCCTATCGACGCCGCGGTGTTCGGCCTCCTGATTTTCGCCGCTCTTCTCGCCCTGAATTTGCGGGCACAGCGCGTAAGAAGCTTTCTTCGCGGGAACCTTCCACTGATACTCTTCTTCTGCTTTTGCGCAGTCAGTATCGCCTGGTCGGACCACTCCATCATCGCGTTCAAGCGGTGGATCAAGGCCGTCGGCGATTTCATCATGATATTGGTTGTGCTGACAGACCTTAATCCGCAAGCTGCGACCAAGCGACTCTTCACGCGCACTGCGTTCGTATTACTACCGCTTTCAGTCTTGTTCATCTGGTTTTATCCCGACCTTGGTACTTTCTATAACGTCAGCGAACACGTAATGTTGTACTTCGGCGTTACCACCTTCAAAAACCTGCTGGGGATGACCTGCATGGTCTGCGGTCTAGCTTCCCTCTGGTGCTTTATCAGCGCCTATGTGAACCGTTCCATGCCGCATCGCATGCGCCATCTGATCGCGCACGGCTTAACGCTGCTGATGGCGATTGGATTGATCTTCAAAGCAGATTCAATGACCTCGTTCTCCTGCCTCGTGCTCGCCGGATCGGTCATGGTTTTGAGCACACAGCCCATGATCGCCAAGCGCCGAGCCCTGCTGCATACAATGATTGCGCTGGCAATCGGCATTTCGTTTTCGGCGCTGTTTGTCAGCACCATGGGCAGCCTCGTCCATACACTCGGCCGCAACTCTTCGCTCACCGGACGCACAAGCATCTGGGCCGCAGTACTGGCAGTCCACATCAATCCCCTGCTAGGCGCAGGCTTCGAAAGCTTCTGGCTAGGCGACCGTCTGCAGGAAGTCTGGGACCGTTCGATGCCCGGTATCCAGGAAGCCCACGACGGTTACCTCGAGCTCTACCTGAATCTAGGTTGGGCCGGATTAGTCATGCTCGCCGCATTGATCGTCACCGGTTATCGCCACGCATTCGCCGTGTTCCGCAGCGCCCCTCACGCGGGCAGCCTTCGCTTGGCTTACTTCACCGCAGGCGTGATTTACAGCTTTACTGAAGCGGGTTTCCGCATGATGAGCCCTATATGGATCGCGTTTTTACTGGCGATTACAGCGGTTCCGTCTGCGCTATTGAACGAACAACCGCAACCCTCTGCAAAGGTCTCTCTCATGCAATTCACACCTCGACGCCAAGCGAGAATCCTGCAATGAAAGTCTGGGGCGAGCTTGAGACCGTTTGACGCCCATGGCGAATTCGCGCCCTCCGTCCCTGGCGGAGGAAGCGCTTTGCGCCGCCTCGCTGTCAAAGGCGCAGGCATGACCGTACTCTCCGGTAGCGGAGGACTCGCGATTCAGGTCATCGCAACCGTGGTACTGTCGCGGCTGCTTACCCCGCGCGACTTCGGACTCGTCGCCATGGTCATGACCTTCAGCCTGCTCTTGATGAATTGCGGCCTGAATGGGATCACCGAAGCCGTCATCCAATGCGAGAAAATTAGTCATCGACTGGCGAGTAATTTGTTTTGGATTAACCTTGCCGTCGGCCTGCTACTTACCCTGGTCTTCGCAGGCGCAGCGCCGCTCATGGCCAGGTTCTATGGTGAGGCGCTGGTCGCACCGATCGCCATCGGAATGTCCGCATCCATCCTATTGACCAGCACCTCGGTCATGCATATTGCTTTGCTCAAGCGTGCCATGTTGTTCTCGCGCGTCGCGGCCAATGACATCGTTTCACGCGCGGTTTCTGTATTGGTCTCGATATTGTTTGGATGGGCGGGATGGGGTTATTGGGCGCTCGTAATTGGAGCATGCGCCACGCCGCTGAGCTCGACCATTGGCGCATGGATCATGTGCCGATGGATGCCCGGCCCACCTCGAAACGCCACTGGAACGGGCGCCATGTTGAAGTTTGCTGGCCACGCCTACGGCCGCTTCGGCGTCAACTACTTCGCACGCAATACAGACTATCTACTCGTAGGCTGGCGATTTGGTGCACATCAACTAGGCTTCTACAAAAAAGCCTATGACTTATTTGTCCTTGCTGCGGCGCAGCTCGTCGTTGCAACTACCTCGGTAGCCGTTGGCGCGCTAAGCCGGGTAAGAAACGATCGCGATCAATATATTGAATATCTGCTCGGGGCAATGAGCGTCATGGCCTTCCTGGGCATGGGCCTCGCCGGCGGACTTACCCTCACCGGACCAGACGTGATTCGCATTTTGCTCGGGCCCCGTTGGACCGAAGCTGGACGCATCTTCACATTCTTCGCACCCGGTATTGGGATGATGCTGGTCAGCGGCACCCAAGGCTGGATTCACTTATCGCTTGGTCGAGCCGACCGCTGGTTTCGCTGGAGTACCTTCGAGTGGATCGCCACAGCCCTGCTCTTTCTCGCCGGCCTGCACTGGGGCGCCCAAGGGATAGCCGCCGCGTGGTGCGTCTCCTTCTGGATATTGACCGCGCCGGCCCTGTGGTACGCAGGCAAGCCCATCGGCCTCGGAATCGGCCCCATGTTCGGCGTTGTATGGCGGTACATCGTTGCGTCCTTGTTTGCGGGTCTATCAACAGCTATGATATTTTCACGCGTAGTTGGACTATTGCACGCTAGCGGCGCGGGTGGAGCGGTATTGCGCACGGCCTGTTACTTGTCGGCATTTACGACACTCTATCTGGCCGCAATTATCGTACTTCATCGCGGCATGTCACCCCTGCGCATGATGGCCGGACTTTTCGGTGAGTTACTTTCGGCCAAGCGCGAACGACAGTCGGAAGTGCTCATTTCGGCAGATAACACCTCCGGGGGATTGAAATTGTCCTAGACTCGGTTGTCTGATGAGTCAGGCTGCGCTTTTTTCGGATTTTCTGCCATAAACAAATATTTGAATCGGTCATCGGCAAGTCGCGCCAAGGAGTTGGCAAACCACCCATGAGAGCCTGCATGCTCGCGTACACGTTTTACGATGCGGACAATCGGGTGCGGCGCTATGCCGAAGCACTGGTAAAACGCGGCGATCAAGTCGATGCCATTGCATTGGCGCGCGAGGGGCAACCAGCCTTCGAAATAATCAAAGGCGTGCGCGTCTACCGCATTCAAAAGCGCGTCATCGACGAAACAGGCCCGCTAAGCTACCTTCTTAAATTGCTGCTCTTCTTCCTTCGATCCGCATGGACAGTAACGATCAAGCATCTGCGCGAACCTTACTCGCTGATCCATGTCCACTCCGTCCCTGACTTCGAAGTATTCGCTGCCCTGATACCGCGCCTGATGGGTGCACGCGTGATTCTCGACATTCACGATATCGTGCCGGAGCTTTACGCGAGTAAGTTCAAAATAGGCCACCACTCGCTGATCTTCAAATTTCTCGTCCTGATCGAACGCCTGTCAATCGCGTTTTCAAACCATGTGATCATCGCCAATCGCCTTTGGTACGAGAGGCTGACCCAGCGATCGGTTCGCAAGGAAAAATGTACGAACATGATCAATTACCCGGACCTGACGCTGTTTCGGCGCCGTCCGCGACCGGTTCGTACCAATGATGATTTCGTAATGTACTATCCCGGCAGCCTTAGTTGGCACCAGGGCCTCGACGTCGCCATCAACGCCGTGGCACTGCTCCGCGACAAGGCGCCTAATCTCACTTTATTTATCTGCGGCGATGGGCCGGAGCGCAAGCGACTCAGGGGCATGATTCGCGAACTGCAACTGCGGGACCGGGTTTTCCTGAAAGGCTTCGTGCCCCTGGAACAAGTCGCGGAGTTCATGTCCACTGTCGATCTGGGCGTCGAACCAAAGCGTAAAAACTCCTTTGGAAACGAGGCCATGAGCACCAAGATCATGGAATTCATGGCCATGAATGTACCGGTGGTCGCCTCGCGCACGCTCATTCATCAGTACTACTTTACCGATGATTCAGTAGAGTACTTCGAGTCGGGTGACGCAGAAGATTTGGCCAACAGGATTCTGCAACTGATGTCCAATCCTGCGCGCCGAACCGCCCTGTGCGAACACGGCACGAAACTCGTAGCCGCCAATAGCTGGGGATCGCGGCAGCACGAATATTTAGATCTGGTCGATCTCCTCGTATCGGGCAAGCAGAAGCCTGCTGAAAGCGCGGCGCGCCAGGACGTTCGAGACAAAATCAACCTTCAGCGAAGTTAGTCGCGCACTCTCATCAATAGTCCAGAAGAAGCGCGAAAACATAGTACATAAGAGTACGATGGCATCATAGCCTTGCGCTGATAATCGATGCCATCGACCCTTTACAAACACTAATGAACAAACTGGAAATAACTCGACTTCTCCTGATCCTCTTCGCCGTTTCAATTCCAGCGCGGGCGCAGTTATGGTCGCCTATCTTGAGCAAAAGCACGGCTATCGATTGGACGCAGGCTGGGGTAGGTAAGATCCCCGCGCGAACCGCCGTCTGCGCCAATCTGACGGCATCGGCAACGGTAACCCAAATCAATCTGTCACTGATATCCTGCCCACCAGGACAAACCGTTTCGCTTGCCGCAGGAACTTACACGATCGCGGGAACCATTGTGGTGCCATCGCAAGTAACTCTGCGAGGCGCGGGCGCAGACCAGACCATTCTCAATGCGACAGGCACAGGCGGAGGCTTTGTCATCAGCCTTGGCTCGGGCGGAGCGCCCTATCATCCCATCGCGCTTACTGGCGGCGCGATGGCAGGCTCGACAAATGTCCAGGTCAGCGACGCATCCGCCATAAGCGCAGGGCTCTACCTCGCGATCTCCGAACAGAACGATCCGTCTTACGTATCCGCAATGGGCAGCGAAGGAAACTGTAACTGGTGCGATGGCTGGACCAGCAACGGCGAGTTAGCGAGGGGACAAATCGTTGCGTTGACCGCAGTCAAGGGCACAACCATCACCATCTCGCCCGCGCTTTACGCGTCTTACACACATTCGCCCGTAGCCGTGCCATTCAATATGTCGACGACCAATGCGGGCGTTGAAAATCTTCAAGTGCGCGCCAACAATACCGGCTATCAAGCTAACTTCAGCATGTCTGCGTGCGCCTATTGCTGGATCAAAGGCGTCGAATCGAATTATACCGATGGCGATCATGTCGACATCGACTGGGGCCTTCACGATGAAGTACGCGATAGTTACTTTTCCAATGCGTTTCTACACACGCCGGGCATGAGCGACTCCGATATTCAGATCGCTCTCAAGACCAGTGCCAGCCTGATCGAAAACAACATCATCGAGCGCGCCCACGAATCGGTAATGCTGGAGTGGGGCGCGGCCGGAAACGTGATTGCCTATAACTACATGATGGGTGAATTCGACAGCGGCTCACCCAACGTAGTGATCGGCGGAATCAATTTCCACGGCGCCCATCCGCAATTCAACTTACTTGAAGGCAACGTTCTCGCCCAGATTTACGCCGATTCCGTCTGGGGCACTTCAAGCCACACCACCGCTTTTCGCAACTGGATCACAGGCACCAACCGCGTCTGCAGTCCCATGAGCGGTCGCGGCAAAGTCGACTGTTCCAGCGCTCAAGGTCACTATGCGTTTCAGGCCGCTCGGGCCGTCCAGATTTCCTATTTCGCCACCAAAAACAATTTCGTCGGCAACATAGTCGGTAGTGCCCCGATGCAATCGTTAAGCGCCTACGGCAAGCCCATCGCCCAAATCCCTCGCCTCGAGTTTCCCGCGGAACGAAGCTACGACACTGCCGCCATCGGATGGTCATTCGGTTACGGAGATCTCAGCGATAGCGGCCACGCAAGCGCGTGCCGCGTTGAGAAATCCACCTGCCACCTCAAGGGAACATCGGCGACCAATTTACTTGATGGTAACTACAACAACATCGACGGCACGACTCATTGGACGACGGACATCACCAATACATTACCGCCGTCGTTCTACCTCGCCGACAAGCCGCAATGGTGGGGCAACATGCCATTCCCCGCCATCGGTCCCGACGTTAGCGGCACCAAGGGTCCCGGTGGACATAGTTACGGCAACCCCGCTCAGTCGTGCTACATCCATTCGATGGGCGGTTCCGACGGAGGCGCCGGTAGCCCTCTGCGATTCAACGCCGACAGCTGCTATCAATCCAATCCAGCCAACAAACCGTCCGCAAATAAGACTCAAACCGCCCATTAGTCACTACGCCAGACAGATTTATGCATCTAACTCATCATCCGTCACCGATAAAAGGTTGTATGAGGCAAAAGAATGCAGGCCACGCACGCCGGAGCCAAAATTTTAGTTACCAAAGGGGGTAGGTCTCATACCCTGTCGTGGGATTCAAACTCCGCCGTCGATTCCGTATCGTTCCAACATGGGTCGTTTCCAATGAGGGGAAGTGGTCCCGGGCTGAGGAGCCTACTAAACATCTGGCGCGGCCTCGTCTGCGCCAGATGTTTAGTTGTTTCCCAAAGCCTCACAAGAAGCATTCAGATCCCACCGACTGTTTCTACGCGGCCGCTTCACTCATACGGGAACTCTTCGAAGATTAAGCTCGATCCGTTGAATACTGACTCGCCGCTTGCCAACGGCGCTTCTTTCTCCAGGGCAGGGGTGGCATAGCTTGAAGTGCGCACACATCAATTTGTCTCCCATCGCGCTCGTTGCCTGCGCCTGCGTCCTCTTTATCTCATCACTGGCCCATGCACAAAATTCGACTTCAGACCCTCCCGATCCGCAGTTGAAAACCAATCCCGCCGCCGCGATCCGCTCCTTCGAGCCCGCTGTCGATGACGAATATCGCCTCGGCAAAGGCGACGACATCACCGTCGATTTCGCCGGCCGTACCGACCTGCAAGCCAAGCTCGTCGTCGGCCCAGACGGCCGCGTTTCCCTGCCCCTGGCCGGCGACATCCGCCTCGCCGGACTCACTCGTCCCGAAGCCGCCAAGGCTATCGATTCCGCTCTCAGCGCCTACTACAACAATCTTTCCGCCGAGGTCACGGTCACCAAATATACCGCCAATCGCGTGCTGCTTCTCGGTGCGGTCGAACATCCCGGCTCCATCCTTTTCGACGGTCCGCCTACCCTGCTTGAGGCTCTCACCCGCGGCGGATTGCCCTTGGGCATCGATCGCAAAACTGCGCAGATTCCCGATCAATGCGCCATCTATCGCGGCAACGATCAGGTACTCTGGGTGCAACTCAAAGAGCTCATCGAATCGGGCAATCCCCTCGCCGACATGCGGCTCCAGCGCGATGATGTCATCTATGTCCCCAACCCAACCGAGCGCTTCGTCTCCGTACTTGGCGAGGTCCAGCATCCCGGCGCGATTCCCTTGACCAATGCCTCCACTCTCGCCAGTGTCATCGCCCAGGCCGGTGGAACCAGCCCCGCCGCCGGCAGCAAGCCGCACATCCAGATCGTCGATCCCAAGACCGGAACCTCGCGCCTCATCAGCATGAACGACCTGCTCAATCCCACCAAGTCGCTCGAAGTCACGCTTCATCCCGGCGAAATCATTTTTATTCCCCAGAGCGGCTTCTATCACGCGACCTACTTTCTTGAACGCTTGAGTCCTCTCACGACCCTCGCCACCTTGGCCATCGTCGACGGTGCCCTATGAGCATTCGGCGCCCCAATTCTCCGCTGCTCGACACAGGTCAGACCGCTGACAACTCCACGCAGTCTCTGCCGCCCGCCGTGCGCCTCATGCCTTCCACCGAGCAGGATCAAATATTCTTCCGTCTCGATTTGGTCCGCGCCCTGACCCTGCATCGCTGGCTCGCCGCCGGCATTCTCACCGTAGCCGTCGCCCTCGCCGTCGCTTACGTTCTCATCTCCAGTCCTCGCTACGTCGCGCAGAGTCTCGTCTACATCCAGCCCGCTCCGCCGCGCATGATGGAGACGGCGCCCACCCAGCATTGGCCCTACGACTCCAACACCTACGAGTCCTACATCCAGCAGCAGATTCATAACGTCACGCGCCCCGACGTACTGCTTGAGGCCGTTCGCAAAATGCCCGTCGGTGTGTGGCGTCAGCCGCGCGAGTCAGAACAAGGCGCCGCCGATCGCCTCGGCCGCACTGTTGAAATCGCGCGTGTCGGCACCGGTTATCAAGTCTCCATCACCGCCAAGGCCCGCACCGCCGACCTCGCCGCCCAGATCGCCAACACCCTCGCCGCCAGTTTTGTTGAGAGCGCCAGCCGCGAACTTCGATCCGGCGATGCACAGCGCATCACCATCTTGACCGAAGAGCGCGATCGCGTCGTCAAGGAGCTAACCGCCGACCGCTCCGAACAGGAAGACCTCAACAAAAAGCTGGGCGTCGCAGCCATCAGCACCGCCGCGCTCGACCCCTACGACGACCAGGTCAACTCCATCCGCGCCGAGCTCGTTCGCGCCCGCGAAGCCAATGATGACGCGGCCGCGCGCCTCACCTCGATGGGCACCGATAGTGCCGCCTCATCCGCCGCGCTCAACGCCCAGGCCGACGATATCGCCAGTGCCGATCCCGGCCTGGTGAGCATGAAGACATCGCTCAATTCCCGCCGTGCCATTTTGATTTCGCAGATGGCCAACCTCACGCCCAATCATCCTCAATACAAGCAGGACGCCGAAGAGCTCGCTCAAATCAACGCGTCTCTCGAAGCGATGATGAAAGACCTGCGTGCCAAGGCCGCCCAGCGCATTCAACAAAAACTGTGCGCCGATCTCGAACGCACCTCAGGCGTTGAATCGCGTCTCAATACGCAACTCGCGCAGTTATCAGGAGCAGCCGGCGGCGCCACCCCGCGTCTGCAGCGCGCCAACGATTTAGCCACCGACATTCAGCGTCTTCAAAATCGCTTCACCGTCGTCGATACACAGTTACGCAATCTGACCATGGAGAACGATGCGCCCGGTGCCGACTACATTTCCGCGCCCGCCGTCCCGCCCCTCCATTCATCTGAAACGACCATTCTCCGCAACGCATTCGTGCTCGTCTTCGGCGGCCTCATCATGGCGACATTGGCCGCGCTCGTCGCCTCCAACCTCGACCAGCGCGTCTACGTCGGCGCCGATGTCGAGCGTGTGCTCGGCTTTGGTCCGCTCGCCCAGTTGCCCGATTTCTACGATGTCTCTGACGGCGTCGCCGACGAATACATGCTGCGCCTCGCAGCCGCCATCGAACACGCCCATCAACAGGGCGGCGTCAAAAGCCTCGTCTTCACCGGCGTTACGTCCGGCGCAGGCACCACCACCATCGTCAGTCGCATTCGCACCATGCTTGAAACCATGGGCCGGCCTACGCTGCTCGTCGATGCATCGGGATCAACGCCGCCCGATCCCGCGCCCCAGTCCGAAACTCCCGCCGCCACCGGCCTGGCAACCTCCGAACGCGGTCGCCGTCCCACCGCCCTCTTGCAACGCATGGCCAAGGAGACGGGCGAAAAAACCATCGTGCTCACTGACACTGCGCCTCTGTTAGTCTCAGGCGAGACCGAGTATCTCGCCCGCTTTGTCGATGCCGCCATCGTCGTCATCGAGTCTGGCTCGACCACACGCGCCCAACTTCGCGAAGTCGCTTACACCCTGCAGCATCTTGAAGTCGGCGCCGTCGGTTTTGTTCTCAACCGCATCGCCATGGACAAGGCCACTCCCGCATTTCGTCAGTCAGTAAAAGCCGTCGAGCGCCACGTCGAGGCGCAGAGCCTGTCCTATGCGCGCCGCACCGTCAAGACCCGTTCCAAGCCACAGCCCGACCCGGAGTCGTCTGAACCCGCTCCCGCAACGCAATCTGAATCGTCGCAGCCAAAGCGCTCAATCACGCCGCAAGCAGAACCAGTCGCAGCTGAATCGCAGCCCGTGCCATCGCAGCCCGACATCGCCGCATCCAGCGTTGCTTCACATTCCGTCGCACCGCAACCCCAAGTTGAAATCCCGCAAGCCCCCTCTTCTACGCCGACACCTGTTGATGAGAAGCGAGTCGCCTCTGAACAGTCCGTAATCACCACCCCTGAATTTCTCGCACCCACGCCCCTGACGCCTCGTCCACTAAGAAGGCCGAAGCAGCCCTTCGGCGTTCGCGAGACAGTAGGAATCAAGCAGCCGCGGCCCGTTACTCAACAAGCCCCGCTTGTCGGTCATCCTTTGCACACAGAGCAACCGAGCTACTCGCAGCCCGTCGAATCGCCCGCGGCGCCCGAGCCAGTCATTGACGAACCTGCCGTCGCGCGTATGTCTCCCGCGGTTCAACAGTCGGAGACACCGCAGACATTCACACCGACCGAACCATCGTTCGCGCCGGAGCCGATCGCAGCAGAGACCGCATCTGTGCCCTTCGAACTGCACGCCTATCCAGAGTCGTGGCCCGTATCCGGAACTTCTCCCATCGAAGAAATGCTGCAGCCGCTTTCGGAATCTTTGCCGCAGGAAACGCCGACGATCCATTCGTTTCAGCCCGAGCCATATCAGGCCAACCCGGCCGAGACGACTTCCGTCAACGAGTCATCGGCGCAAGAGCCTCTGTTTGAGATCCCAGCTACCGCGCCGTTGCCGGTCCAGGAAACAATCCAGGAAATCATTCAACATCTGCGGATCGCTCCTGAGAAGCCGCGCGTCACAGAGCCGATCCGCATCGAGCAACCGCTGCAATTTGCCGAACCAATAAAGGTAGAACCGCAGCCTCCGACACCGGACTCCGCGCCCGCTCCGCGCGTCCGAGTCAAGCCTGTGCGCGTGGCACCAAGGCGCGACGAACCACAGCGCGTCTACTCCATTCCGCAGCCCGGTCGACACGCTGAATCAGCGCACCTCGCTGCACCGCTCCGCATCGCCGAACCGGTTCGAGTCGCGGAACCGATGCGCACGGCCGAGTCGCTTCAAAACTTCGAACCGATTCGCCCCTTCGCCGCCGCTCCGCAACCTGTAGCCCCCGTCGAAACCACCATCGCGCAGCAGCACACCGCGTCGTGGCTTGACCTGCTCCGCGTACAGGCCGTTGCGGCCAACCGCGAACCGTCCGCGCCTGCATCTCATGTCTCCGAGTTTCAATCGAATTATCAAGCTTCCGCAACTCCAGCCGACGACGACGCCGTCCATAGCGCTGCTTCGCGACTCGGTGGCTTGCGCAATCTCATCGACGCGCTGGGCTTGAACAACCTGCACAAAGACGGTAACGGCCTCCACGAGCCGGAGTTCGACATTCGCGACGCGCAACAACCTCAGCAGCACACCATCTTCTCTGCGTCTCAGCCTGAAAGCGATGCCGCATCTGCGCCCTCCAACGGCGTCGTCGCCGAGCCCGAATTCATCTACCCCAAAGTGGCGACGGACGCAGCCCAACGCGAACCCGAGCCGATCCAACCGACCCCTCTCTCCACGCGTCAGGATCGTTGGGTTGAAGCAACCGACGACATCACGACTCTTCCCTCGTGGCGCGGCCAGTACCGCAAGCGCTAGCCCGCCACAAAACCGGGTGCCCCATGTCTCGCGTTTGAGACACGGGATGGTATGAATCGTCATCTACGCAACCCAACACAAAACTGGGTGCCCCATCCATTCCCGCGCTTTTTGCGGAAATGGGTGGGAAACCAATGCCGCCGTTTTTCCCGCCCACATCGACAATGCCGCCCAACCGAGCTGATGCTCCCCTCACGCCCGCACTATTTCGGTCGCACCAATTCAATGCGGTCGTGCGTTCTCACCCATGTATTCCCCGCCATGCGACCGACCGCATCAAGTCCTGCCGGATCCACGCGAAAATCATCAATCAGATCTTCGCGCACGTGGAAGCGCACCACTTCGCCCAGTACAATCACTCCGCCGCCCGGCGCGTGGCTCGTATAGATCACCTGCAACAACCGGCACTCCATCTGCGCCGGCGACTCGGCCACACGCGGCGCCCGAATCGCCAGGCTCGCGACAGGCGTGAGCCCCGCCAGTTCAAACTCGTCTACATCGGGCGCAACCTCGGCTGCCGTTGCGTTAGCCGCTCCGGCGATCGCTTCACTCACAATGTTCACGACAAATTCCCCGGTCTCCTCAACATTGCGCAACGTGTCTTTGCGCGGAGCCTTCGCTGCGTCACTACTCGCGCGCAACGCCGGGCAAAACAACACCGTCGGTGGAACCGAACCAACTCCGCAGAAGAAACTGAACGGCGCAACATTGGCAACGCCGTCGCGATCGATCGTCGAAACCAGCGCAATCGGCCGCGGCACAATAATGCCGGTCATGATCTTGTAAATTTGTCGGGGTTCGTGCTCGGCAGGATCGATTGTCAGCATCGAAGCGTGTGAAGATGAAATTTCAGTCATACCTGATTAGCGTAGAACATTTGTGCCCCAACTCGCGCGTCTAACCACATCGGGAACGTAATTCCCACGGAGTGCCGCGTATCACCCACGTAACGGTCGGCCGAGGATATTCTTTTGCGTGTAACATAGCATGATGCACAATCGCTAGATGGGGGAAAACCGTCGTGCCGCGTATCCACTTTCAATTACAACTCGCCGAACTTAAAGACAAGCTTCTCGCCATGGCTGCCCTCTCGCAGCAGGCGGTCGAGTCGGCAGTGGACGCTTATCTGCAGCGCGACCAGGGCCTCTGCCAATATGTGCGTCAAAACGAAACCGCCATCAACACAGCGCAGCGTGAGCTCGACGAAATGGCCTATGAGCTGCTCGCCAAAGAGCAGCCCATGGCGATTGACCTGCGCTTCATTCTGGCCGTCATCAAAATCAACGGCGATCTCGAGCGCATCGGCGACCAGTCAGTAGCCGTGGCGCGCCGCACCCGCGAAGCCATCGAAAGTGAATACGTCGAGTTGCCCGTCGACCTGGCTGCCATGGGTGAGTTTGCCGGACGCATGATTCGTTCCGCCATCCAGGCCCTGCTCGACGGCGATGCCCGCCTGGCCGACACCGTGCGTGAGATGGACGACGAAATCGACCGCATGAATCGCCGCGCCCACGCCGACCTGCTCAAGTTGATCCAGGAACGCCCGTGGAACACCCAGCAGGCGATGGGCGGCCTGTTCGTCTCGCGCGCCCTCGAACGCATCGCCGATCACGCCTGCAATATCGCCACCGACGTCATCTTCTGGGTGCGCGGTGCCGACGTCCGCCACCAGCTCAGCATGTCGATGGATTGACTACCACCGCTTTGCTCCGGTCGCAGACGAAGATCTGCAGTTGCTCTTCGGGATTTGTGTCCACTCACGCCCCACGAAGCTTCTGCCTTTGAAAAGCATCCCAAAAAGTACAAAAAACAGCGTGCTTTCGCTCGAAAACACGCTGTTTTTGACATGATTTTGGACCAGTTTTGGCTGTTTTTCCTTACCGCGTAGACTCAAAGAGGAACCACGCGCGGCGCTCCGCCTCGTCGATCCAAACCTCAATCAGGCTGGTTGTGGCGTAGTCGTTAGCCTTGCTCGCTACCTCGTGCGCCGACCGTAGGCTCTCCACCAGCGACCGGTTATCTGCGTGCAATTCCAACAACATATCGCGCGCCGACACGAATTCCTGATCGTTGTCGACAACCCGTTGCAGCTTGGCAATGTGCCCGACGGAACGAATCGTCGTTCCGCCAACCTTGCGCACCCGTTCCGCGATGTCGTCGCTGATGGCAAAGATCTGGCTCGCCTGCTCGTCCAGCAGCAGGTGGTAATCGCGGAAGTGCGGACCGCTCATGTGCCAGTGGAAGTTCTTTGTTTTCAGGTATAAAGCAAACACGTCCGCCAGTACCGCATTCAAAACGCTGGAGAGATCCTTGATTGCCTCCGGGGCGAAACCATCGGGAACATTGGACTTGGTGGCTTTCGATTCCTGAGTGGTATGTGATGACATTCTGTTCTCCTTTGCTGGGAATTCGGGCACTTGGGGGAGGGGGAAACGATGCCGGAATCCCTGGGCACTCATAAGATGCAGTCCCGCGAAAGAACGGTTCGAGAAGATTCAAACACGTTGAGGGACCACCGGTTTCGGCACTCTTGGACGCTTCCACCAGTTCAGTAAAGGTCGTGCAATCAGCAAAATAGCAAGCGCAACAGTAAAGGGAAGCGGCAACAGAACGCCTGTTTTTACCTGCCACCAGTAGTGAATCACGCCACAAATCGCGGCCACGTAAACCAGCTTGTGAAGGCGATTCCAGCGCTTGCCTCCCAGCTTGCGAATCGCCCAATTGGTCGACGTAAGCGCCAACGGCAACAGCAACAGCCACGCAAAAACGCCCATGGTGATGAAGCGTCTCTTGGCGATATCGTCAACCATCGCGTTAACGTTAAACCCAGCATAAAGAGCCACATACGTGAGCATGTGCACCGTCGCGTAAAAGAACGCGAACAACCCCAGAAGGCGGCGAAACTTGATCAGCCAGCTCAAACGCGCCGAAAGACGCCGCAACGGCGTGATAGCCAGCGATAACACCAGCAGCATCAACGTGGTATAGCCCGTCGCCAACGCGATTTTGGAGCTCGGATCGGCGCCTAGATCGTTGGTGACCGCCCCCAGGACGAGCCGTCCCAGCGGCCAGAGACAGGCGAGCCAGGTCAGCGTTTTCAATAAGATGAGCAGGGATCGATTCATGCTTAGTAGTTCTTTTTCAAGTCCATGCCATTGTAGAGCGAGGCGACCTGGTCAGAGTACCCATTAAACATCAACGTGGTCCGGCGCTGCGCGTAAAAGGGCAAACCGATGCGGCGCTCGGTCTTCTGGCTCCAGCGGGGGTGGTCGACGTTGGGATTGACGTTGGAGTAGAAGCCGTACTCGCCGGCGTTCTGATCTTGCCACGTCGTAGGCGGTTGCTTGTCGAGGAAACGCACGGCAACAATGGACTTAGCCGACTTGAATCCGTATTTCCAGGGAACAATGACGCGGACGGGCGCACCGTCCTGATTCGGAAGGACTTCGCCATAGAGGCCGAACGTCAAAAGGGTGAGTGGATGCATGGCTTCATCCATGCGCAAACCTTCGGAATAAGGCCAGTAAATGGTCGATTCCGAGGTCCATTTCTCTACTTTTTTGTCGTAATAAGAGAGAAATTGGACGTATTTTGCTGACGGAAGCGGGTCGCATTGCTTGATGAATTCAGAGAGCGAATAGCCTACCCAGGGAATCACCATGCTCCAGGCTTCGACACAGCGGAAACGATAGACGCGGTCTTCCAAAGGCCGCAGCTTGAGCAAGGCGTCGATGTCGAAAGTCTTAGGAGTCTTGACTTTGCCTTCGACGCGCACGGTCCATGGGCGCGTCGGCAGAGCGCCGGCATTCTTCGCGGGCTGGTCTTTTTGCACGCCAAATTCATAGAAATTGTTGTAACTGGTGATGTCCTGATAGCTGGTCGACTGCTCACCGGTCGTAGAAAGCGGACTTTTCACGGTTTGGAGCTTGGTCCCGGCAAAGGCTCCGATGCGCGGCGAAACAATGTCTGCCAGCCGATCAATCCCGACGGCTGCAGCGCCCGCGGTAACCACTGCGGATACAGCATCTTGCAGGAACCGGCGACGATCGAGATATTGTTCTTTGGAAGTGATTTGAGACGACGGAATATCGGACGGTTTGCCAATGAGCATCAGGAGACCTCGGTAGACGCGCAACGTTGAATCGCTGTTAATGATTAGACACGGAACAGCGCTTCCACGTTACAAGATACGTTGCGATGTTGCCGCTGGATTGAGGCAGGAGAGAGCGCGGTCGTTATTCTTCTTGGGCGAATGGCCATTGGGCGAGGCGCCGGGCGCGCACAAGGTAGATCAGGGTGCCCGAGACGGCGATAGCGGCCGCCACGGCTAAGCCGCCGAGAGCGTGGCTCCGGTTGACAAGAATGAAGATAAAGCCCGCCATGGCGAGCAGCGGAGGCAGCGGGTAAAGCGGAATCTTGAAGGGGCGCTCGAGCTCTGGGCGCTGCACCCGGAGGAGCATGACGCCGATCTGCTGCAGGAAGAATTGCAGCAGGATGCGCGTAATGACCAGCATGGTAATGACTTGCGCCAGGGAAAAGAAACAGAAGCAGGAAGCGACAACGCCCAGCGCCACCAGCGAACGATGAGGGATGCCGTGCTTGGGATGGATCGCCGCCAGCCAGCGAAAGTAGTTGCCATCGCAAGCGGCCGCATAGGGAACGCGCGAATAGCCGAGCAGCAGCGAAAAGACTGAGGCAAACGCGGTCCAGACGACGAGCGCAGCGAGCAGTCGGCCGGCGGTGCGGCCAAAGGCTGACTGCGCCATCTCGGCCACCAACTGCAGGTGCGGCGCGGCGGCAACTTGTTGAGCCGCTTGGCCTGCGGCCTCGTGAACGAATGGCAGAGCGGCAAGATTCATGGCCACGTAAAACGCCGAAACGAACAGCACCGAGAGCAAAATGGCGCGAGGAATGGTGCGCGAAGGGTCGCGCACTTCGCTGCCGAGAAAGGTGATGTTGTAGTAGCCCCAGTAATCGTAAGTGGCGATCAGCGTGGCTTGAGCAAGGCCGCCGACCGCCAGGCCGATGGACTGCGCAGGCGTGGACGGCATGTGCCATCCGCCGACGGCGAAAGCGTGGCCGAAACCGGAGACGATGACGCCGGCGATGGCCGCCAAAACTCCGGCAAACAACACCCAGGCCAAGCGTGTGACAGAGCTTAGGTTGCGATAAAGCAGCGCGGTGACGAGCAGGCAGGCGCCCGCAGCGGCAAAATTGGCGTAATGGAGAGCTGGAAGTGCCGCGAAGGGCGCGAGTTCAAGCCCCGGCCAGAACCAGGCGAGGAAGCTCGACAGGCCGATGCAGCCGGAAGCGATCGATAGGGGTGCCGAGAAGCTGAGCTGCCACACGTAGAGAAAGCTGAGCCAGTTGCCGGCACGCTTGGGTCCGTAGATCTCATGAAGAAAGGCGTAAGAGCCACCGGCGCGCGGAAAAGCAGCGCCCAGCTCTGCCCATACCAGGCCGTCGGCGACAGCGATGCCCGCGCCCAGCAGCCACGCCCAGATGGAAAGTCGAAAACCGGCGGCGGCAATGACCAGCGGCAGCGTGATGAACGGGCCAACGCCAATCATTTCAAGCATATTGAACGCCACGGCGGAGCGGAGACCGATGCGACGCTCGAGATTGACCGTGCTACCGGCGATAGGCGGAATGGTGGGCATTGAGCTTAGGATGCTCACCGGATTGTACACTGGCAGGAAGCATGATCCTTGGTGAGAGAGTTCAACACGCAGCAGTGACGGCGGCCCTGGCGGGCCTGATGATCGCGGGCATCGGCGCGATTCAATCGAACGCGCAGCAAGCCGCCCCCAAGACCGCCGTGCAGATTCCGGCGCGTGAGGCTTCGGCGATGGCGCTTCCCTTGCCGGAGGACCGCGGTGCGGCGGCGCTCGAACAAGCTCTGCGACGGCTAAAAACCACGGCCAGCGTGATGATGATCGTGGCCCATCCCGACGACGAGGATGGGGCACTATTGACTGCGCTCAGCCGCGGATTGGGCGTCAGGGCGTCGCTCTTTACGCTGACGCGCGGCGAGGGCGGACAGAACGCCATGTCGGCGGATACTTATGACGCGCTGGGACTTATGCGCACCAATGAACTGCTTAAGGCTACTGAATATTACGGCGCCAAGCAGCTTTGGGGCACAGAAGCTGACTTTGGATTCTCCAAAACTCAAGAAGAGTCGTTTGCGCGCTGGGGGCACGATCGTGTGCTTTACGATGCGGTACTGGCGGTGCGACAGGAGCGGCCGCAGGTGATCGTGGCCACGTTTGCGGGCGCGGTGAGCGATGGACATGGGCAGCACCAGGTCTCGGGCGAGATTGCTCAGGAAGTCTTCAAGGCGGCCGGCGATCGGAAGGTGTTTCCCGAGCAGTTGAAGGACGGGTTGGAGCCTTGGCAGCCGCTGGCTGTTTATAGCATGGTGCCGTTTGCTCCGGTGACGGACAAGGGAATGTTCGACTACGCGACGGGCAAGTGGGCGCCGGCGAAGTTTCACAACTATGTGACGGGCGCGTGGACCACGGGAGCGGTTTCAGCCGATGTGACGGTTCAAGTAGGCGCGGAAGACCCGGTGCTGGGCCGAAGCTATGTGCAGATTGCGCGCGAAGGATGGGGCAAACAGAAGTCGCAGAATGGGGGTGCCAATCCGGCGCTGAGCGGACGGGCCTCGACGAGCTACCACTTGTGGGGCGTTGCCGACGCGGCGAAAGCGAACGCCAGGACCACGGCTGACGAGAGCGATCTCTTTCATAACAAAAAGGTTGAGATCGACACGAGCATTGACGGGCTGGCGCGGTTGGCGGGCGGCACGGCGCCCGAGTGGCTTTCGCAGGGGTTGAGCCGGATCGACGCCGGTGTGAAAAACTTTGAAGCGCAATGCCCGACGCACAACCCCGACCAGAATGCACATGCGCTGGCCCCGGTTTATCGCGAGACGCTAGAGCTTTATGAGCGGATTAAGACGAGCGATTTGAGCGCAGAAGCGAAAGCGAGCCTGGAGTTGGAATTGGGTGCGAAGATCAATGAGTTCCAAGGCGCGCTGGGCGACCTGCTGGGGCTGGACATGATCGCATTCACGACCGGCTCGGCGAATGCGCAGGGCGGTGGACGGGGAAGTTCGGCCGACGAGACCCCGAGAAGCGTGACGCCAGGCGAGGAATTCAAGGTCAAGATTCACACGTCGAGCCGTTCTCAAGAAGCCCGATTGACGAAGACTTGGTTCGAAAGCTCGGACAACGAGACATGGGCCGAGGGAGACGCGTCAGGAAAATCGATCAACGATGGAGAGGGCGACGCGATTTTTCGGCTGAGAGTGCCGGTGGATGCGCGACCGACGGAGCCGTATTTCACGCGTCCATCGATTGAGCAGCCTTATTACGATGTGGCGCGGCAGGAGTATCGTCTGCGGTCGTTTGAGCCTTGGCCGCTTGCTGCTTGGGCCGAGTTCAGCTTCGATGGGGTTCCGATCCGCATCGGCAAGGTGGTGCAAACGATGCAGCGGGTGTCGGGCGAGGGCGGAGTTTACGAGGCGCTGGTGGTGACCCCATCGATCGGAGTTCGAATTGAGCCGGAAGCGCGAATTTTGCCCCTGGATGGATCGACGCTGCCGGTTAAGGTCATGGTTCATGGCGAGGGAGCGGCGGAGGGAAACGTCGAACTGAAGCTGCCGGAGGGATGGCATTCGGAGCCGGCGCAAGCACAGTTTCACCTGAAGGCCGCGGGCGATACGGAGCCGCTGGTCTTTTCCGTGACAGCGGGAGCCGCGAAGAGCGGAATCTACAAGATCGACGCTATCGCTCATGCGAACGGAAAGACGTTTGACACCGGTTGGCAGCGGATCGGCTATCCGGGGCTGGCTCCTTATAACCAATACAAGACGGCGCAACTGGAAACGCGCAAGGTCGATGTAAAGCTGGCGCCAGGATTGCGCATCGGCTACGTGATGGGCACGGGCGACCTGGTTCCGGAGGCGATTGAGGAACTTGGTGTGACGCCGCACCTGCTGTCGGCTGCGGAGTTGGCGTCGAGCGATTTGTCGGCCTGGAACACGATTGTGATCGGCATCCGGGCCTATTCGACGCGGCCGGAGCTGGCCGCGGTGGCGCCTCGGCTGGATGATTTTGTCCGCAACGGGGGGACGCTGATCGTGCAATATCAAAGCGCGAACTTCCCTGCCCTGCTGCCGCTGTCAATGGGACGCACGCCGGAGCGGGTGGTCGACGAACAGGCGCCGGTGAAGTTGCTGGAGGCGAAGAATCCGCTGCTTACCTGGCCGAACACGATTACCACGGCCGACTTCGATGGCTGGGTAGAGGAACGCGGGCATTCATTTCTCGATAGCTGGGACGCGGGCTATACGGCGCTCACGGAGACGGCGGACGCCGGACAGGACCCTCAGCGCGGCGGATTGCTGGTGGCGCATCCGGGCAAGGGCACCTATATTTACGTCTCCTATGCGCTCTATCGGCAACTGCCCGAGCTAGTGCCAGGCGCGTATCGTTTGCTTGCCAATCTGCTGAGTGCCGGCGCTCGTTAGTGAGCAGAGGGGTAAGGTAACAAGGGACCGGTTGCAACGGAGAGAATGTTACAGAAACGTTAACAAGATCCGGTAGGTGATTGATAAATTGTGAGTAACTCCATTTATTACAGCATTGTAACCATGTTAAAACTGCGTGAATTCGTCAAATATTCATAACAATCTGCGAGTCTTTGATACGGAAGCAGGCCAAGGAAAACTCCGCGTGTAGAACGATTTACGCACGGCCTTCCAAGCCATCCCCGCACGTCAGGCCCAGCCTAACAGGACAATGCCCGGCGAGGTTTGAAGGTGCGGGCATCAGGCGCTCGCAGTATCAAGGGCGCAGACAAGACCTAACCGAATTAAGAGGACAAGAGAGGCCCAATGAACTTCAGACTCAGAGCAGCTGCCGCAGCAATTTTGGCAGCCAGTCTAGTTGGCTCGTATGCTTATGCAGGTGACCCTCCGGCACCGGCGAAGAAAGCCCACCCCGCCCGGAAAGCCAAACCCAAGGGACCGACAGTTGAAGAGCAGATCCAAAGTCTGCGGCAAGAACTCGAAGGCCAGATCGATGGCCTGAAGACCTCGCTCGCCGACAAGGACGCGCAACTGAAGCAGGCCCAGCAGGCGGCAGCCGATGCACAAGCAGCGGCAGCCAAGGCGCAGCAGGCAGCCACGTCCGAACAGCAAGCGGTGACAGATAATGCCGCAGCGGTCAACACGCTGTCGACCACGGTCACCGACCTCAAGGCTAACCAGACTTCGCTGGCTGTTACGGTTTCAGATGAGACGGCGAAGATCAAGAAGGACATTGCCAACCCGTCAACGCTGCACTACAAGGGCATCACGCTGACGCCAGGCGGCTTCGTGGCGGGTGAGACTGTTTACCGCACCAAGGCGACGGGCGGCGATATTCCGACGGCGTTCAGCTCGATTCCGTACGAAGGCGCGGATGCTTATTCGCTGAGCGAGTTTTTCGGTTCGGCTCGCCAGTCGCGCATTTCGCTCATGGCAGAAGGCAAGACCAGCTGGGGCACCATGCGCGGTTACTATGAGGCTGACTTCCTGGGCACCGGCATCACCTCAAACAACAACCAATCGAACAGCTACGTGCTGCGTCAGCGCGTGGTGTGGGGCCAGGCTGAGACCAACAATCACTGGGCGTTCACGGGCGGCCAGTTGTGGTCACTCGCAACGGAAGATAAGAAGGGCATCTCGAATCTCTCGGGCGACATCCTGACACCGCTCACCATAGACCCGAATTACGTTCCGGGCTTTGTCTGGACCCGGCAGTATGGCTTCCGCGTGACCAAGACGTTCGACCATGTTGCCATCGGCATCGCGGCGGAAAACCCGGAACTGCTTTACTCGGCGGCTCTGGCCGGCAGCACCCCCTATGCCATCATGGGCAGCGCGGGCGCCAATGGCGGCAACTATAACGCGGCGATCAGCAGTGTTGCGGCAACGACTTACGTCAAGAACATCACCAACGTGCCTGGCGACGTGACCGTCGGCGGCGCTGCTTACAGCGTCCCCTCTTATGTGCCGGTCTACGCCACCATCACGGCCAACAGCAACATCGCCAACCTTTCCTTCAACCAGGCTCCAGACTTGCTGGCAAAGCTCGCGGTTGATCCAGGTTGGGGACACTATGAAGTGTTCGGGATTCTCCGCTTTGCGCACGAAACGGTTTATCCGGGCGTGACGCAGAACTCGGTCAAATACGGCGGCGTGGCTGACATTGCGGGCTTTAACGGCGGAACACCCGGCGCGGCGGCTATCGCCAGCTCATCGACTGCTGGCTCCTTCACGGACAGCATCGACCTGGGTGGTGGTGGCGCTAGCCTGCGCGTTCCCATCATCAAGGACAAGCTGACGTTTGGCGCCAAGGGAATGTACGGCGCTGGCCTGGGCCGTTACGGAACCACCACGCTGTCAGACGTTACCGATAACGCATGGGGTGGTCTGTCGCCTCTCCACAACCTCTCCGGTCTGCTTACGGTGGAAGCGAACCCGAACCCGCGCCTGACAATCTATGCGAACTACGGCGGCGACTATGCGGGACGCGCTGATTATGCCACCACGGCCATCACGCTGGGCGATCCGACGGCTTACTTCTGCGAAAAGGGTGTCACTGCAGCCACCGCATCCACCCTCTGCTCGAAGGCGCCGACGGCGGCGATGTTCGCTGCCAATGCCGCCGCGGGCGGAACCTGGGGTCCGCACTTCACCGCTACCCCGGTGATCACCCCGATCGGTTACGGTTCACGCTACGCCAGCGTTTCCGCCACTTGCACGACCGTGGGCACGCCTGGCTACGCATCCGGTTCCGTCGGATTCCAGCCGGCTGGCTCGGGCTGCGGCAACAACACCCGCAGCGTGCAGGAGTTCACCGGCGGTTACTGGTATGACCTCTACAAGGGCGACCACGGCCGCCTGCGTCAGAGCATCCAATATGGCTATGCGGTACGCGAAGGTTGGTCGGGTGGCGCTCCCGGCACCGGCATCACCTCCACGACGGTTCTCAACGGCGCCAAGGGCATAGACAACATGTTCTGGACTTCATTCCGCTACTACTTGCCGTAAACTCGCGGCACACCATGTGCCGCAATACAAAAAGGGCAGCCCGCGAATGGGCTGCCCTTCTTATTTGCGACAGACGGAAGTGACTCTAGCGGGTAACTGGTTCCCCGGTAGTCAGAAAAGCGACTCCCTGGAAAGAACTTCCGGATGCCAGCTCATTGCGCAGCCGTTCAGGATTGTTGCCACTGCGAGACGCCGCGGAGCGCAGTAACTTTATGGCTGTGGCGGCGCTGGTTTCTGGAGACAGGCGAAAGATCCATGGAACATTTGTAGACGTGAGCGACTTATCGCTGCTCAACGCTAACACCGGCACAAAGCTCTTGAGCGCGAGTTGTTCGGCGAGGTGCGCGGCATCGCGATCGAGGGCAACGATAGCAAGCGCGTGCTGGTCCATGAGCGCAGTAACCAGTTGCGTAGAAGCGGCGCCCCAATTTTGATCGCTGGGGACAGGCACGACTTCCCAGAGACTCGAAGCGCCGATGGCTGACGATAACTCCTTGAGCACTTCCGGCGACTTGGCTACATCCGCGGCGCGCGGTCCAAATAGAACGATGCGGACAGGGCCGTCGGGCGTATCGAGGCGATGCGGACCGGCGTAGTCGACGCCATCTTCGCCAACGCGGGCATAGGGAACCACCTTAGCCTGGGGCACGGATGGAGCGGGTGCAGCCGTCGAGGAAGATGCAGGCGGCGCGGGCGTCTTATCCATCAGAGCGGCACGGTATGTGATGGCGCCGTTATGCACGGTGCCGAGATACATGGGCGCGACATTTTTCTGATTGGGATCGAAGGCCATGTGACCGGTCACGCCATCGTACTGCTCGATGTCGGCGAGTGCATCGTGAATACGCGCGCGGTTCAGTCCAGCCTTGCAAATGGAGTCGAGCAGCGCATTCATCGCGTCAAAAGCGAGAGCAGCAAACTGCTCGGCCGGCTCATGGTAGCGAGCCTCGAAACGCTGATTGAACGAAGTCCACTTCGGGTCGGTGCGAGTTGGATCGTAGGGAAACACAGCCTCGAAACCTTCGGCTGCGGCACCTGCCTCGGCAAGCATTTGGGGACCCAGGGTACGGTAGGCGCCAAAGACAGGCTGCTTCATTCCAGCGGCTCGCATCTGTTTGAGGATCATTCCCGCAGGCACTTCGTCGGTCCACAACACAACGGCATCGGCGTGCGAACCCTGAATGACTTTTAATTGCCGCGAGAAGTCTATGTCGCCGGGAAGATACTTCTGCTCGATGACTACAGGGTGACCCAATCGCCGCGATGCGTCACGAAACTTGGGAACACCGAAGCGGCCGTAACGATTATTGATGCGAAGTATGGCCACCCGCTTGAGGCCACGTTCAGTGAAGATGCGCCGTGCCAGTGTGAGACTCTGCACGCGATCGTCTTGAAGGTTAGTGAAATACCACGGAATGTATGTCTCGGGAATGGTGGGATCGGTCGAGGCCGAGTTCACGATAGGGATCTCGGCGCGCAGGGCAACACGCAACATAATGTGCGTGGACTCGGAGCTAATGGAGCCGAAGATGGCCCAATCCTGATCGTCGTAAACCATCTTGACGACTTCGTTGGACGCCGAGCCCCAGATAGCGGGATCGGTGGGACGATCGTCTCCGTAGACCGTCTTGGCCTGCCAATTATCGTAGTCATTATGGAGCATCATCTTGAAAGGCTTGCCGCCATAACCGCCGCGCGCATTGGCTTCATCGACCGCCATTTGCGCGCCATGCAACATGCGCAGACCGAAGACCGATTCAGGATTGTGCTCGATGGGACCGAAGAAACCGATGCGCACTTCATTCAGATCTTTCGGATCGGGAATGTCGCGACCCGCGCCGGAGTAGATGTTGGGATGGATGTAGTTGGTGTCATACGGCGCCGCAAATTTGGCATAGGGACTCAAGTCGGCGGGCTCGCCCGCATAAGGCGCTACCGCACGATCGCGCGGCGGGGCCGGCGGATGCGCCCCACATTCGCATACATGCTGACTTGCTTGCTGTGCCGCGATCGTCAACGATCCACTCGCGGCCCAGATTCCAGCAGCAACCAACAACCATCCGTTACGCATGACGACTACTCCTTGTTGCAGCAGGTCTTTTCCGTGCGGAACATGGCGATCGCTTCGATCTCAACCAGCAGTTCGGGCCGGCACAGCTTTGCCTGGATACCGGTCGACGCGGGTAATGGATCAAGTCCCTGCTCCAAGAAAAACTCGGTGCGTACTTGGTTGAAATCGTCGTAATCGCGATCGATATCGCGGAGATAGCAGGAGGTGCGCACGATATCCTGCCAGGTACAACCCTCGCTCTTCAGCAATCCAGTAATGTTCTCAAGTGTGCGCCGCATCTGTGCGCGAAAGTCGCCGATGTGGACGCTGACGCCGTTTTCGTCAATCGAAGCCGTCCCAGAGATCAGTAGAATGGTGAGGCCATTGAGATCGATGCGCATGCCGCGTGAAAACGAACTGGGCTTGGCATAGGCGTAGGCCTCGTTGAGCACGCCGTGATTGGTCATCGCACGCTTCTTGATGGGGGCGTGCGCGATGGTTTCGAGTATGTCTGCAAATGCGTTCATGTTTGAATCTCCTTAAACTCAGTGTTGAAGAATTCCGTGGCTAAGACCCTTGGCCGTTGCGACCCAAATGTCGTCGCCTTGAAAGTCAATGCCGAGAATGTAGTTATGCGCGGGAGCGGTGGTGACTGCTACCGGCGTCACGATGCCCTGCGCGTCGCGCACCGTCATTTCCGGCGCGCCATCTTTGAGTGAAGGGCGATAGACTGCCCAGTTCACGCCATCGTAATAGGCCAGGCCCTTGTCAGTACCGAACCACGCGCGCTTGGCGTCGAGACCTTTAACAACGTTGGTGAAGTTCGAAGGAAGCCCGCTGTCTTTAGTCAGAAAATTATGCCAGTAGCGACCGTCGTAACGGCTGTCGCCGAAGTAAGTGGCAACCCAGACGATGGAGTCAACGTAACTCACCGAAGTGACAATTTCGTGGACCAGGCCCTGGTCTTTGAAAAGTACCATTTCGTTCTCGCCATCGGGGTCGTCGTACTTATCCCAGCGACCAGTCTTCTGGTCGTACTCAAGCAAGCCGCTGCCCCACACCGCGTAATAGACCTTAGCCGGAGTCGCAGCAACTGCGTAGGTCCATATCTCAACCATGGGCGTGTTGCGCTCGTTGTAAAGCGACCACTGCCCGGTGTGCAGATCGAGGCGGCAACCACCGGCCGCGGTTGCGACCCAGACGTTTTCACTCTCAACGCTGAGGCCATAGACGACGTTGTTGCTGAGGCCCGAGTTCAATTGCGTATAAGTGTCGATGCGGCCGCCGGAGACGCGGCTCAAGCCACCCATGGTGCCGGCCCACACGTCGCCTGTGCGCTGATCGAGAGCCAGCGAGAGCACGGCACGATGGGCCAGACCATCGGCGGTGGTGTAGGTCTTCCAGATGTGGTTCTCATAGACGGCCAAGCCGTTTTCCGTGCCTGCCCAAATGCGGTCGCCATCGACAAGTACCGCATAGACGTGGTCGTTGGGAAGTCCGTTGGCTGTTGTGAAGTTTTCGAAGTTGTAGCGCGGCATGGAAGGCGGCGCGGCACAAGCCAGCGACGCAGCGACGAACAGCAATGCGAACATGCCTGACTTCTTCATCGTGTCCTCAAGTACTCGATGAGATCGTTTAACTCATCTTTGGTAAGGTCGTTGGTGCGGCCATGTTTGTCGTTAGGATTGAAGACAGTCCAAATCTCTTCAAGCGTGCGCGCCGAGCCATCGTGCAGGTAGGGCGGCGTGAGCGAGATGTTGGTTAACTGCGGCGTATCGAGCAGGCCGCTATTGTCGGTCGATTTTTTCGTGCCGACGTCGAACGATTTCTGGCTGGTGCCCTTGGGACCGCTGTGGCAAAATACGCAGCGATTGGCTTCGGGAATCGACTTGCCGAACTTATCGTTGGATCGCTCGAAGATTGCTTTGCCCCGTTCTTGCGTGGGCATCAGATCTGCCGTGCGCCAGCGATTGGGGCGCGGCGGCAGACTGCGAATATAAAGAGCGAGATCGGCAAGGATGCGGCCGTCGTAATTTTCAGAGCGCCAGAAATACTTCTCTGTGCGCGGACCACATTCGGTAGGGATGTCGGGATTGCCGCCGTTCCACTTATAGGGCTCAGTGCCTTTGATATCTTCGAGGTTTCGATTATCGACAATGTCGCGGCCCATGCCGTCGGGTTCGAGGTCCCATGTCAGGCCGTCAAATGTTGAATCAATATGACAACTAGCGCAGCCGTAATGACCTTGAAATCCATAGCGAGAAGTGTAAAATGTCTGCTCACCGCGGCGTAACACCGAGATCGTTTTGGGGGTGGCCAGTTTGATGGTCGATGCCACGCGATTGGTGCGCACGTCGATCACGCTAATCGTATCGTCGAGCCGGTTCGCGACAAATAGTCTGCGGCCATCGTGTGAAAATGCAAGACCGCGCGGATTGCGCCCGACGGGGATGCGAGTAACGACATAATTGGCGCTGGCCGAGAGATCGGTTTCAAAAGAGGCCGGGTGAGCGTGCACAAATTGCAACATCCGCGGCACATCGATAACAGTCACGATCTCGGAGCCGCCGTGGGTCACATATATCCGCGACTTATCCGGGGAGATCGCAACGCCGAACGGCTGCGTGGCATAGCGCTCCAGCTCATCGAGAGGAACTTCGACCGGCTTGCCCACATCTGCACCGAACAGCGTGAGCGAATTTCCCAGCGCCCAGCCGTGTTCGACGTGTGCGAGCGGCACAAGGTTCTTGGGGTGGACCGTGGCCGCGGCGCCTAAGCGACCATCATTCGAAATGGCAACGTGAAAGACTCCTGCGATGCGATGCAGAGGAATGCGATCGATGATGACGGCCCGCGCCGTGTCGATGACTGCGATCTCCGATTCCGGCGCGAGGCGATTACCGCCTTCGGTTGTCTGCAGCGCTGCATTCGGGTAGACGTGCGTTACATACAAACGGGTTCCGTCGGGCGAAGGCGTGATGTAACTGGTGCCACGCCCACCCGACAGGCGCTTTTCTTCCGCGCCGGTTTTCGCATCGAGCACGGCGATATCGTTGGTGATGCGATTGGCTACGAAGAGATGATTGCCGGTGCGGTCTTCGACAACGCTGGAGGGTTCGGCACTTACTGGCCAAGTAGCTACGACGGCGAGAGTACGCGTATCGATGATCGAAAGCGTATCGTCCCACGAGTTAGTGACAAAGAGGCGCGCGCCATCAGGAGAAAGCGAAAACCCACGCGGAACGCGGCCCACGGCGATGGTCTTGATGACCGCATACGTCGTGGAGTTGAACACTCGGATTTCATTGCTTTGGTTGCAGAGAACGTAGAGGCGCGCGCCATCAGGTGACAGCAGCACTTCAAGCGGCGATGCATAATTCTCATCGCCGTGTGCGTCGGTGCGATCAGGTAGTCCGAACGCAGCGTGAATCGCAGTAACGAGCAGAAGCGCATTTACGAGAACTCCGCTGATTATCCTGCGAATTTGGGAGCAGCCGATCACTTCGGTTCCTCCACGGTGAGTACACGGTCGACGCTCAAGCTTTCCAGAGTTTGTTCGCGACCGCTGGGCCAATACACGATGATCTTGTCGACTTTGGTGGCAGCACCGAGACCGAAGTGCAACCGCGAGTCGTCCTGCGACAAATAGCCTGATGAGGCTACGCGCTCGGCGGTCTGGCGCTTGCCGGCAGCGTAAATTTCAACGCGTGCCCCGATGCCATCGCGATTGCTCTTGGTGCCGCGCAGCTTGATCTCGAGCCAATGACCGGTATCGGTAGAAACATTGTGCACCAACGTCCCTTTGCCGCCCAGATTAACGACAAAAGCATCGACCTTGCCGTCGTTTTTGTAGTCGGCGAAACAGGCTCCACGCGCGGTTGTGCGCACACTGAGCACCGGGCCTGCCTGGCGCGAGACGTCGGCAAAGTGGCCGCCGCCAAGTCCGCGGAACAGCGTGTGCTCCTCGGGGATTAGATGAATCAGGCCGCCGTGAAAGATGAGAATATCGGCGAATCCATCGTTGTCGAAATCGTAAACACCCGTTCCCCAGCTTACGTATTGCGCGTTGGTCTGCGAGATGCCGTTAGACGCGCCCATGTCTTCGAATCCCGCCTTGCCGACGTTGCGCAGGTAGCGGTTATAGTGGCCGTCGGTTACCCAGAGATCGAGCACGCCGCGACCTTCAAAATCGGCGAAGACGGGCCCCATCGATGAGGTCGATTCTCCATTCTGACCGAAGGCCGTGCCGGTATCATTGGCTACTTCTTCGAAGGTTCCATCGTGCTTGTTGTGAAAGAGAAAGTTTTCCGTGCGGTCGTTGGCGACGTAAATGTCGTCCCATCCATCGCCATCGTAGTCGGCTGCGGTAACGCCCATGGTGCGGCCTACGAACGACCCGATGCCGGACTTATCGGTGACATCCGTGAAGGTGCCGTTGCAGTTATTGTGGTAGAGCTTGTTGGTCTCGCCCTCATAGTCGAGGGGACCAGGATAGTTATCGGCGGCGTAGTAGGCGCGATACTTGGGATCGAATTTCACATAGCGGCCGACGAATAAGTCGACGCACCCATCTTTGTCATAGTCGAGCCACGTGGAACTAATCGCCCAGCCATCGACTTTGATGCCGGCCTTTTCTGTCACATCGGTAAAGTGACCGTTGCCGTCGTTGTGATAGAGGATCGTCTTGCCGTAGCCCGTCACGAGCAAATCTTCGTAACCGTCGTTGTCGTAGTCCGCGGCAGTGACGGCTACGGAATACATGTCGGGATTGAGGCCCGCCTTGTCCGTCACATCGGTGAAGTGACCATTGCCATCGTTGCGATAGAGATGATTGTGCGGCGGCGTCGCGGGCTTTTCCTTGAGAGGATAAGGATGCATCGAGTCGTCGAGGGGACGGCCATTGACGACATACAAATCGGGCAGTCCGTCGTTGTTGTAATCAAACCAGACGCAACCCGCGCCTGTGCCCTCGAGCAGCGATCCCAATTGCCGCGAACCAAAGCTGTGCGTGAAGTCGATGCCGGCTGCGTCGGTCGCGTCTTCAAAACGAATGACCGATTCATGGGACGCTGCGGTTGCGGCGGTCGGGGCTATCGGTTTGGTCGAAGCAGTTTGAGCCGCTACGACACTAACTGTCGCGAACAACATTAGGAAACGAAGATTCATTTCGAGCGGCCTCCGCTGGAGGATTGAGGCGCAGCATTGGCCGCGGCGATGCCGGTCAGATCGACCGGGTTAGTAGAGCGAAGCAGCACGGCCGGGACGTTATTTTCAGGAGCATGCTCGGGACCGGCATGGCAACCAACGCAGATGTGCTGCTCTCCGCGGCGAGCCCAGAAGAATCCGTGTTCCTCGCGGATAACGGCACCCTTTTCATCGAGCAGCACAAAACGAATGGCTCGATCTGCAGGTGTTTTTACAAAGAACGAGCCATCTTTTTCGACCGGTGAAGTTCCGAGATTGACGGCGTGGCCGGTGGAATCAAGCGTCTCAAGCCGTACCGTTGCGGGAACGGTCGAGAGCGCGCCGTCGCGCGACTGGCGCGCATCGAGTGCCAACAGGTTTGCGTAGTCCCAATCATGCAGTGCGGAGGGATGACGCTTGGGCGTTGTGCGTGGAGCGACCAAGACTGGCTCGACGATGTCCTCGTTAGTACGCGCGAACACCGGCATGAACAAAGCCGATGCGGGTTTCCAAAGCTTCAGCGCATAATGAGCACTGCCTGCACTTTTCGCACTAACCATCCATGCTCCGTTGGAGGTTTCGGCAATGTCGCCGGCAAATTCCGCGCGAGGAGTGGTGATAGCTCCCTCGGTGGCAAGCGGCGAAGTAAAGCGCGCCAGCGTAGAGCCGTGCGTGAAGACTACATCGCCCGTGGCCAGTTGACGGCCTCCCCAGCGTGCCGCGCCATGATCGCAACGATACGACTCCACGCCCGATCCGTCGGAATACACAAGATAAAGTTCCGGAGTTGAACCGGAACCCAGCGGGAATCCGGCCTCGAACAAAATGCGGCCGTCGGCCAATACATCGGAAGGCAGAGCGCTGGACCGCATGTAGGTCAACGGCAATGTTGCGGTGCCGTCAAGTTGCGCTGCCTCAAGCTGAAATCCATGGTCGGTGTGCCGCGCATACACGACGCGTGAGCCGGGCAGATAGAGCGGGCGAATCACATCGGATGATGCCGCAATCACTTTGCGCACGCTACGATCGGCGAGGGTGAGCTCCCATACTTGCCATGGATCGCTCGCCGCATGCTTACCCGCAAACAACACTGACTTCGCATCGAAAGAAACATTGGCGTCGGCCGTGGCTGCGAAGCCTGCGACCAATGGCTCTGCGATACCGCTGCGCACCATGAGCAATTGCGCTCCTTGCGGAAAGCGATCGCCTCCGTGCAAAGCGGCCAATGCATCATACGCAGGCGCAGCGGTCACAATGATAGGCGCCTCGGCAGTGCGTGCCGTTCCCGATCCAAATCCGCAAAAAAGGAAAACGAATGGTATGGAGACAGTGACCGCGACGAGTCTGTGCAGCAGCTTCACCCGAAAGCCTCCACGACTCTGCGACCCTTTGGGGCCCTGAGACCCTCTGCCGTGTGCACAGGCAGGCGCGGCCGGCGCAGCGCCAAGTACGGATCGAGGGACACCATCATGTCGTCAAATCCATCGAAGTCAAGCGACTGCTCACCGTCGCTCCACGCCTTGTCGGGATTGGGATGGACCTCAACCAACAGGCCATCGGCTTCAGCGGCGACAGCGATACGTGCCAGTGCGGGAACGAGTTCGCGATGACCCGCCGCGTGACTGGGATCGGCGATTACAGGCAGGTGCGAGATATGTTTGAGCAGCGCGATGGCGCCTACATCAAATGTATTGCGCGTGGCAGTTTCAAAGGTGCGGATGCCGCGTTCGCAGAGGATGACGTTGGGGTTGCCGAAGTCGAGAATGCATTGTGCCGAGCGCAGCAGATCGGCCACTGTCGCCACCATACCGCGCTTCAACAACACGGGCCGGCCAGAGCGAGCTGCCGCCTCGAGCAGAGCGTAATTTTCCATATTGCGCGTGCCGATCTGAAGTATGTCGGCGTACTCGGCGACCATGGGAACATCGCTCTCCGACATCACTTCAGTAACAATCGCGAGGCCGCTTTCCTGGCGAGCGCGCGCCAGCATCTTGAGGCCTTCGAGGCCGTGGCCTTGAAATGCATACGGTGAGCTGCGAGGCTTGAACGCGCCTCCACGCAGGATGCGAGCACCCGCGCGGCGCACATGATGAGCCGTGGCCATGAGCTGGAACTCGGTCTCAACCGAGCAAGGTCCAGCCATGGTGATAAATTCGTCGCCGCCAATCTCGAGGTCCAGCACGGGCACTATTGTTTGTTCGCGCCGCGCATTTTTCAGGACATCCGGGGAATCGGCAAACCGATCGTGCCAACTTTCGCGCACGTCACCCGCTCCGATCTGGGGAAGGCTCAGACTACGCCGTTCGATCATGCCCTGCCTCCACCTAAAGGATGAGGTGCGCAAACCGTGTCTTTGCTGCACCCGCACTCCGTTTTTACTGGCAGGAATGAACAAAAGTCTGTGACGGATGAACTTGACTATGAGTGGGTGGCGCCGAGGGCAAGCGGCGGGGGGCGATAGCCGAATGCCGCGTCAACAAAGGCCGCAATCCCGAGCGCCACTTCATCTTCATAAGGACGGGCGATGACCTGGACGCCGATCGGCAAGCCTTTAGGTGAGTGGCCGACCGGAACCACGGCAGCGGGCGCGGCCAGCATGTTGAACCATTGCGTGTGGCGAACTGCGTCAAGGTAATCGACGGTGCGGCCTTCGATGGTCCAGGAGCGCTCGCCATGGCGGAACGCCGGGATGCTGGCGACCGGGCACAGCAGCACAGGATATTCGTTCATCTCGGCGAGGGTCTTGGCGCGCAGCAGGTCAGACTCGGCCCAGGCATCGAGTAATTCCCGAGCCGTTAGTTGAGAGTGCGACTCGGCAATCGACAGAAATTCCTTGAAGACGGGACTCAACTGCGCGTGCTTACCGTGAATCTCAGGCTCGTAGAACATTGCGCCGCACTGTACGAAAAATGTCCACCATAGTTTGCGTAACTGTTCAAGCGTGCGGGGGCGAAACGGCTCGACGCAAAAACCAACGGAACGAAGAGCGTCGGCAGCGGCATGTACCGCGGCGCGCGTTTCGGGAGTAACCGGGACGAGCGAGTCGTCCTCGAAGTAACCTATCTTGTGTCGACGCAATTCATCGAATGTCGGCGTGCGAGGACTAAGTGGAGGACTAACGGGATCGATTGGATCTTGACCGCTCAGGTTACGAAACAGTAAGTCGATATCCGGCATGGTGCGAGCCATGGGTCCGATAGCGCCCAGCGTCGAAAAAGGCCCGACGCACGGAGGTAAGTGACCTCGACCGGGGATGCGACCGGGCGTTGGCTTGAGAGAGCAGATGCCAGTGAAATGCGCCGGCAGACGCACCGATCCGCCGCTGTCGCTGCCGAGTCCAGCAGCGCTGAGGCCAGCGGCGATGGCAGACGATTCTCCGCCACTGGAGCCACCGGATGAACGGTCGAGGTCCCACGGATTACTGGTGCGACCGTGCAGCAGATTTGCGGTCTCGTAGGCCATCAGGAACTCGGGGCAGTTTGTGGTGCCGAGGATCAAAGCGCCCGCGGCACGGAGGCGCGCTACGACGACCGCGTCTTCGCGCGGAACGTCGCCTTTGTGCAGCAGGCTGCCTATTTCGCAACGATAACCTGCGGTTGCGATGGACGATTTCACGGTCATCGGAAGGCCATGCAGTGGACCGCGCAGACCGGTCGCAGCATCCATGCGGAGAGCTTGTTTGCGCACTCGGTCCGCATCGAAGTCCGCGAATGCGTTTAATCGCGGGTTCAACCGCTCGATCTGAGCGATGTGTGCATCAGCCAGCTCAGCGACAGAGATTTCGCGCATACGCAGTAACTCAAGTTGACGGACGGCAGGTGCGAGCACGAGTTCACTGACGTCCGCGCTCATGGCTTTGCCGCTTCGGTGGGCGCTAGTTTTCCCGTCGGAGACGCAGGCAGCGTCTTGTAGTCGAAGCGATAGGATCGCACCGGATCGCCCGAATCGAAACGGTCGTTCCAGTTCAATTGATAGTCGAGCGCGCCGGGGTCGTTGGGGAATTCTTCGTCAGCCGGATAGGGATATTTACTCATGGAGTGAAAGGGCAATTGCGCCACGGTGAACGGAGATGCATCCCACCAATCCATGTCTTTCACAAATCCGTTGGCATAGAAGAAGTAATCGCGCTTCCAATGCGCGGGTAGCGCGGGCAGGTGAGAACCATCGAATTCAGCGGCGATTTCTTCACCGCTGCCGAAAATGACGTAGCGGTCGTCGATGCCGCGAAGTAAGTCAGTGACGCTGCCCATCCGCGTGTAGTTGCCGCGTTGATGCTGGAAGGGACCGGTAAGACTGACGCGGTTGTAGTCGTATTCAAGGTCGCCGGGACTTGCTCCGTCGATCTGCTTGGGGTATCCGCGAAAATGCAGCGTCGCCAGTGAAAGCGGAATTTCGGCGGTGTGAGCTTCGGCGTTAGTGCTTTGGTCGACGAGCGCCTGGTCCCAGTAGATTTCGAGATTGGTCTGGAGGCGAATGCGATGAGTACCAGTCGGCAGCTTGCCGGAAAGATCGACGACAATGGTGCGTTCAAGGCCCGCGGGAAATCCAGCTTCACCGGGAATGCGCTGCCACGTTCCGTCGGCCAACTGCGCTTCAACATAAGGCGAGATAGGCGTGATGCCCGCTTGCCACGCGCCATAAAGCGAGGTCGCGCTGAAGTAATTCACATAGCCGGTCATGAGTAGACGCAGCGGCGCGCCTGGCTTCACTTCGCCGAGATCGAGCGTGAGCGCGTGCAGGTTGGCGAACCCGTCGTAAGGCGATGCCGTAAAGCCGCTAGCAAACTTATGATCGCGTTCGCTCAACTGGGCGAGCACATCATGACCTTCGCCGTCCGACGCTGCAACGGGCAAGTGCGCGTCCGCTGATGCAACCACCCGACCCGATGCAAATGGTGGGTCGTCGAGGAAGCGTTCGTCGGGATTGACCTCGACATTGTCAGGGTGATCGACCGCGACGAGGCGCAACTGATCGATGTAGTTGACCTCTTCCATGGGTTCGATGAAACGTAGGCTCAGCTTGCCGTTTACTGGCACAATGTGCGCGCCATCAACCTTGATCCACTCGCCGGGATTGGGAATATTGCGCCGCGAAGGTGTGAACCAATGACCCACGACAGCCGCGCCAATCACGTCGGTCACGAGCTTATATTTATGTCCGTCCCATGCGAAGAGCACAGGGCACGAACTGCCGCGGCGATCGGCCTCCTTTATGGCGATGACCTGGGTGTGGGGCAGATCGATTTCGTCTTGAAGCACGCCGGTGGGCCAGAGGATACGCAGCAAATCGATGGCGGACGAATCGCCCAATCCGGCGAGAATCTGCGGCGGGCCCTGGGTTTGATACCCCGATGCGCCGGGCAACTCCCACTTTTGCCAATGACCGTCGGCGAAGATCTCGACCTTTACGCCGAGCGCAGTTTTGTTGTCCGCGAGCCCGGCAAGATCGAGGCGTACAAAATGATTTTTGTTGGCGCCGACGTTGCGCAGTAGCACTGGGTCGGCGTTCTGCTGAGTGACGATCAAGTCCGCGGCTCCATCGCCATCGACGTCGGCTGCAATCAATCCGCGAGGCGCGGAGAGGGCTACCGTATCGAGCCCGAGCACGTGGCTCACATCTTCAAAAGTGCCGTCGCCGCGATTGCGAAACACACGCACACGCGGGCCGGCGCTGGTTTCAACGATGGCGGCCAGGTCGATCCAACCATCGTTATCAATATCGATCGGCGTGACGCCCCAGCCACGCACCGCATCGCTTAGCGGCAGATCGACGCGCTCAAATCGGCGACCTACGCGGTTCGGCCCCTCAACATTGCGCCACACGGTGAGTCCGGGCGCACCGGAGTGCGTTACAGCAACATCCATCCATCCGTCTTTGTTGAAGTCGAAAACGGCAATGCCTGTCGTCGGCGGCAACTTCGCATTCTCATAGAGCGGCTGCGTAGGATACTTGCCTTCGCGCGGATTGATATAGAACAGCGGCGCAGAACCGTCGCCGGTCATGGCCAGATCGACGGCGCGGTCGTTATTGAAGTCAGTAAGAATCGCTGCAGAAGTCGTACCGCTGCCGCCAAGACCGGTCGGCTCGGTCCACTCGCTGAAGGTCTTGTTGCCGTTGTTGCGCCACAGCACATTGGGCGCATCGCCCGCCTTGAGAGGCGCGCCAGTCAGCAGCAGATCGAGATCACCATCGTGGTCATAATCGACAAATGTGATGCCGCTGGGACGGTTCTTTGGAGTAATGCCGGCTTCCGTGCTGACGCTCTCAAATTTCCCTTTGCCTAAATTGCGAAATAGCACGACTGCATCGTCGAGCGCGACGGCCAGATCGTTGAGGCCGTCGCCATCGTAATCGCCCACGGTGCAGGCGACAGCATGACCGGCCACAGAAAGTCCCGCCGCGGCTGCGTCCAATTCTTCAAATGCGCCGTCGCCCTTGGCATGGAGCACGCGAATGGCCTGCGGTCCCGATTGCATCAGCACCAAATCCATTTGCCCCGAGCCGGTCACATCCATCATGCAAGCGCCGCCGGTGGTTGTGGGTGCGGCAGATTTCAATTTTGAAACTTGGGCTACTCGCGTTCTTGCAACCAGCGACTGCGCCACCAGATGCACGGGAATCATGGCGCGATGCCCGGCTTCCGGCTCGTCGACCGGCGAGACTGTGGAGTAGTGGCCTTGCTCGCCGTAAGCCAGTCCAATGGCCGCTGAGACCTTGGTGCTGGTCAAGTGCTGAAATCGCTTGAAGTGTTCCTTGACGTCGGCTGTGCGGCCGGCGCGCTGTAACGCCCGCGCCAATGCAAACTCCGATGACGCATGGAGTGGTTCGATCGTGAGCGCCTTCTGGAAAGTGGCGATCGCCTGGTCGAACTGCTTCATCTCGGCGTAGCAAACGCCGACGAAGTAATAGGAATCAACATCACGCGGATCAAGCTTGGCGGCCTGTTGAAAGCTGGCGAGGGCAGGCTCGAGTTCATTGGCCGCGTGCTGCGCCAAACCGAGGTTATACCAGGCCTGCGGACTATTGGGATCGAGTGCGATGGCACGCTGCAGGGCGACCTTGGCTTCGTCGAGCTTTTGCAGGGTCATGTCGGCGATGCCCTTGTTAACATACGCCTGCGCCAACTTCGGATCCTTCTTGATCGCGTCGGCAAATGACTGCGCTGCCCGCTCAGTGAACTGCTGGCCCATCTGCGCCACGCCACGATTGTTGAGCCGCACCGCCTCGGCGTCGTAGCGCTGCTGCGCCAAAATCGATAAAGGAGAAAGCACCAGAAGCATCAGGGCAAAGTGCCCACGAAATCGCATTAATATTGTCCCCAAACCTTCTTCCGGCGCGTTCGAGAGAGCCATGCTCATGCATAATGGCGCGGAAGCATCCAGTGTATTCGAATGGCTAGACGGGGCGCATCAGAACGCGGAAATGTCCCAAATCAGAGCGAATCGCTACCCGGCATTTATACTTTGAAAGTGATTCCATCGCTGGGAAGTCTCAACTGGGCCGGTTTCCTGGGGCGCGACCGTCTGCCGTCGCCCACGATGGAGATGCTGGATGCGCTCTACCAGAAATCGCTGCTGATCACCGGTGCGGGAGGATCCATCGGCTCAGCGCTGGCCCTGCGCGTAGCCCCGCTCGCGCCCCCCGCGCTGCTGTTGCTCGATACGGCCGAAAGTCGGCTATACGCATTGCAGCAGCTATGGAAAGCGTCGGGCATCGCCGGTTCCATGACACCAATTCTAGGCAACGTCGCCGACCGCACGCTGCTCGATGAAATCTTCACGCAACATGCGCCTCAAATCGTACTTCATGCTGCAGCATTCAAACATGTGCCGCTTATTGAAGGACAGCCATTGGCGGCCATCGCCAACAATATATTTGGCACGCTTACATTGACTCGAGCCGCTGCAGCCCACGGTGCGCGCATGGTTTTGCTGTCGACAGACAAGGCTGTGCAGCCGGCCAGCGTGATGGGCGCGACCAAGCGTGTGGCGGAACGCATCGTGCTTGATGCGGGCGGTATCGTGCTGCGATTGGGCAATGTGCTGGCCACGCGCGACAGCGTTGCCGAGGCGTTTGCGCGGCAGATCGCATTGGAAAAGCCGCTGCCTGTCACTGATCCGGCAGCGCGGCGCTACTTCGTCACCTTGGACGAGGCCGTCAACCTGCTGCTCATCGCCGCTGCGAAATCAACCCCTGGGATATTGGCGCCCGACATTCAATCGCCCCACTTCATCACCGACCTGGCTCAGTTTCTGTCGATTCAACTAGCGCCTGAGCGCGAAGTCGAGGTGGACTTTACCAGCCTTCGACCGGGCGACAAAGAATCTGAAATGTTCTGGTCCCCGGATGAGATCGTGAGTCCTTCCGAGGTTCCGGGAATTCTCTCGATCGCTTCGCCGCCGCTGCCTGAGGGCGATCTTGAAACCCTGCTCGCAGCCCTGCGCACGGCAGTTGATACACGCGACCTGGCTGCGGCTCTCGCGCACCTGCGCACATTGGTTCCCGACTACACTCCCAGTGCCACTGTGGTCGCGTTATCGCAACGCAATGGTCACCAGGTTTCGCTTTGACTGATGCCAAAATCACCAGGCGGCGCATTGGCGTAGTGACCACTTCGCGAGCCGACTATAGCCATCTCTATTGGCCGCTGCGCGCGCTGGCCGCACATCCTGACATTGAGCTGCAAGTGGTTGCGATGGGCGCGCACCTGTCGCCGCAATTCGGCAACACGCTTAAAGAAATTGAACATGACGGCTTCCCTATCACTGCCCGTATTGAATGCCTGCTTAGCTCCGATACCGATACCGGCATGGCCAAGACCATTGGCGTGGCGATTCTTGGTCTAGCCGACGCTCTGACCGCGTGGCGGCCCGATCTGTTGCTGCTGATCGCGGACCGCTATGAGATGCTGGCGCCTGCGGCCGCGGCCCTGGCCATGCGGATTCCGATCGCCCACATCGAAGGTGGAGAGATAAGCCAAGGCGCGATTGACGATCACGTGCGCAACGCACTCACCAAGCTGGCGCATATTCACTTTACTTCTACTGAAACCGCACGGCGGCGCGTCATCGCGATGGGCGAGGAACCGTGGCGCGTAACTCACGCGGGCGCGCCCTCACTCGATCATATGCGCAAGTCGCAGCTACTCGATCGCTCTGCCCTGGAACTCAAGCTGGGCTTGAGGTTTTCGCCGCCGACATTGCTCGTGGCCTGGCATCCTGTCACGATTCTGAGCGACACGAACGCCGAAGCACAAGCATTCTACTCAGCACTGGCGCAGCTTCCCGGGCAACTGATTTTTGTTTACCCCAACTCCGATGCCGGCAGCCTTGCGCTGATCGAGCGCACGCGCGCGCTGGCTGCTATGCGTACCAACACGCGCATCTATGTCAATCTCGACGCCGTCACTTACTGGAGTCTGCTAGGCCAGGTCGATGCGATGGTCGGCAATTCTTCGAGCGGCATCATGGAAGCGGCGTCCTTCGCGTTGCCGGTCGTCAATGTAGGCATACGTCAGCAAGGGCGCGAGCGTGCCACGAATATTCTCGACGCTCCGGCCAGCACTGACATGATTGTGGCGGCATTGCAGCAGGCGCTTAGCCCCGCTTTTCGAGCGTCGTTACGCGGCATGTCAAACCCTTACGGCAACGGAACCGCTGCCGAGACCATTACGCGCGTGCTGGCCACTGTGTCACTTGAGCGATTGCTCATCAAAGAGCCAACTCCGCTGCCACAAGAGAACCGATGACGATCCGCATTCCGCTTTCATCGCCCGACATTACCGAAGCGGAGATCGCCGCGGTCACCTCCGTGCTGCGCACACCCTGCTTAAGCATTGGTCCCGAGTTGACTGCCTTTGAAGCCGCGCTGGCCGAGTATCACGGCGTGTCCCATGCTGTTGCTGTCAGTTCCGGGACGGCCGGTCTTCATCTTGCGTTATTGACGCTAGGCATCGGCCCGGGCGATGAAGTCATCGTGCCGTCATTCGCATTTATTGCGGTGGCCAACGCGGTCGTTCAGGTGGGCGCTACGCCGGTGTTTGCGGACATCGATCCGATCAGCCTCAACCTTGATGCCGTGCGTGTCGAGGAGGCCGTCAATGCATGCACACGGGCCATTCTCGTGGTGCACACGTTCGGAGTTCCGGCCCAGATGGATGCTCTGCAATCAATCGCGAAACGCCACGGCTTGCTCATCCTCGAAGACGCCTGCGAGGCCATCGGTGGCGAGTTCGATGGGCGGCGTGCGGGCGGCTTCGGCGATCTTGCGGTTCTCGGTTTTTACCCCAACAAGCAGCTCACCACGGGTGAAGGTGGAGCGGTGCTGGTAAAGAATTCTTCCCATGCCGCCCGGCTGCGCAGCCTCCGCAATCAAGGCCGACGAGCCCCTATTGAACATAAAGATCGCAGCAAGGGCGGCGATTGGTTTGACCACCAGGAAGCCGGCTACAACTATCGCCTTTCGGAGCTGGCCTGTGCGCTCGGCCGTGTGCAGTTGGGGCGTCTCGCGGAAATGCTCGACCTTCGCCGTGCCGCTGCCGAACGCTACCACGCGCTGCTTGAAAACGTCCCAGGCTTGGAGCGGCCGCCGCTCGCCTTGCCGCAGCGGACGATCAGCTGGTTCGTTTACGTGATCCGCATTTGCGGCGGTATCGATCGCGACCAGGTGCAATCGGCTCTGCTGGCGCGCGGCATCGCTACCGGCCGCTACTTTGCCCCGATCCATTTGCAGCCGGCGTGGCGATCTCATGGGTCTTCAGCAGCACACCTGCCCGTGACGGAATCGATCGCGGCTCGCACCCTCGCGTTGCCGTTTTTCAATCGCATTTCGCCGAACGAGCAACTGCAGGTAGCTTCGGCTTTGCGCGAGACATTACTTTTGGCATAAAAATTAATGTCTTCCCGGTTTCGCTTCGATGAAAAATGTGGAAAGCTCTTAATACCGTCAAAGCAACCAGCCTGATCGGGGAACCCTGCACTTCAACCCACGCACTTCGAGTAACTTGCCTGTAACCTGCTATTAACTGCGAGGATACTGCAGTCCGGAAATATATACGGCGTGGCAACCTCATGAAGATATGTTGGCATCAAGAGTCTAGTACGGCCAAGAAGACGTTGAATCGGGCCGGATGTACTCTCGAAAGGGCTGAAGAGCAACACACATGTTTCCCAGAGTGTCTTTCCAGCCGATAAGTTCGAAATGAGAGGTTAATTTCCCTTTTCCCACTTTTCGGCAGATGGCTTCCCGAAACCTGGCTCCCGATATTGAGTAAATCCGGCGCTGAAGAGCAGGTGAATTATGGTGGTCAAAGCCCAAAGTAAAGGACGCGGCGTCTCCGGTTTGCACGTTGGTAGTGACAACGTGAGACGCTATTTTCCCAAGAACGTTTCAACCATTGAATTAGAACTGGATCATCTGCGCATCCAATGTGGACTGGCGCCCGATTTCTGGCAAGGTCAGCCGGAGATACACGACCCACGCCTCTGTGCATGGCTTGAGACTAAACACATGCACGGAAACCGCGGTCGCAACCCGGTGACGCTGACGATGGTGCCAGCCGGCGATAACGCATTCCGCCTGCAAACGGCAGCGAGCGATATGCTGGTGCAGAGCGTTCGCGAAAACAACAAGTCCGCAGCATAACAACATACGATTCCAGCGGCAGCTCGCGGTCGGGCGCGGCTGGAATCGCATAGTTCCCGTCGGTCCCTTGCTACCCCCTCCTGATTAATCCCTGCCGATTATTGAAATCGTATTCATCTTCAGGCCGGGTTGATAAACTCTGGATGAATGATCACTCCTCAGTTATCCGAATTAATTGAACGCTATTTCGCTGCCGGCTCCGACGCCATCAACGACGCCTCTGCCATGCACGTGTTCCTCGAGTTTCGCGCGGCTCTTGAACGCGGCGAAGTAAGAGCGGCATCGCCGGATGCGCAATCGCCCACCGGTTGGAAAGTAAATGTCTGGGTCAAACAGGGCATCCTTCTCGGCTTTCGTTTGGGTGTACTCCATGAGCATCCCGCTGACGGCTTTTCCTTCGTCGACAAGCATACTTACCCGATGCGGACCTTCGCCGCCAGCGACGGTGTCCGCATCGTCCCTGGCGGCTCGGCGGTGCGAGCCGGTGCCTATCTCGCCCGCGGCGTTGTCTGCATGCCGCCGATGTATATCAACACCGGCGCATGGGTCGACGAAGGCACGATGATCGACTCGCATGCGCTGGTCGGCTCTTGTGCACAAATCGGCAAGCGCGTGCATTTGAGTGCTGCGGCACAGATAGGCGGAGTTCTAGAGCCGGTAAACGCAAGCCCCGTCATTATTGAGGATGACGTATTAGTGGGCGGCAACTGCGGCGTCTACGAGGGAGCTATCGTGCGACAAGGCGCGGTCCTGGCTGCAGGCACGATTCTTACCCGCGGCACTCCGGTATTCGACTTGGTAAAAGGCGAAATCCTCAAGGCCACAGAAAATGTGCCGCTCATCATTCCACCGAACGCGGTCGTTGTGCCGGGCTCGCGCGCAATCGCAAAAGGTAAGGGGCAGGAGTGGGGCTTGAGCGTGTATGCTCCGGTCATTGTGAAGTACCGCGACGATAAGACAAATCTCAGTACAACTCTGGAAGACCTGCTGCGCTAAGAGCTCTTCTCAGTCGATGGTTGGGCTAGTTACTAAGAACGAGCTGATGCGCATGGGAAATCGGAACGTCGAGTTACAGAATATTCGCTGGGGTGTGGCAGGACCGGGCCGGGCAGCTGCGCGGTTCGCACAGGGCCTCGAAGCTGTGAAAGGTGCGTCGCTGGCCGCTGTTTGGGGTCGTAACAGCGAACGAGCCCGCCAATATGCCGAGCAATTCAATGTAGTAAGCACTTATGCAACGCTATCGGAACTTATCGCCAGTGAGATTGATGCAATCTATGTTGCGACACATCCCGATAGCCACGCCGCCATTTGTCTCGAGGCGTTGAGCGCGGGCAAGCATGTTCTGTGCGAGAAGCCCGCGGCGCTCAATGTGAATCAATTGACCTCGGTGATCGCGGCGGCCCGACAGCACAGGCGGATTTTTATGGAAGCGATGAAGCCGCCGTTCTTTCCGCTTTATAGGAAACTACGCGCGCATCTCGAGCACGACCCCATTGGTCATGTCGGGTTTGTCCGCGCGGGGCATGCAGATGCCACATTGCCCGATGATTATCCGCTTCACTTCCCCGAGCTTGGAGGCGGCGGCATCATGGGTATCGGCCCTTATGAGGCCTTCCTCGCGCTTGATTGGCTTGGCCAATTGAAACGCGTGCAAACGATGGGCCGCTTGAGCGCCACGGGCGTCGATGCTCTCGCACTATTTCAAACCGAACATGAGCACGGCATGGCACAGCTCCACACGGGCATCGACTTGTCCAGTCGCGGCGATGCACTGCTATGCGGCACTCATGGTTATGTGCTGATTCATGCCAATTGGTGGAATCCTGCGCGCGCGACCGTCCACTATACCGATGGTCGCACCCTGGAACTGCACGAGCCTTTTATCGCCGGTGGATTCAACTATGAAACCGAACACTTCTGCCAACTTATTCGCGAACAACGTTGCGAGAGTCCGGTGATTACTTACGCGCTATCGCTCGGCATGGCTCGTATGCTTGAAGATGCACGACTAACGCTGGACGTGCACTTTCCTTGCGAATAGCTTCAAACATAAGGGGCTACCCGAAGGCAGCCCCCTATGTTGAGTACTCATACGTCCGCGTTATTGCTGCGGATTCGCAACGCCAGTTGTGTTCTGCGTAGACTGGACGCTACCCGGCTGAGCAGGTAAAGGCTGTGATTGCGAGGTGGCTCCCGGCTGGCTTTCCTGAATACCGATCGCATCGCCGGAGACAACAAGTTCTACCCGCCGATTTTGCGCGCGGCCCGAATTGGTTGAGTTATCCGCAACGAAATGCGTCTTCCCAAACCCCTCTGCTGTGATGTTTGTTGAAGGCACACTCTGCGATACCAGGAAATCGCGAACTCCGTCGGCGCGCTCTTCCGATAGCTTCTGGTTGTATTCGTCCGAACCGACGTTATCCGTGTAGCCTTCAACTTGGAGTTTCAAGCCCGGATAGGCAAGCAGGATGCCAGAAACCTTCGCCAGCTTTACTTGCGCGTCCGACTTGAGCGTGTACTTGTTGAAATCAAACAAAACGTCGGACATGTTGACGATCAAGCCGCGAGCGGTCTCGGTGGTCTGCAACACCTGGTTCAATTGGTTCTTGAGCTTTTCGCGGATTTGCTCGGCTTGCTGAGCTGCTTGATTCGCACTCTGTTCCGCAGCCGCCTGCGCAGCCCGGGCTTGAGCGGCACGTGCGTCAGCTTCACGTTTCGCGGCTTCCGCCTCGCGTTGTGCGGCCTCGGCCTGCGCACGTTGTGCGGCCTGTTGTTCGGCAACCGCCTGAGATTGTTGCGCAGACTGCTCGGCGTTCAAGCGTGCCTGGCGGTCCGCAGCCTCGTCTTCCGCCTTGATCTTACGAATCGTGATGATGCGTGCGTCTTCGGCAGCTTGCACGGCTTCACGCGCAAAACTAATCTCCTGCTTGCGGTCGCCCTTGTGCGCGTCCATGTCTTGTGCATTTTTGAGCGCAGTCTCCGAGGTCGTCATTGTGTCGGCTGCATACTTTTCCCCGCCCGCTGCACTCGCAATCTGCACAGCGTTCTCCGCTTCGTACAATTCCAGCGGCGAGCGCTCATCGCGCGTAATCGGATGGAGTACGCTGTGTCGCCCAGCCGTCTCGCTGTAAGCACCACGAGGCAGCAAGGTGTAATGCGTGTTTACCTGCTCGATGACACCTTGCGTCCGATCTTCAACTACGTTCTGCATGACGACCAGATCACTCGGCATCGTAACCGCGAAGTATGGTTCCGCAGTGATGATCAAGCCAAACGACTGCAGATTGGCTGTTACATCCATGTGCACTCTGTCTTTGCCGCCGGTGGGCAATACTTCGCCAAGATTAACCGGGCGGCCTTCCGGCGTAATGGCCCACAACACATAGGTCAAGTACTCCGGACCGAAGCCGTTGGCTGGCGACAGACCTTCTACATCAATGTCGATAGCCGTGCGACCCAGGCGGCTTTCAACCTTCGCGTTGCCCTTTGCCGCCGGCAAAAGAGCGGTTCCTTGAAATCCGATTTTGGTCGAACCATTGCGATGAAAATAGTTGATTGCCGGTAAGTCGCGCGCTACTACTTGAATCTTGTAAAGTGGCGCTCCGTCGCCAATCTCAATAGGAGTTTGTTGGGAAGCACCGGGCTGATTGGGAGGCGTCGCCGTGGGATTGGCCTCTTGTGCGTAAAGCAATCCCGACGCGGCCATCAATACCACCGTGCATCCAATGCAAAATCTGTTCTTCTGTTGAGTCATCATCTTACTCACTCCTCGTGGCTGGGCAAACATGTGTAGCCGCTACTCAAGTGATCAAAATTGATCACGATACGGTGCGCAGCACGCAGTACTGCCAAGGACATGGATGCGATTGCAACGGGGGAAGTTGTTCTAGAAATCGGCCGGTGAATAAGTTAGTCTTCGAAATCGATATCAATCGATGTATCGCAATTGGCGCACAGATTGCGGCTAAAAGCGCCAATCATCAGGCGTTAGCTATCTCACCACAGAGGATGGCAACATACAAAGTTCTACTTACAAATATTATTTGTGATGATGAAACCCGCGATCGCTACGGCGAGCGCATGTGATCAAAATTGCTCTAAAGCCACAAAACTTTATGGCCAGGACAGGCGTCGCCAGCCTGCTCGACGAGTGTCTCTGCAAGACCAAAGCCGTGCCGAGCAAAGTACCACGCTGCTCCGTGAAGCCGTTCCTGCAGCACGCCGCCTGGATAAAGCGCCAGTGAAATCGCTTCGGCATGGCGCGCCAATGAGGCCTCACGCTGCAACTGAAAATTGGCCACGAGGCGCCGCATGCGATTCATCTGGTAGCGCATTTTGCTGGCTGTCGTTTGCGCCGAGCGGCCCAGTCCCTCATCGAGCGCACGCGTCCATTCGAGCAGCGGCTCCAACTCCGCATCGAGCGCGGTTCCTGCCGCGGCCAGCTTTCGTTTGCCCTCAACGGGCATAGCGCGAGCGGCTAAAAGCTGCGCCAATGACGAAGCCGATTCTGCGAATACGCGATCGACCGTGAGTTCATTCTTGTGCAGCAAATCCGCGATTGCAGGCTCAACCAGCGTTGCCGAGAAGCGCGGATGTACCGGCGTCAATCGACCCAGAATGCGTTCGAAGAGCACACCGGACTGCGCGAAGTAAGCCACTTCCGCAGGACCGCCGACAGTAAGCGAAGTCGACAGCAAGTAATCTTGAAACACGGGCCGCAACAATGCCGAGGGCGAGATGCGTTCCGGCTCTGCGTCCAGAATGCCGACCAGATCGGCCGTCGAATAGCGATCGCGCCCGGCCTGCCACAATCCATCGGGCTCCTTGGCTGAGGGTGCCGCGCGCCGGAGAGCGACACGCGCTCCAGTCTTCTTGTCGATAAGAAACAACAGGCTCGACTGCGGCGCAACTGCAACTTGCGCGTGGTATCCGGCAGCTTCAAGCGTGCTGTTGCGTTCGATGAGGGCGGCATGCAACTCGTCTGCCTGCTCCAGTCCAGCACGCAACACCGGCGCGCCAATGCGATGAACTTGACGACCACCGGCATCGAGCACCAGCAACCCTTGTGCTGCAAAAGCCTTGGCATAAAACGCGGCAAACGCCCGCGCAAACGTATGCCCCGGCTGATAGGCCGCCGCCAAGGCTTCCATCGCATCGGAGGAGCCAAGCAGTTCCCAAGCCTGGTCGATTAACGGAAGGATCGAGTCATCGATCACCACGTCACCCACCGGCACGGCAGCGGCCGGCGAATGAGGATAGACCAGCTTGCGCAGTTCGTGGCGACCCGGAAATGTAACGTGGTTGATTTCTGCAAAATCGTGATCTTCGCTGGCCAGCCAGAAAATCGCGGCATGCGCTTGGCCGGCCTTCGTCGCCTGGCGCGCGCGCGCTATCGCTGTTGCCGCTTTGAACGGTGTAAAGAGGGGTCCACCCAACAGGCCGACCTGCTGCCCGGTGACGATCGTCCCGGCGCCACCGCGCAATGCTTCAATCGACGGCGCCGCTGTGGACGACGGATTCTGCTCAGCGAGAATATCGACGATTTCCGACCAATGTGCAGGCACAGCCGGCCGTTCTTGCCAACGCGCGTCGGCAGGGACTGAACCGTAAAATTGTCGCGCCGTGGCAGTCCCTGCGCAATAATCCAGGAACAACCGGGTCAGCCCCGGCGCCACAGTAATGGGATAACAGTCCGCGATGTCCAAGGTGCTCACTTCCGGTCCATTTGCCTCGGGAGACTCCGTGCGCGTTCGAGGGCCCGCGTTCGGTTATAGTTCGGCTCTGTTAAGGATGCCACGCGGGGGCCAATCGATGCACCAGCCTGATCGGTACTTATGCGTATACTCGTTTTTGGACTGTGGGTGAAGAGGAGAACAATCGAAAATGCCGAAGAAATCGAAGGCAACGGAATCCCCCGTGAAGAATACCAAGCCGGAAAAGAAAAAAGTTGTTAAAACCAAGGTCGCCGCTCCCAAGGGCAAGAAAACCGCGCAAGCGAAACCTGCCAACACTGGCGAGGCTCAGATCCTGACCTCCACCGTGGTCTACCAGGGAAAGCTTTTCCGCGTAACCCAGGATCACATTATTGAACCGCGCGGCAAGGAAAGCACCCGTGATGTAGTCCGGCACAACGGCAGCGTCGTGATCCTCGCGATCGATAGCTCCAACAGCAAAAAGGATCCGTGGATCGTGATGGAGCGGCAGTATCGCCACGCCGCCAATCAATTTTTGTGGGAACTGCCGGCAGGCAAGCTGGACGCGGGTGAAGACGCGCTGGCGGGCGCACAGCGTGAGCTCGAAGAGGAAACCGGCTACCGCGCTAAAAAATGGAAGCCTCTGGTCGAGTACTATGCCAGCCCCGGTTTTCTCGGCGAATCGATGAAGGTTTTTCTCGCTGAGGGTTTGGTCGCGGGCGAGGCTCATCCTGAAGAAGATGAGGACATCGAACTGCGTCTCGTAAAACTTTCTGAAGTGATCAAGATGATCGAGAAGGGCGGAATTCTCGACGGCAAGACCCTCTCAAGTGTTTTGTTATATGCACATTTGATTGCCGGAAAGCGCAAAAAGTAACGTCGCCGCGGTGCTGCTCAAAGGCCGCATCTGACCTTTGAGCACACTCCGTTTGTCTTACTCTGTGAATTTAAGCCGCGAAACTCGAATCAACCTTTCTTGTGCAATCCACGTCATAAGCAATTAGCAACGGTGTCGATTCCCGATACACCTCGCCCGTTGCGATCTTCTTACGATGCAAGGAAGGCGGGCCTGTGGCTCAGTACAAAGGTAAGGTCAAGTGGTTCAATAACGCCAAGGGCTACGGATTCATCGGACGTGAAGACGGGCCAGATGTATTCGTCCACTACTCGGCAATTCAGCTGGATGGGTACAAAACGCTGAAAGAGGGCGATGATGTGGAGTTCGACATCGTCCAGGGTCAGAAAGGGCCTCAGGCTGACGCGGTACTTCGCTTACGCGATGCCGCCCACAACGCGGCCTGATTTCAGAGTGGCCGTCGTAGCCTCATAGTCTCAATGCCGCTCCCATGCGGTCCACGTGAGTTGCGCCCGGAGGTCGAGGCGTCATCACTTGGCTGCGAAAGCTAGAGCTAGCGCCACCCCGCGATGCGTGTTTGGATGCCGATCCAACCCGCAACCTGCTAACGCATAAGCCTTTGAGGGGAGTTTGACGCGCTTTGTCCAACTTCCCCCGCAAGGCATTTCTCCCGTCTTTTTCAACTCAAAGACCACATGGCTTTGCTCCGGGAACCTTCGTGGCTGATACTGGTCCCGAAGAGACTCAGGAGCGAATCAATGGACAATCCCACCATGGCTCGGCTGTTGGAGCAGACGGCCGATCTGCTTGAAATTGATGGAGCAGACCGCTTCCGTATTCTCAGTTATCGCCGTGCCGCCGAGGCTGCCGAACAGACGACCGTCGACCTTATGGCCGTGGCCGGTGATTTGCCTCGGCTGCTCGAGATACCCGGCATCGGCAAGAGCATGGCGGCCAATCTACAGGCTATCGCCCAGACAGAGACGCTCCCTCTACGCGAAGAACTCCTGGCGAAATATGGCGCCAGCCTGCTCGAACTATTGAAGTTGCCGGGCATGGGACCAAAAACAGTCGCCCTGTTTTGGTCGGCGGCCCAAATCTCCAGTGTCGATCAGCTCGCCGAGGCCATTGATAGCGGCCGATTGGCCGAATTGCCGCGCATGGGCCAAAAACAGCTCGATAAACTTCGCAAAGGTATCGACGACTACCGCCGCAGCGTCGGCCGCTTCCGCATCGACCAGGCTGAAGATGCAGCCGAGCGCATCGAGCTTTATTTGCTTGCGTTTGCGGGCATTGAAAAGGTCACTCCAGCAGGTTCTCTGCGGCGCGGACGCGAGACCGCCGGCGACCTCGATCTGCTGGTCACCGGCCCAGCCTGCGCGCCTGAACACACCGGGCCGGCCGTCGAATACGTCGCAGCGTATCCCGGCATCCACGACATTATCGCCAAGGGTGAAAACAAGGTCAGCTTTCATATCGCGAACGGCATGCAAGTGGACGTGCGGCTGCTGCCATCGGCCAGCTATGGCGCCGCGCTGCAATACTTTACCGGCTCCAAGGCACATAATGTCACGCTCCGCCAGCGCGCTCTCAAAATGGGCTATACGTTGAGCGAATGGGCTTTAGCGCGACTCGACGATGGGTCGACCGTCGCGGCGGCAACAGAAGAAGAAATCTACTCCTCCCTGGGCATGGACTGGGTGCCGCCTGAATTGCGTGAAAACCTGGGCGAAATCGAGGCCGCCGCCGCTCACACCCTCCCCCACCTGATTGAGGAGACCGACCTGCGCGGCGACGTACACATGCACACCCACGCCACCGACGGCCGCAACAGCATCCGTGAGATGGCCGACGCGGCTTTAGCGCGCGGCCTCAACTACATCGCCATCACCGACCACTCTAAAAACCTGGCCATGACCAACGGCCTCGACGAAAAACGCGCCCTCGAACACATCGCCCGCATCCGCAAAGTCGATCTCGAGATGGAGGGTCGGATTCGCATCTTTACAGGCATTGAGGTCGACATCCTGGCAGATGGCGCGCTCGATCTGGATGACGAAGTGCTCGCCCAAATGGATGTGGTCATCGCCAGCGTGCATTCGCGCTTTGACCAGAGCCGCGAAGAAACGACGGCCCGGGTACTGCGCGCCATCGAAAACCCCTACGTCCGCATCCTCGGCCACCCCACCGGCCGGCTCCTGTTACGGCGCGAAGCATTCGCCCTCGACCTGGGGGCCGTCCTGACCAGGGCAGCACGGCTCGGCGTGGCGATGGAGCACAATGCCGCTCCCGAACGCCTCGACCTCTGCGACCGTGACCTCAGGCTGGCAAAGGAGTTAGGTTGCAAGATCGTTATCAGCACCGACGCCCATGAGACCCGCATCGTGGGGAAGTTCGGGTACGGAATTCGCCAACTTCGGCGCGCCTGGCTGAAACGCGAAGACGTCCTCAATACACTACCTGCCGAGCAGTTTCTGGCCTCGTTGCGCCCGCGTCCCTGAGAATCCGGCCTCCGATAAGACCACGGCTACCATGCAATCTCACGGTGACTCGCTCGCCGCCGTGGGGCCATCTTTTGACCGCGACCGTTTGCCTCGATATAATTCGGCTCCCGGCCGCTTTTCCCCGATTTACCCACCAGAACATCGAGGTTTCCCATGAAATTTCCCCTTCTGCAGAGACTGACCCTCCTGGCGCTTACCCTCGCAGTCGTACCGGCCACCCTTCTCGCCTCCGACTTTACCTACCAGGAAACCACCCAGATCACCGGCGGCTCCATCGTCAGCATGCTCAAGATGGCAGGATCGTTCAGTTCCCAGGCGCGCAAGGCCGGCGAACCGATCGTCACCTCTATCTACATCAAAGACAATAGGATGGCTAAGATCACGCCTGACGGGATCGAAATCATCGACATCGACAGGGAGACCATCACCCACGTCGATACCGTAAAGCACACCTACACCGTCATGACCTTCCAGCAGATGAGGGACCAGGTGGCAAAGGCGGAGCAGGACATGCAGAAAAATGAGGTCGCCCATCCCGCCGAAAAGCCGGCCCCCAACCCCAATGCGGACAATGTAAAGGTAAGTTTTGACGTGAAGGTGCGCAATACCGGTGCGACCAAGGATGTCAGTGGTCTCCCTGCCAAAGAAGCCATCTTGACCATGATGATGAACGCCACAGACCAGAACACTCAGCAGACTGGAGCCATGGCTATCACCAACGATATGTGGATGGTACCGGAGATCCCCGGCTATCGACAGGTGGGCGAATTCTACATGCGGATGGCCGAGAAAATGGGCACCATGGGCCCCGGAATCAATGCCGGAGCCGGCGTGGATATGACCAAAATGCTGGCGCAGCACCCCGGCGCGACCCTGGCGCTCGCCGACATGGCCAAAGAGATGCAAAAGCTCAAGGGCGTGCCCGTTATGCAGATCATGCGCATGGGAGTGACCACCGATGGAAAACCCCTTCCCGCTGCTTCTGAAGCTCCCCTACCCCCATCCAATTCTCCCGCCATGCCGAGCGGCGGCGACGTCGCCAAACAGAGCGCGGCGTCGATCCTCACCAGCCACATTCCATTCGGGTTCGGCCGCAAAAAAGCCGATCCGCCGCCGGATCAAAACCAGAATGCAAATTCAGATTCGAAGACTCCGCCGCCCACCAGTTCTGTCTTGATGGAATCGCAGACCAGCACCTCGGCCTTTTCCTCCGCGCCCGTCGATCCCTCCCATTTCGATGTTCCGGCCGGATACAAACAAGTTCAGCCCCCGACGGCACGCTAAGCATTTTATGGATTACTTTTCGCCGCGGGACTAAGATAGTGCGCTATGAGTCTCTTGCAACACGGTCCCACAAGTTCGAACGATGCCGCCAGCGGCGAGGAATTGACCAAGGGGTCGACACACCTGGTTATTGCCGGTATCGTGGCTGCGGTTTTGGTGTCGATCGCCATTGCTATCTATATGATAGCCGGCGAAAAACCGCCCGCGGCCGTCGGCGAGGTCATCTCCGTCACCGCCCACCCCATGCACCAGGACACGACGGGCGTCGATGCCAACGGCGCCCCCATGCCCAAAGAAACCTACGATCAAGTGCTGGTTTTTGCGCATATAAAGCTGCACAACCAGAGCAAACAGCCCCTGTTTCTGCGCCAAATTTTGAGCAATGTGACCCTGGACGATGGCATCCTCTCCAGCTACGCAGCGATTCCCGCCGACTATGAGCGTATCTTTCAGGCCTATCCGCAGCTGGCTTCAATCCACGGCAAGCCGTTGCCCACCGACACTACCATCCAGTCGGGAGACACGCTCGAAGGCGACTTCGTCTCCGCCTTTCGCATCAGCAAAGAGCAGTGGGACGCGCGTAAGTCCCTTAATTTCAATATAGGGCTGCGCTATCAGCCCGACTTGGTCCTGACACCAAAAACCGCTGTCTTACAAATGTAAGACAGCGGTTCAATTTGATCGCCGCACCCTGGCGGCAGTCTTAGACGGCTAGAACCTCAGTGCCCGCTCGGCGGTGTTGCAGCCGTTTTCGGTGTCGACAAATAGCCGGCAATCTGGTTCTTCGAGTTGATGGAATTGACCACGATCTCGTAAAGCCCCGGTTCCTTCCCACTGTAAAACTGTAGCGGCTCGTTCACGTTGCGGTCTTTCTTCTCATATTTCTTGTCGTCGGCATACACGACCACTGTAAACTTGCTCTTCTTCGAATCCGTCTTCTTCAGTTCCAGGCTCACCGTGCCAACCGGCTTCTTTTCACCCTTGTTCAGGGTAAATTCGAAGTAGTTGCGATCGCCCCTGTGCTTCAGAACTTCCAGTTCGTCGTGGTTGCGGGCGATCAGGCTGCTGTGATCGCTCATGTCGCCCTTCATTGAAGTCAACTGGGCAACTGCATTGGCCAAATCGTTCTGCGTCTTGGCTACGTCGGTCTTCACCCCGCCCACATCTGTCTTCACGTTCGACACTTCGCTCGAAACAGCAGTCACGGCCTGCTGCGTCTGTTTCTGCGCGCTTTCCAGGCGCTGGGTTTCAATCTGCTCCTTGGCAATGATCTGCTGAGCCCGTGCGTCCATCTGCTTCTGTGTCAATCCAAGGGACTTACCCAGTTCATCGGCAGTCACTTTCAGGCGGGCATCGGTCTCCCGTAACTCTGCCGCCAGCTTCACATTCTGTTGGTTGGCATCGGCCAGTGCTGCTTCTTCGTGGGTCAGACGGCCGCTCAGCGTGTAGGTCCAAATCAGACCTCCCACCGCGCACAACAGCGCCACGGCAATGACTGCCAGCAAAGCGCCGGAATATGTTCTGGGGGTCTCATCGATTTCACTCATGATTTGCCTTTCTTCTCCTGACGGCTCACGACTCGAACCGCTCTAACTTGTAGGCGTCAATACGAATTTAGACGCTGTTGGTCAGAATATTCTCCTCGAAACTACCGCATGGCGCAAAAAATCTCGAAATAACCTGCGTCACTGGGTAGGTTTCCAGAGGAAACTATAGATTAATAGAAAGAAGCCGCCTATTGCCTAAAAACGTTTTGGTCGATGAGGAATCTAGGGCTCCACGTTGGGGGATCGCAGGAGTTTGCGCAGCCTGCCTCCGTGACAACTATGGAAGCGCTACGCTATAAAGAACTTTGCAACATTTCTGGCGCCAGCTCATTTCCAATCACTTAGGACTGTCGCCGCATTCGCATCGGGAACACAAAAGACGGGAGATCCAAGAGTATGTCGACGGCAGTCGCGGGTAAGGGTCTGGAAGGTATTGTTGCAGCGAACTCCGGTGTCTGTTACATCGACGGAGATGCGGGTGTACTCGCCTACCGCGGCATCGACATTCATGAGCTCGCGGACAACTCAACGTTTGAGGAAACCACCTATCTGCTGTGGAATGGGCGACTTCCCAACCAATTCGCCCTCCGGGAATTTCAGGCCCAATTGGCCTTGGCTCGCTCGCTCGATCAGAGAATCGTCGACATGTTGCGCAACTTTCCGACCTCGGCCACGCCCATGGAAGTCCTGCGCACGGCAGTTTCCGCGCTCAGCTTTTATGACGCCGATGAGAAAGACAACTCCCACGACGCCAACGTACGCAAGAGCTACAATCTGACCGCGCAGATCGCCATGATCGTGGCCATTTACGACCGCCTGCGCAAGGGGCTGGAAATCGTCCCGCCGGATCGCTCGCTCAGTCACGCCGGCAATTTTCTGTGGATGCTCAATGGCGTCAAGCCTTCCGAAACCGCGACGCGGACTCTCGATATCGCGTTGATTCTGCATGCCGACCATGAACTGAACGCCTCGACCTTTGCGGCCCGCGTCATCGCCGCCACGCTCTCCGACATTCACTCCGCGATCACCGGCGCTATCGGCGCCCTCAAAGGCCCGCTCCATGGCGGCGCCAACGAAGGCGTCATGCGTCTGCTGCACGTCATTGATAAGGCCGGTGCCGACCCCGTCGAATACGTCCGTAACATGCTGGCGGCCAAACAGAAGATCTCCGGTTTCGGCCACCGCGTTTACAAGACGGAAGACCCGCGCGCCACCCACCTTCGCCGCATGAGCGAACAGCTTGGCAAAGATGCGGGCCAGCCCAAGTGGTTTGATATGTCACGGGCGATCGAGCTCTATATCAATCAGGACAAAAAGCTTAACGCCAATGTCGATTTCTATTCGGCTTCCACTTATGCGACCCTGGGCATCGATATCGATCTCTACACGCCGATCTTTGCCGTCAGCCGCATCGCCGGTTGGGCCGCCCATGTCATCGAGCAGCTCGACGACAATCGCCTCATTCGCCCCCGCGCCGAGTACATTGGACCGGCCTATCCCTCGCCGTGGATTCCCATAGACAATCGGCCGTAGGTCGCGTGTCCGACCCTCGCGAGGTGAAGCTACGGACCTGAATCGATCAGGATCCGCGACTCCGACCGGAAGACGTGGTAGTCCGAAAATGTCTCGTCGTTGATGAATAGCTTTTCTGGCCCCAGAGTTCCCTTCCTCTGCCGCCCCGTATTTTGCCTGAGCACTGTTCGCGCGCGCGAAATGGTAACGCTCCGCGTGGGGCAGTAATAGCTCTTGCCGCCGATCTCTACCGGACTGTATTCAACCAGGATGTCAGCCCGCGAAAGCGGCATGCCTTGGCTGTATTCTTCAAGCAGCGTCGGCAGATCGCCATGATCAAGATCCGCCAGCAACGCCAGCCGGACCACCGTGCCTTCGTCCGGATCGACTGCAATTTCCCCGTGATAGGCCGTGATGCGGTCAAGCGGTGCGAGAAAACCTACCGCGCTTGGCATGCAGCAAAATTTCACCGCATAACTCGACTTCTCCATGGGAACGGTAAACCGAAAGACCGCCAATTGCTTCCCATCGATCCGTTGCCAATGGCCAAATTCAAGCTTTCCATGGCTTGCTTCGATGAGCACTCTGGACAAAACCGGCCCAAAAAGCCCCCAGGCATTGAGACCGGGCTCCATTTCGGTCTTGCGTGTCTTCGACGACCCATTATCGAGAATTTCTTGGCCTTCACGATAAGTGATCCCTGTGCTCGACTTCCCCACCAAGCGCGACGGACTATGCACGCCCGCTACCGCATCCCCGACAGCGGGTCCCATCGGACGATCCTCAAAGCGTAACCTCGAGCGCGTAGCAAAAAAGTTCGGCAGCCGATGACTCATGCCGATCACGTAGTCGACGACCTTCGCGACGATCCGACGCTGCTCGTCCACATCAGGTGCGGGCAGCGCAGAGATCTCATCAGCAGCAGGATCGAGAAAGCTCGACAGGTCGGCGATCGAGATCAGGGCTTCCCTGCTCTTTTCGCCACGCAGATTCTGTTCCATCCGCAAAAGCCCCGTGCCAAGCAGCCTTTGCGTCAACTGCACCTGGAGAAGTCGCGCCGTCAGCGCTGAGTCACCTTCGCGCGAATCGGTAAGCATCTGCTCAAGTTGCGCAACGGTAGCCTGTTCGAAGCCGTGGGCAGATTGCGCCGTCTCCGCGAGCAGCACGACGAACAGGGCAAATCCGCGCATCGACCCCCCACTCGATCAATCCTTAGTGACGCTTGCGTGCGCCGCCGCCTGCCGCGCTTCCCACATCCGAAACAAACCCCAGGCGGCAACCGTGCTGCAGTCTCGAATCACTCCATCGAGCATCATTTGCTCAAATTCCTCGATCGCGACCGAGCGCACCACCAGGTCATGCTCTTCAGGGTCAGGTTCTTTCTCGACGGCTGTCAACCCCGTAGCCAGAAAAACGTGCTGTTTCTGCTTCGTAAATCCGTAAGCGATCCAGAGCGTGCCAAGGTAGGTCATTTTGGCGGCGTTAAGGCCCAGTTCCTCCCGCAGCTCGCCACGTGCAAGCTCCTCAGGATCATGGACTTCCATCTCCCATCCACCCTGCGGCAACTCGAGCGCCCGCTCCTCGATGGTGTAGCGAAACTGCTCCACCAGCCACACCCGGCCGGCCTCAATGGGAAGAATAATTGCTGCGTCGTCTTTGTCGACAACGCCGTAGATTCCCCTCTGGCCGTTGGAGCGCAGAATGTCGTCCTCGCGCAGCCGCATCCACTGGTTGCGATAGATTTCACGGCTGGCAACGGTAGTGATCGAGCGGGTGGGCGAAGATGATGGCAACGCGATAGGTTCTTGATTGCTCACAGCAATAGTGTGCCACGCGCCATGAGACGCGCAGCGTTAACAGATGACCAGGGTGGTTACTTTTCGTGCAGGCGATAGGCGCGCAATCGGCCCAACAGCGACGCCGGACCGCTGACCGACAACTGCACCAGATTCCCCTCATAAGAGCGGCTGTGAATGATCATGCCGGCCTCAACCGCCGCCAGCACACCGCCCTCCTGCTGGGGAACGCGCAAATCGGCATCAACCACGGGGTCAGAGTGGAGCGCTGCGTCGATGGCTAGGAGCAGCGCCTCGATTCCCTCCCCCGTTCGCGCAGAAACCGCAACTTCGCCAGCCGCCGAACGCCCTTGCAGCCCCTCCCGCTCGTGTTCGCCAAGCAGGTCGATTTTATTCAGCACCTCGATGCGGGGCTTTCCCAGCGCCTCCAACTCATCAAGGACTTTCTCGACCTGCGCCTTCTGCTCTTCGCCGTAGGTTGAGGCGGCATCGCGCACATGCAACAAGACTTCCGCTTGACCTACTTCTTCGAGGGTGGCTCGAAAACTGGTCACCAGCGTGTGCGGCAGATTGCGAATGAACCCCACCGTATCCGACAGCAGGATTTTGCGCCGGCTGGGTAGCTCGATCGCGCGCAGTTTGGGGTCAAGCGTGGCGAACATGCGCGAAGATTGCAGGACTTGCGCGCCGGTCAGACGATTAAACAGCGTGCTTTTGCCGGCATTGGTATAGCCCACCAGCGCCACCGTCGGCACGGGCGTCGTTTCGCGGCGCTGCCGCTGCTGATGGCGCACTCGCCGAACGGCTTCTAGATCGAGCTTTAGCTGATCGATGCGTCTTTGAATGCGCCTCCGATCAGTTTCTAGCTTGGTCTCACCGGGCCCACGGGTCCCGATGCCGCCGCCAAGCTGCGACATCGATTTACCTCGCCCTGTGAGGCGCGGCAGCATGTATTCAAGCTGCGCCAGTTCCACCTGCAACTGGCCTTCGCGCGTCCGTGCGTGGCGAGCAAAGATGTCCAGAATCAACTGCGTACGGTCAAGTACGCGGCAAGGCAGCGCTTTTTCGAGGTTGCGCAACTGGGTGGGCGTCAAGTCGTGGTCAAACAGGACCAGGTCAGCCTCAGTCGAAGCCGCAACTCCCGCAATTTCTTCCACTTTGCCGGCCCCGATTAGCGTGGCAGGGTCGGGACGCGCGCGCCGCTGCATCAATTCCGCGGCAATTTCACCGCCCGCGCTCGAAACCAGCTCGCGAAATTCCGCTAGAGACTCCTCCGCATTGAGCCCCGGAGAAGGAGAAACCGATGCGCTTTGATGGAATTCGCCGTTGTCAGCGACAAGGTCTGCGGTCGGGTCTGATGCTTCGTTCAGGCGCACTGCCGCTCGCGCGCCGGCTACGCCCGCACGGCTGATCTTCGAGCGGCCCGAAAGGTCCACTCCCACCAGAATGGCGCGTTCCGGCCTGACACCGGTCGCGCCGTTCCGGGTTTCTTCAACTCCCAATCGAAACCGCTCCGCGAGAGCTCTCGCCGGTCCCCGTCGCTTGACCAGAGGATGGCACTCCAACCGGAGCCACCCCTATACCGGTATGAACGACTCCCGGACGGTGTTCTCCGTGAAGCACGCTCCGGTTGCTGACGACTGTCGAAATAGCATGTTTAAAGATCAACTGCTCCTGGCTGTTGTTTTCCAGAAGCACGGAATATTTGTCGAAGGACCGAATCTTTCCCGTGAGCTTCACACCGCTCACAAGATAAATGGTGATGGGGGTTTTGTCCTTGCGAACGGTATTCAGGAATGTGTCCTGAATGTTTTGTGCCGGCTTGTTTTCCATATGCCGATCTCCTACTTTCCTCTTCGGTTTTAGGGTGAAACGGAATTGCGTTCTGCTTGATGAAATAGTCAGCGAGGGTGTCACCGGAAGCCCCGGAGACACCAGATCCCGCAATGTGACCACGATATAGAGGTTGAGCGCGCTTTTCAACCCTTGATCGCTAAAAGCCCGCTAAACACTGCGCCAAATGCGATTTTGCGCGTCCTTGCATGAGGGATACCCCTAGTCTCCCTGCTGATAAACTTGATGCGTGAAAGACACCGCAACTGCTTCGTCATCTCGCACCGTCCCCGCCCAATCTGTCCCCATGCTCGATCTCGAGAGGCAATATCGGCCTCTGCAACAGGAGCTGGTTGCGGCCCTGGCCGGTGTTCTTGAGACTCGGCAGTTCATTCTAGGTGAGCCTGTGGCCGCATTTGAACGGACCGCGGCGGCGGAGTTGGGCGTGGCCCATGCCATCGGCTGCTCATCAGGCACTGACGCCCTGTGGCTGGCGCTCGCGGCCGCTAATATCGGTACGGGCAGTGCCGTTATCACCACGCCGTTCAGTTTTTTTGCCTCGGTTTCTGCCATTTTGCGCGCCGGAGCTACGGCTGTCCTCGCCGATATCGATCCGACCACGTTCAATCTCAGTCCCGCAGCGGTCCAAACCGTACTCGATGGGCCGCGCGGCGAAAATGTACGCGCCATTCTGCCCGTCCATCTCTACGGTCAGTGCGCCGATTTCACGGCCTTCGCACTTATCGCGCAATCGCGGGAACTGAAACTGATCGAAGACGCCGCCCAAGCCTGGGGTGCGGAGTGGAACGGCGTCAAGGCCGGAGCCCTCGGCGATCTGGCTGCATTTAGTTTTTATCCCACCAAAAATTTAAGCGCTGCCGGCGATGCGGGCATGGTCACAACCAATTCCGATGAACTAGCCGAGCGCGCCCGCATGCTCCGCCAACACGGCATGAGGCGGCGTTATTATCACGATGAGATCGGCTGGAACACGCGCATGGACGGATTTCAGGGCGCCATCCTCAGCGTGAAGCTCAAGTACATCTCAGGCTGGAATCAGGCCCGCGCCCGCGTCGCCGAGCTCTATCGTGACCTCTTCGCCGCCGCCGGGCTCGCCGAGACGGAGCTCTACCCAATCCACGGCATCGTCCTTCCTCATCAGGAGTCGGGGAGCCGCCACGTCTGGCACCAATACGTCATTCGCACCGCTCGCCGCGATGCATTACGCGAATTTCTGAGCAGCCGCAAGATCGGTTCCGAGATCTACTATCCCGTCCCGCTCCACATGCAGCAGGCTCTCAAGTGCCTCGGCTATACAGACGGCGATTTTCCTGAGGCTGAGCGCGCCGCACGCGAGGTACTTGCGCTGCCCATCTTCCCCGAACTGCGCGAAGATGAGCAACGCACCGTGGTCGATGCCATCGCCGAATTTCTGAGCTAAAGAGAAAATACCAGCGCAGAGGCGCCAAAACCGCCGATGATGCAATGTAGATAGAGGAGCGAACCATGCAGGCACGAGTGCTGAAATGGGGTGAGAGCCTGGCAGTACGGATTCCAAAGCCGATCGCGGAAAAGGTTCGTTCCCAGGCAGGCGATGCGCTCCAGATTGTGGTCGATGGAGGAATCGTACAGGTGCATCGAGTTGCTAAAGTTCCAACTCTGGCACAGATGGTGGCTCAGATCACTCCTGAAAACCGCTATGCGGAGGTTTCACCTGGCGCAGAGATCGGGCAGGAATTGATCGAGTGGTGACTCCCTATGCTCCAGCTAGAAACGACTTTGATTCCAAACACCTAAACCGCCCGAATCTCCAGCGTCTTCCCTAGCGCCTTGAGTGCGCCGGCAACCACATCGATCTTCGAAGTATGTCTCCAGTCAATCAACCTGTTTACTTCTTGCCGCGTTACCTTCATCCGCCGCGCCAATTCAGCGGGCCTGACCTTCTGTGCGGCCATCTCATTCAACAGAAGGATCTTCGCCGCATAGCTGGCCGGTAATTCAACAACGTACTGACCGCGTTTCGGCTTGGAGGGCGTGGGGATGGCAAGACCGTCCTTCATGTAGTAATCCAGGGTCGATTCCAGCACGTCGGCGGCATGGATCAGGGCATCTTCAATGCTGTCCCCCTGGGTGATTGCCTCGGAAAAATCGGGGAAGGTCACAAGGAAGAATCTTCCATCAGGTTTGACATTCGCTGGGTATCGCATGGGGTCTCCTATTTGATCCCTAATTGTTTTTTGATCGCCTGTACAAGCCCAGTGCCCAATTCCTTCGCGTGCATCGGCAGATATGAAGTCTTACCCTTCAACTTCACCTTCAGATGAGAACCTTTCGCCCTCTCGAATGTCGCTCCCTGGGTTGCCAGCCAGCGCTTGAACTCGCTGCTCTTCACGTATCGAATGTAAGCACAATTGCTTACATTGTCAAGGGTAAATCATGAATAATTCAGCTGATTCGCGTGAGGTCATTTCAATTACCAATTCGCGATCTGCATTCGCAGTTTTCGCCCCATGCTGCACCTCGGCAAAGATGCGCGCTAAAGACTGAGGGACCCTCCATCCGCTAGAATCAACGTGGCATGAAGTGTCCCTACTGCGGCTTTGGGCAAGATCGAGTAGTTGATTCGCGCGAGAGCAAAGATGCCGACGCCATTCGGCGGCGTCGCGAGTGCGAACGCTGCAATCGCCGCTTCACCACCTACGAGCGCATCGACGAAATCCCCTACATGGTCGTGAAAAAGGACGGCCGCCGCGAGCGCTTCGATCGCCAAAAAGTCCTGAGCGGCCTGTTGCGAGCTTGCGAAAAACGCCCTGTTCCCTCGAGCAAACTTGAAGCTATTGTCGATGCTACAGAAACCTATCTCGTCGATGCGCCTGAACGCGAACGCAGCACCCGCGAGGTTGGCGAGCTGATCATGAACCATCTCAAGGGCATCGACACCGTAGCTTATATTCGCTTCGCCTCGGTCTATCGCGACTTCAAAGATGTGCGCGAATTCAAAGAGGAATTGGAAGGCCTGCTCGACGGCCACCGCACCAACAAAGGAAAAAAGTAAACAGCTAGAGGTCAACAACAATGGCAGAAACCAGGAAACACAAAGTTACATTGATTCCCGGCGATGGCATCGGGCCTGAAGTGACACAAGCAGTGGTCAGAATCCTCGAGGCCACAGGCGTGAAATTCGAGTGGGAGCGCTTCGCCGCCGGAGCCGAAGCCTTTGAGATCTTCGGCGAATACATTCCTACCGCACTTTATGAATCGATCGAGCGCAACAAGATCGCCCTCAAAGGCCCAGTCACCACCCCCATCGGCGGCGGCTTCAAGAGCATCAACGTCACGCTGCGCAAGCGATTCGACCTCTTCGCCAACTTCAGGCCCATCAAAAATCTGCCCGGCCTTGAAACCAAGTGGCCCGGCGTCGACCTGATTATCGTGCGCGAAAATACCGAAGGCGAATACGTCGGCCTCGAGCATGAAGTCGTTCCCGGCGTAGTCGAGAGCATCAAGGTCATCACCGAAAAAGGCTCCACGCGCATCGCAAAATTCGCGTTTGAATACGCCCGCAAAGTTGGCCGCAAAAAGATCCACTCCGTTCACAAGGCCAACATCATGAAGCTTTCCGACGGCCTCTTTCTGCGCTGTGCCCGCCAGGTCGCGGAAGGCTTTCCGGATGTGCTCTACGGCGAACACCTCATCGACAACACCTGCATGCAACTCGTCATGAATCCCTATCAATACGACACGCTGCTGCTCGAAAATCTCTACGGCGATATTGTCAGCGATCTGTGCGCCGGATTAGTCGGCGGCCTGGGACTCGTGCCCGGCGCCAACCTCGGCGTCGATTGCGCTATCTTTGAAGCCGTCCACGGATCGGCCCCCGACATCGCCGGCAAAAACGTCGCCAACCCCACGGCGCTACTGCAGTCGGCCGTGCTCATGCTGCGCCATCTTGATGAATCCGCCGCCGCCGACAGAGTGCAAAAAGCGATTGAAACCGTCTACGCCGAACGCAAGTCCCTCACCCGCGATGTAGGCGGTGTAGCCGGCACGAGCCAGTTCGCCGACGCCATCCTTGCGGCGCTCGGCTAGTCCCCATCGGCCGGCGTCACGCATTCGCCGGCCGCAGCTTCGACTACGCCGGGTAGCCCCCCGTGATGTACCCCTCCAGCGCTTGAATCGCCTGCTCCTGGCCGGAGATCACCCACTTCACCAGGTCGCCGATCGAGACCAAGCCCACAACTTTTTCGCCCTCCAAAACCGGCAGATGGCGAAAATGATGTTCGGTCATAATCCCCATGCATTCGTCCACCGTCTGGTGCGGGCTGACGAAATGAACCGGGCTCGTCATGATCTGGCTCACCAGGGTTTCCTTCGAAAGATGCCCCATCAGCACGCCTTTGCGCGCATAGTCTCGTTCCGAGAGAATACCGACCAAGTGGTCGTTCGCCAGCACCAGCAAAGCGCCGATGTCGTACTTCGCCATCATTTCGAGCGCCTCATAAACTGACTGGTCGGGCTCGATCGATAGAACCTCGCGATGGTTCTTTTTCTTCAGCAGTGCTCCAACCGTGTCGGCAACTTTCATTCGACCTCCTTGCTCCTGGCGGCGACAGGGCGCCGGGCCACCATCCACCAGCCGATGAGGGAAGCAGTGTATCCCGCCCCGTGCAGAGTTGTCGTGTGCAAATCTTCACATTCTTCCGAACGATTCGAGAACCCGCCGTGGCGGCGTCCATCCCGCGACTCCCCTGTCCCGTTTCGAGTCGGAAGCGGGACGTTAGTTGCCAGATTGGATCAGCCTTAGCAACTGGACAATCGAAGGAAGACCCGCATTCCTGTACACTGAAATGTTTACTTTCACTTTAGAAGTGACTAAAAACCATGCAGACAAAACATCCCATTGGAATCCTCGGCGCGACCGGAATGGTCGGCCAACGCTTTATCCAACTTCTTGAGCATCACCCCTGGTTCGAAATCGCGTGGCTGGCCGCCAGCGATCGTTCCAGCGGAAAAGCCTATGGGGACGCCGCTAAATGGCGCCTCGACACGCCTATGCCGGAACGCATCGCGCGCATGACCGTGTCGCCCGCGGACCCTGAGAATGCGCCCAAGATCATCTTTGCCGCGCTCGACGCCGACATCGCCCGCGAAATGGAACCACGTTTTGCCGCAGCCGGTTGCGCGGTGATTTCGAACTCCAGTGCCTTTCGCATGGCCCCCAACGTACCGCTCGTCATTCCCGAAGTTAATTCCGAACACCTGCACCTGGTAGAGGAGCAGCCTTGGCGCAAGCAGTCCGGCGGTTACATGGTGACCAATCCCAACTGCTCGACCATCGGGCTGGTACTGGCGCTCAAGCCGATTGAGGAGCGCTTCGGCATCGAACAGATCTTCGTCACTACCATGCAGGCTGTCTCGGGAGCCGGCTACCCCGGTGTGCCGTCGATGGATATCCTCGGCAACGTTGTTCCTTACATCAAGAGTGAAGAAGAGAAGATGGAAGCCGAGACGCTCAAGCTGCTCGGCCAGCTCGACGGCCACACCGTAAGCCCGCTGTCGGCGCGCATAACCGCTCACTGCAATCGTGTCGCAGTCGAAGACGGCCACACCGAGTCCGTGTCGATCAAGCTCGGCAGCAAGCTGGGCCGCGCTGTTACCCGCGAAGACATGCTCGCAGCCTGGGCCGACTTTCATCCTCTCGCCGGAATGGATTTGCCCATGGCGCCTGCGCAGCCCATTGAGTGGGCTCCGCAAGACGATCGCCCGCAGCCGCGCCTGGACCGCAATCGCGGACGCGGTATGGCAGTCACTGTCGGTCGCCTGCGCCCTTGCGGATTGCTCGACTGGAAGTTCACGGTGCTATCGCACAACACGGTGCGCGGCGCCGCCGGTGCGGCCATTTTGAATGCTGAGTTGCTGGCCAAGCTCGGTAAGCTTGAGCCGTTGGCGGCAGCCGTAGCGCACGCTTAGCGGGACGATGGAAAGCAAATGGTTACCCGCCATTTTTTCCGCAAAGATGCGGAAAAGATGGCGACGAACTGAGAAATCCCAGCCATTGATGCTGGTTTGAGACGATGGGATATTACGCATGAGCCTGGTAGTGATGAAGTTTGGCGGCACGTCGGTCGAGGATCCCACGGCCATCTCGCGCACCGCGGCTATCGTAGCCGGCCGCGTTGCTCAGGGCCATCAGCCCGTAGTCGTGGTGAGCGCGATGGCCAAGGTAACCGACCAGTTGCTGCGTGCGGCCGGTGCTGCTTCGCTGGGCGATCGCACCGGCTCGCTGGCCATCAGTTCCCGCTTGCGTTCGCGCCATCGCGACACCGCCGCAGCCCTCGTCAAAGATCCCAAGGAAGTCGCCGCGCTGGTGACATGGATCGATCAGAAATTCGATTCGCTCGATGAAGTTTTGCGCGGCCTGGCGGCGATCCTTGAGCTCACCCCCCGCATCTCCGACCTCATCGTGAGCTTCGGTGAACGCATATCGAGCCGCATGATCGCCGCCGCCTTCAATGAGCGCGGCATCGTCGCGGAGCACGTAGATGCGCGCGACATCGTCGTCACAGATTCGCAATTTCAAAAAGCCACGCCTCTCGACGCGATCATTGAAAAGCGAGCCAACGAGAAGTTGCGCCCCTTGCTCGCCGCTGGCAAAGTTCCCGTCATGGGCGGCTTTATCGGGTCCAATGAAGCGGGCATCACCACCACCCTCGGCCGCGGCGGATCTGACTTTACCGGCGCGCTGATCGGCGGTGCGCTCGGCGCCGCGGCTATCGAGATATGGACCGACGTCGACGGCATCATGACCAGCGACCCGCGCGTCTGTCCCGACGCCCTGCGCGTCAAAGTCATCAGCTTTGAAGAGGCTGCCGAGATGGCTTACTTCGGCGCCAAGGTGCTGCACCCCGCGACCATTTTGCCCGCGGTCAAAAAGAACATTCCGGTGCTGGTCCTCAACAGTCGCAATCCCTCCAATGAGGGCACGCGCATCATCTCGCTCGCTCCTCACTGCAAGAGCCCGTTCAAGTCGATTGCCGTCAAAAAGAAGTTGAGCATCATCGATGTCGTCGCCAGCCGCATGCTCATGACGCATGGATACCTGAGCGAAATCTTCGCCATCTTTGACAAGCACAAGTGCCCGGTTGACATGGTGTCGACCAGCGAAGTGTCGGTCTCGCTGACCGTTGACTCCAACGAAAAACTCCCCTTGATCGCCGCCGACCTAAGCAAGCTTGCCGACGTGAAATACGAGGGCAAAAAGGCGCTGGTCTGCATGGTCGGCGAAGACATTCGCGGACAAAACGGCATGGCTGCGCAGGTGTTTGCCGCCATTCGTCACATCAATGTGCGCATGATTTCGCAAGGCGCCAGTGAAATTAATATGAGCTTCATGATCGAGGAAGACGATGCGGACGAGGCAGTGCGATCACTCCATGCCGCCTTCTTTCAGGATCCCGATCCCGAGATCTTCGATGTGGAAGCGCGCAAAGCAGCGATCGGTTCTTAGCGTCCAGAGTCTGAAATACGCAATGTAAAATCCGCTGTCATTCTGAGCGCACGGGGCCCCAAACGTACTTCAGTTTGGGGGTGGTAAGCGAAGAATCTGCTTTTGTTCTTCGACGAATTTCGGACTCACCACGCTAGCTTGTTATTCTGTCTTGCTTCAAAAGATTTCGGGCCACAAATGCAGCAACCTGAAACTGAGTTCTAGCCAAAATAGGCATCGCTGGGAGCTATTTCAAATATGCTTTTTCTCGTTCTGGGTAAAGGTAAAACGGGCGGTCTGGTCGCCGAAGTGGCGCGCGAACGCGGACACGGCGTGCGTACGCTCGACGTCACCGAAAATCACGGAGCATCGGCTCTCACTGCGCCGACCCTCGCCGGGGTCGACGTCGTCATCGACTTCACCACCGCCGAGGCAGCCGTTGAAAATATGCGCGCCGTGCTGGCTCTCGGTTGTCGCATTGTCGTCGGCACCACTGGCTGGTATGCGCAGCTTGAGGCCATGAAGGCCATCGCCAACCGTCGCGGCGCAGGACTGCTTTATGGCACCAACTTTTCTATCGGCGTGCAAAAACTGTTTCGTTTGACGGCGGAATTAGGGCGGCTCGATGGTTATAAATTCAACATTACTGAGACGCACCATACCTCCAAACTCGATGCTCCTTCTGGCACAGCCATCACGTTGAAAGAGATCGTCCAGGCCGCGCAACCCGGCATCGAAGTTCCCATCACGTCGCACCGCGTGGGCGACGCCAGTGGCGAGCACATCGTCACCGCCGTCAGCGAATACGACACGCTTGAACTGCGCCACGACGCGCACACTCGGCGCGGATTTGCTCTCGGTGCGGTTCGCGCCGCAGAGTGGCTGGCGGGCAAAACCGGCACTTGGGACTTCCGCGAAATCTTCGAACAATTATAAGTTCAGTTGTAAAGCCGGTTGGAACGCACCTTTCATCCGCCACGAATCTGATTAAAAGAGTGTTGTGCCTTCATCAACGCGACTATCGGAATCGTGCGCCTCACAAGCAGTTGACAATCGATGGGGCCTTGGGCGTATCTGTCAAGTTACGACAGGTTTTTTCCTAAAGCGGGCACAGTCTGTAATTCTGCATCGTAGAGTTGAAGCAATTGCCCCTGCGCTATTGCAATCAAGGCAGCATCGCGCCATTGTTCCGAGGTCCGGAGACGGTTCTCGGTTAGGCGAAACAGCAGACTCGGAGAAAACGATAGGTGCGGATTTTGAAGTCATTCGGCAAACACCACGCGAAGGTGAAAATCGAGTCAACCTTATTCCGGCCAATCTGGCTCGCTTTGGCCGCTGTCTTTCTTGCGCCGCTCGCATCTCCGACCTTGGCGCAATCAAGCAGGCACGCCGGTGCCGCTTCCGAGCTGCCTGGCCACAGTGACCCTCAGCCAGGCCCGGCACTGTTTGAATCAAGCTCCAACGCGCCCTACGAAGCTTCTTCCATCTCGTCTCTGCCTGAGGCGCCAGACCCGGCGGCCGACGGCGGCGTCCCGCAGCGCGAAAATGTGCCTTACGCCGCCGACTGGCATCCAGTGCCCTTTTCCCGCGTCGCCATTGGCGCGGACATCAATCCCCTCGGCATCGGAATCAAGTCGGCAGTCCTCTTGAATCGCTACTTCGATGCGCGCGTGATGGGAAACTTTTTCGGCCTCGACACCGGGCGCTTCGAAATCGAGGGCTTCAACGTAGATGCAAATTTCCACCTGGCTTCCGCTGCCGCATCGCTCGATTGGTACCCGTTCAACAGCGTCTTTCGCATCAGTCCGGGGCTGCTGTTCTTCAATGGAAACCAGATTTCCGTGGTCAGCGACATTGTCCCCGGAACCAAGTTCAGTTTGAACGACCAGGACTTTTACTCCGCCAAGGCAAACTTCGCGACAGGGGCCACGCCGCTCAACGGCACCGGCCTGCTCGGACTCCACACCAACACGCCGGCCGTCACTATCGCCGGCGGATTCGGCAAGTTCATTCCGCGCTCCAATCGCCACTGGTCCTTCCCATCTGAATTCGGCGTCGCCTTCACCGGCGCGCCCACGATCAACGTCGCGCCTACCGGATGGATCTGTATGGACGCCGCGCAAACCCAATGCAGCAGCGTCAACGACACCTCCAGTCCCATCGGCGCTGAATTCAACAGCGAACTGCAACAGGCCCTCACGAAATGGCGCAAAAGTCTGAGCTCGCTCAAGGTATATCCCCTCTTCTCCTACAGCGTCGTCTACAGCTTTAATATTCGCTAAAGCCCTGATAAGCCGCCCGCAGCCATTCCGCCACGCACCACCGACCGCCGTTCGGTATACTCACGTGTGATGGAAACGACAGGTTGCGGTACGGCGATCGTCACGCCTTTCCGGGCGGACGGATCGATTGATGAACGGGCGCTCTGGGCGCTGGTGAACTGGCAGATTGAGTCGGGCGTCGACTTTATTGTGGCCTGCGGGTCAACGGGCGAGGCCGCCACTCTCGACACGGAAGAATGGCTCCACACCGTCCGCATCGCGATCGAGGCGGCGGCGGGGCGGGTTCCCGTCTGGGCCGGATGCACCCACAACTCCACCCGCGAACTGCTGCGGCTGGCCGCCCTGCTGCGTCATGTCGAGGGCGTCAGCGCCGTGCTCTCCGCCAACCCCTACTACAACAAGCCCACCCAGGAAGGCCAATTTCAGCACTTCCTGGCCCTCGCCAAAGCCGTCGATCCGCTGCCCGTCGTTCTCTACAACGTGCCGGGACGCACCGCCGCCAACCTCGAGCCCGATACAGTGTTTCGCCTCGCTGAGGCCGCCACCAACATTGAGGCCATCAAGGAAGCCAGCGGCAAACTGACCCAGATCGCCGAGCTCATTCACGGTCTGCCCGTCGGGTTCAAAGTATTCTCCGGCGACGACAGCCTGGCCCTCGCCACCATGGGCATCGGCGCCCAGGGTCTCATCAGCGTGGCCGCCAACGAGGCTCCCGCCGAGGTGAGCAACATGATCCATGCCGCGCTCGCCGACGAGTGGGCTGAGGCACGCGAACTCGAGCGCCGCTACGGCCGCTTGTTTGAAGCCAATTTCTGGGAATCGAATCCCGGCCCTGTCAAAGCCGTGCTCAGCCTCATGGGCCGCACCAGCGACACGGTTCGCCTGCCACTGGTGCCGCCCACCGCCGCCACGCGGAGAAAGCTCGAACGCCTCGCCGGCGAACTCGGCCTCTTGAAATACGCCCCACCCGAAGCCGGCCTCCACATGTTCTAAGTCGCCGCGTTCGAATGAAGTTTGGTGCCCAATCCATCGAGCGTTTTTTGCTCGATGGGTGGGAAACCACAACAGCTTTCCGCCGACCACCGGGCTTTTTCAGATCGCCTACTGCGTCTTCTTCGATCCCTTTTTCGCCTTGGCCTTGGGCGCTTCGGCTGCCTTCCAATTCGCGCCCGGCCTCGCCACCGCATACATCTCCGCGCCAATCTTATCGAACAACGCGTACCGGTCCTTATCGACCATATAAAGATCGAAATGCGTGCGGTCCGGCAAATAAGTAAAATGCGGATCGCCACCGAGCCCCGTCAGCACGGCCTCAAACTTGTGCGCCGCCCCATCCAGATAAAACGTGTCGGCCGTTCCCACAATCAAGTGAATGCGCCCGCGCAAATCCGCGCCCCGCTCGCCCCACGTCGCGGTCGCAATGTGCGCCAGATCGTAATGATCATGCCAATACGCCACGACCTCGGGATGCACCTGCCCTGTCTGCCGATCGAACATCTCTAGAGGCGCGCCGCTCGGTCCCTTCGGCGAAAACACCCACTCAAACGAGGCCATCTGGCCGCCATAAGGTCCGATCACATTTTCGAGTCGTGCGAACTGCTCAAACGTAGCCACGACCTTGTCATGATCGCGAAAAACCGGAATCGCACTCCCATCCGCCCTGCGATAAGCATTGGCATTGGCCGCATACAAATCAATATTCGTAAAGTCGTGAAAGTCGCTGGGATCCGGCGAAGTCGACCACGTACCACCAAACACCTTGGGATAATTCACCTGCAATTGCAGCGTCGCCCAACCACCACTCGAATGCCCATTCAACAGCCGCCCGGTCACCTTCGCATCCATTCGATACTTACTTTCAAGATGCGGAATAAACTCCGTCGTCAGTGCCGCGCCCCACGGTCCGTTGTTCACGGAATCCGCAAATTCATGAGTCCCCTGCGCAATCGATTCATCGAGCATCACCCAGATCATCGGCGGCATTTTCGCCTGCTTCATGCGCTCATAAATCCGCAGCCCGCTCACCAATCCGCCATCCAGATCGCCGCCGAAACCATGCGTCCAATAAGCCGTCGGATATATCTCCGTCGCGTGCGTGCCATAGGTCGGAGGCAAAATCACCCAAGCCCTGATCTTCACCGGATGCCCCCAGAACCGCGACAGCAGCGGGCTTTCGAACTCCTCCAACTGGGCCACATCCGCCGTTGCCGCTTCTTTCAACTTGGCAAACGCCGCAGCCCGCGCCGCATCTTCCTGCGGATGGCGATCGAGTGTCAGCACCGGCTCCGCGCCTGTTCCCGGCTTCCATCCCGCCAGCAGTGCGACCGCACTTATCCAGTCCTGCGGTACGCGCTCTTTGTAGTTATAGTTATGCCCCACATCGAGCACCGCCTGCGCCTCATAGGTTCCCGCCGTCAAGGCCGAGAAGGCCTTCGGAAACGCAAACTGATCGGCATCTACTTCGACCGCCGAGCCCGGTGCCAGGTCGTGCACCTCCTCCGCAGCCACCCACGTATCTTGTAAGTGAAACTCGCTCGTACTTACTTCCTTATCGCCCGAACCCTGCTTCAAGAAGATCAGCAACCGCCCACTCACCGGGGCCGGAATCGAAGAATCCACCACCACGTGGAAGAACACATGCGTAGGTTGCGATGACCCTGACTGGCCCATCAACAGCGCCGCGGCCAGCGTGAAGCAGCCCGCTATCATTGACGCACGAACAACTAACTTCAAGGGACGAATCGGCATTCCATGACCTCACCTAAGAATTCTGACAGATCGCGGCCCGCCCTGGAAACGCGTCACCGATCCAGGCGCCAACGATTACTATGTGTCCATGCGATTGCAATCTTTCCCCGCCGCGTTGTTGATCGTTCTTGCATCCTCCGCTTTCTCTCAAAATGAAGTCATCCGCCATTTGGATGGCACCACCATGTCGACCCACGAAGCGGAGGCGTTCGCCCAACAAACTCTCGCCGCTGCACATGTCACTGGCGCCGAAATCGCGGTCATCAATCATGGCCGCCTCGTATGGAGCGCGGCCTTCGGACTTAGGCGCAAAGATCCGCCCCTGCCCATGGACACGGAGACAACCACCTGGGCCGCGTCCATCACCAAGAGCGTCTTCGCCACCTATGTCATGCACCTTGTGGAGCGCCGCGAGTTCAGCCTCGACACCCCGCTCGCCAACCAGCTTGACAAGCCTCTCAACGAGTACGACGCCTACAAAGAGACGGCTTCCGAACTGGTCAAAGACCCTGACTGGTCCCTGGTAACGCCGCGCATGTTGCTGTCACACACAGCGGGCCTGCTCAACTTCGCCACGCTTGAGCACGACAAGAAAATCCATCTGCACTCACGCCCCGGAACCCAGTTCAACTACTCCGGTGAAGGCTTCAATCTCGTCCAATTTGCCATCGAACAAAAGAAGCACAAGCCCCTCGATGAACTCATGCAGGAAGACATTTTTGGCCCGTTGGGCATGACCCACACCGGCTTGATCTATCGTCAGGAATTTGCCGCCGACGTCGCCGACCGCTACGACTTGAACGAAAAGTTTCGCTCCCAGACCAAGCGATTTCCTGCGCGCGCTGCAGGGTCCATGACCACCAGCATCGACGACCTGGCCAAGTTCACCGTCGCGCTGCTTGACGACAAGATCATTCGCTCCTCGACGCGCGCCCAGATGTTCAAGCCGGTCCTCTACCTTACTTCAGAGCACGAGTTCCCCTTGCGCCAGAATGAAGCCACCAACAGTAAAGAAGCAGAAAGCGTCGGCCTCGCCTACGGTGTCGGCTGGGGCCTGTTGACCGACACAAAATATGGCAAGGCGTTTTTCAAAGAGGGTCACGGCGACGGCGCGCAAAACTACATGATCTGTTTCGAAAAGCAAAAGTCATGCATGATCTTGCTGACCAATAGCGACAACGGCGAGCTAGCTTTCCGCCCCCTGCTTGAAACAATCCTCGGCGACAAGTTAACGCCATGGGAGTGGGAAGGCTACACGCCGACTTACATCGAACAAAGCCGAAAGCTGCCGTGAGTCACTGATCCGGGCTTTGAAAGCTGTCAGGGTGATGCTGTCATGTGCCCCATCCATCGAGCGTCTTTTGCTCGATGGATGGGAGACCACAAAGGCCCACCGTCAACCAGCCTGGGAAGGGTGCCCCCGGTCTCGCGTTTGAGACCGGCGAGGCGTGTACCTTACGAGCATTCTTGTCTAATTGAATTCACAAATCTGCTTCTATCCACGAGTATCTGCGAAATTAGCTCGCCAGCGCAGCCTTGACCGCTTCACTCACCAACCGACCCTCGGCGCGCACACCCGCAGCCTGCAACTTCGCTTGCACCGCCTTGATCACCGGTCCCATATCTTTCGGACTCGGCTTCTGCCCCGTCGCAGCCGCCTGTGCCGCTACCGCCTCTACCACCAATGCATGAAGCCCGGCCTCATCCATCGCCTTCGGCAAGAACTCCTCGATCATCACAATCTCAGCAGCTTCCTTCGCCGCCAGCTCCGGCCGGTTGCCGTTGGTGAACTGCTCGATCGAATCGCGGCGCTGCTTCACCATCGTGGCCAGCGCCTGCTGTTCCTCGGCCGACGTCAGCGGAGCGCGCTTTTCAATGGCCTTGTTTTTCAGCGCGTTCTTGATCAGGCGCAGCGTGCCCGTGCGTTCCGCGTCGTGCGCCTTCAGTGCGGTGTTGATTTGTAGCGTAATCTGGGCCTCGAGTGCGCCTGCGTCCATGTCTTCCCTCTTTCGTGTCTTCTCTATTCTAGAGCGAATGCCGTTGAGTAAGCACTCGCGGGCGAAGCTGATGGCTTTATACCTGCTGTCCCACCAAAGGGCCAGTTAAGTGATGATCTATGCTGGCAGCAAGTCGCCGCTCGCGCCTTAGGCGCAGTGGTTTTTAGCCCCGCGCCTTTAGCGTGGGGTTAGCAAAACCCATAAATCATCCGGAGTCCCATCGGGACGGTGCTCATGCCCCTATCCTTCGAGCCCTTTCCAAACAGTGACCATTCTTCCCCCAAAACGTCTATCAAACATACCCCGCAACACGATGCATTCCTTGCGCCTCTAGATTCACAAATATCCCTAAAAAATCGTTTTATCTAATCACTTTCTCCATCAACTCACCGCAACTTTTCTCGCCAATTCTCATTTATACAACTGAGGTTATTAGTTATGACAATACGATCGATGACGATTGCGTTGCTTGGTCTTGGACTCCTGGGAGCACCCGCGTTTGCGGCTGAACCCGCGCGCCCCGGTACGGTCAATTATCTAGAAGGTGCAGCATATCTCGACGGACAGCCGGTCAACTCCAAAGACGTAGGCAGCATCGGTCTCGAGGCTGGTCAGGAGTTGCGCACGACCACCGGCAAGGCTGAAATTCTGCTCACCCCCGGCGTCTTCCTCCGCCTCGACAGCAACACGACAGTGAAGATGGTTTCCCCCGATCTGACGCTGACTCAGGTTGAAGTCGAGAAGGGTCGCGCCGGCGTTGAAGTCGACGAAATCCACGAACAAAACAACATACAGATCGTCGATGCCGGTGTCGCCACCAGGCTCCAAAAAGTCGGCTACTACGAATTCAGTGCCGACAAGCCGACGGCCTTCGTCTTCAAAGGCGAAGCCAGCGTCGAGGTGGGCGATAACAAAACCCGCGAGCTAAAACAGAATCATGAACTCCTGTTAGCCGGCCCATCGCTGGCAACGGAAAAACCCGCCGGGTTTGATAGCCACGGAACCGGCGACGACCTCTATAACTGGAGCAGCCTGCGCTCGCACTACCTCGCCGAAGCCAATAACCAAATGGCTGGCGAATATGTCGGCTCCGGGTACTACCCCGGCTGGTATTGGAACCCCTATTTGTATGGCTATACCTTCATCGGTGGCGGCCCGTTCTATAGCCCCTTCGGCTGGGGATTCTATCCGATTGGCTGGGGTGGGTACTACGGTGGCTACTATGGCGGTCGGTACTTGGGTCGAGGCGGATACTACGGCGGCGGTTATGGCGGTGGCTTCCGTGGCGGCATGGCAGGAGGCTTCCACGGGGGCGGTGGCGGCCGCCGCTAAGTCTCCCCTAATAGCTTAGGTAAACAATCGTTCGCTCCGGGACTTGCCGAACCTGGCAGTCCTGGGGCGATTCTCTTTTTAAGGCCCAAAAATATCCTTAGATTTTGTCCTGAAAACACCGAATTCCGACTTAAAACTGGCCCAAAATGGGTCAAAAATGACAAGATTTTCGTGTATCTTGGGTATGTTTTCTCACACACAATCCACATAAATGTGTATTCTGTGATTGTCGATCAGCCCCCGCGCTGGTCCCAAAAAAGGAGAAATGATGATCCGCAAAACGCGCCTGTTTACACCTGGACCAACTCCGCTTCTGCCCGCAGCCCAGTTCGCCATGGCCGCCGCAGACATCCATCACCGCACCCCGGAGTTTCGGGCACTCTTCCTTAAAGTACTGGCACAGTTGAAGATCTTCGTCGGCACTCAGAACGACGTGCTGCTCCTTTCGTCCTCCGGAACCGGCGCCATGGAGGCCTCCGTCTCCAATCTCACCTCGCCCGGCGACAAAGTCCTGGTGCTGACCGCAGGCAAATTCGGCGAGCGCTGGGTCGACTTGGCCAAAGCCTTCGGCTGCTCGGTTGATGTGGTGGAAGTCCCTTATGGTCAGACATTTACGATCGATCAAATCAAGAACGCCTTGAAGCCGGAACACAAAGCTGTCTACATGCAGGCTTCCGAAACCTCGACCGCCGTCAGCCACGACGTCGAAGCCGTAGCGAAGCTCGTCAAAGGCACGGAAACCCTTTTGATTGTTGACGGTATCACCGGTTTAGGAACCCAAACCTTTGACGTTGACGGCTGGGGCATCGACATCCTGATCGGCGGATCGCAAAAGGCGGTCATGATTCCTCCCGGTCTGGCTTACCTGAGCGTGAGCGAGAAGGCATGGAAGGCCATGGATTCGTCGAAGAACCCTCGTTATTACTTCGACTTACGCAAGGAACGCAAGAACGCGGTTAAAGGCGAAAGCGCCTATACACCGGCCGTCGCGCTTATCGCTGGACTGGGCGCCGCACTCGATTACATCGCCGGTCAGGCTGGCGGAGACCTCGAAAAAGGCCGCATCGCCCTGATCGACAACGCCCAAGTCAACGCTAAAGCCACTCGTAACGGCTTGGTGGCATTGGGGTTCACCCTCTTTGCGCCAGACTCGCCCTCAGCTGCTGCAACCGCGGTTGCCGTTCCTGAAGGAATGAATTCAGGCGACGTCGTTAAAGCATTGAAAACAAAGTTCAGTCTCGTCACCGCTAACGGCCAGGGATCGATGCAAGGCAAGATCTTCCGCGTTGCGCACCTGGGCTTTTTCGACTATCTCGATACCGTGGCTTTTTTGGGCGCAATGGAGCATATCGCCAAGGATACGTTGAAGTTACCCGTCGAATTCGGTCAAGCGGTCGCGGCGGCTCAGAAAGTCTACGCCGAAGCTTCAAAAACTCAGGCTTAAGTTACTGATTTTGCAAGATTTGAACGGGCAGGAAGGAAGCGATGGCGGAACTTGGTTTTGGCGAGAAGTTGCTGATCGCACGCAAGCAACTCGACCTTTTTCAGTACCAAATGGCGGAGATGCTGGGCGTGCACCCCAATTCGATCTGGAAATATGAGCGGGGCGAGGGCAAGCCGCACGCCGCGGTGGTGCGGATGTTCGACCTGCTCTGCGAAAAACACAGCATAAAGTTCGATGGATATCAGGCTGTCGAGCAAGACAAGGGAGAGGCGATGAAGATCGTTCTGGCAGAGAAGGTTTCACCGGCGACGTTGGCCGTTTTTGCGGCCGAGCCGGGCTGGGAAGTGCTTACGCACGACCAACTTCCCGATGGACTGGCGGCGGCTCTCAAAAATGCCGACGCGCTGGTGGTGCGGTCCGCCGTGCAGGTAGACGACGCACTGATGGAGCAGGCGCCGAAGCTGCGCGTGGTGGGCCGGGCGGGCGTCGGCGTCGACAATATCGATGCCGAGGCAGCGACTCGGCGCGGCGTGGTGGTGATGAATACGCCAGGCGCTAACGCCGTCGCAGTGGCGGAGTTGACCATCGGACTGATGCTTGCCTTGGCGCGTAAAGTGCCTGCGGCGAACGCGTCGATGCACGCCGGCAAGTGGGAAAAGAAGAGCCTGCAAGGCGCGGAGTTGCGCGGCAAGACATTGGGAATCCTGGGGTTAGGGCGAATTGGGCTGGAAGTGGCCAAACGGGCGCGGGGTTTTGGGCTCGAGATTATGGGCAGCGATCCATTCGTTTCGGCGGCAGTTGCGCGCGAAAACGGCATCGTTTTGGTCTCTTTGGACGAGCTTTTCGCCAAATCTGACTACCTGACGCTGCATGTCGGATTGACTCCGCAAACGGCCGGCGTAATCAATGCCAAATCGCTGACGGCAATGAAAAAGGGCGTGCGGATCGTCAACTGTGCGCGCGGGGAACTCATTGACGACGCGGCACTTGCATCGGCTCTCAAGTCCGGACAAGTGGCCGGCGCGGCGCTCGACGTGTTTACCGTAGAACCACCCAAGAACTCGCCCTACCAGGAGTTGGACAACGTCATTTTGACGCCTCACATTGCCGGGTCGACAGCCGAGGCGCAAGAGGCTGTAGGCATTCAGATTGCACAGCAGGTGCGTGCGTATTTGAAGCTCGGCGTAGTGCAAAATGCGGTCAATCTGCCTTCGTTAAGCCACGAAGAATATGTACAATTGGCGCCTTATATCGACTTGGCATCGCGATTGGGATCATTTCTCGCGCAGACCGGCAAAGGCGGCATCGAGGCCATTCAATTGACGTATGGCGGTGCGCTGACCGAGGCCAAAACCGACCTGGTGCGCAACTCGGCGATTGCCGGCCTGCTGCAGGGCTCGGAAAATGTGAATCGCATCAACGCCGCGGCTGTGGCTGAGGAGCGCGGGATTCGCGTGCACGAACAGAAGCAGGAGAGTCATCGCGGAGGGGCTGCGACGATGCTGGCTATCGAGCTTCACTCAGCGTCGGGAACGAGCCATGCAACGGCAACGGTGATCCATGGCGAACAGCCTCGGCTGCTGGAGTTTGGCGGCATCGACGTGGAAGCGCCGCTCGAAGGCCATCTGCTGGTTTGCAGGAACCTGGATGTGCCCGGAGTGATTGGCAAGATCGGCACAACCTTGGGCGAACATGGCGTGAACATTGCTAATTTTGCGCTGGGCCGCGACAGGTCGGGGGCGAAACCCGTGCATGCGCTGGCGGTTGTTCAGGTGGATGCGCCGGTGTCGGACGACGTACTGCAGGCCTTGCTGAAGATTGAAGCATTGCTTGAAGTCAGACCCGTTAAGCTGCCAGACAGCGATAACTCATAGCCGGCATTGATAGCTGGGAGTTATCAGCGAAGCTGAATTAGTTGCTACAGTTGCAGTTATCTTGAACCCGTTTGATCCGGGCCTAAAGGCCATCCTGAATGAGCTATATTTCAGAGGCCTGAAGGCCCCTGCTCCCTCCGGAATTCGAACCTGCAAATGCCCCGCAGGAGCACTCGCTGCAGCGCAAAAATAAGTTATCGCAAGCCGAGAGACAGTCTATTTATTGTGCATCTAACTTAGAATCGCCTGTGTGGAAGAGCGCCTCACCCCCTGTGGCGCCGCTTCCGGGAACTATCGGGCAACGTTAAGTCACCAAGAGATTTGTACCCATTCAATTTGGCAATTTGGATCGGCAACGGCCGGGGCGTGCGGATTTGTACCTTCGACGACGCGCTTTTCCGGACTGATCGGTCGAGTGATTCTGCATTTGTGTGTTCAGGGGAGAGACATGAAACTTCTTGGCTTGGTCGCGCCCATGATGCTGGCGCTCACGATACCTGCATTCGCAACTGTTACGGTCAGCACGCCTGAAGCGGGTGCGACGGTTACTTCCCCGGTACAGTATGTTGCTTCCGCGACGACGTCGACTTGCTCAAAAGGCGTGGCGTCGATGGGCATTTACGTCAACAACAAGAAGATCTACGTGGTCAGCGGCACCAAGTTAAACCACACGATCAGCCTGGCCACGGGCAATCAGCACACGGTTGTCGAAGAGTGGGATAAATGCGGGGGCGCGAGCGTGACGACGATTAACCTTACCGTCGTGGGTGCCCCGACGGTGAGCATGAGCGCGAAGCCGACTTCGATCGCGGCGGGAAAAACTTCAGTTCTCACGGTGACTGCGAAAAACTCCACAACGGTGACGATCGCGGGCAGCGACGGAACGTCTTACACGCTAAGTAAGACGGGTGGAACGCAGAAGGTGACGCCTGCGGCGACAACGACTTATACGGCGTCGGCAACAGGGCCCGCCGGCACTGTCACGGCCAAGACGACGGTAACAGTTACAGGGTCTACGCACGCGCCGACAGTCAGCATAGCTGCGAATCCAGCGTCGATTACCTCCGGCAACTCCTCGACGTTGAGTGTGGCGGCGACCTATGCAACAAAGGTTGTGATCACGGGATCGAACGGCACGTCATACACGCTGGGAACGAGCGGGGGAACGCAGTCTGTCAGCCCCACGGCCACGACGACTTATACGGCGACAGCGACGGGATCGTCTGGCACCACGGCTTCATCGCAGGCGGTAGTGACGGTGAACGCGGCGACCCCGGCTCCGACCGTCACTTTGACAGCGAACCCCACGTCCATCGTAAGCGGCAGTTCTTCGACGTTGAAGGTGACGGCGACGAATGCGAACACGGTGACGCTGGCGGGAACAGACGGAACCTCGGTGAGTCTCGGGGCCAGTGGTGGAACCGACACGGTCAGTCCCACATCGACGGCTACTTATACTGCAACGGCGACGGGTTCGGGAGGGACGGTGACCGCCCAGGCAACGGTAACCGTGACGACCAAGACCATTACCAGTATCGCGGTAACGCCGACTGCAGCGAGTTTTGCGGTGGGCGCGACGCAGCAATTTACGGCGACGGCAACCTACAGCGATAACTCGACCGGAGACATTACTTCAACGGCGAATTGGAGCGTGGCAAATACGGCAGTCGCGACGATCAACTCATCGGGATTGGCAACGGCGGTAACGGCCGGATCTACCTCGGCGACCGCGTCATTGCAGAGTATCAGCGGGACGGCGTCGTTCACCGTCACGAACGCCCAGGCGTCCGGTGTGACCGTGTCTACCTGGCACGTCGACAATAACCGAAGTGGATTGAATTCCAATGAGCAGTTGCTGACAACTTCAAATGTAAACGCTCAGAGCTTCGGCAAACTCTTCTCGTACTCGGTGGACGGGTATGCCTATGCCGAGCCGCTGCTGGTGTCAGGCCTGACCATCAATAATGTGACGCGCAACGTGCTTTTTGTGGCGACAGAGAATGACAGCGTGTATGCATTCGACGCCGACAACCCAGGGAGCGGCTCGCCTTTGTGGCAAGTTTCGCTGCTCCAGAGCGGAGAATCGCCGAGCACGTCAGGACCGATCAAACCATTTGAGGGCGTCACATCCACTCCTGTGATCGACACCAACTCGAACACCATGTACGTGTTGTCAAAGCAGACGGGCAACGGCAGCACGTTCCGATTGAATGCCCTGGATCTCATCACGGGGAACCAGAAGTTTGGTGGGCCGGTGACCATACATGCGTCGGTACCAAGCACCGATTCTGTATCAGTCAACGGCGTGTTGACGCTGCCTTCCTCGTGCACACAGCGGGCGGCTCTGCTGCTGGCGTATGGCAATGTCTATATCGGTTTTGGCAGTTGCCACACAGGCTGGTTGTTGGCTTATGACGCGCAGGCGCTGACGCAGACGGCGGTGTGGAACCCGAGCCCTAACCTGGATGGCGAAGGCGAATACGCGAGCGCCGGCGGCATTTGGATGGGCAGTGGCGGACCGGTGGCGGATGGAAAGGGGAATGTCTACGTGACGACCGGCAACGGCCCATGGGACGGACAGACAGCATTCTCCGATTCGATCGTAAAACTCAGTTCATCGCTGCAATTGGAGGACTACTTTACGCCCGAAGATTACCAGTACATGGACTGCAATGATTCAGACCTGGCTGCGGGTGGTTTGATTCTCATTCCTGGGACTACAAAACTGCTGGCCGGAGGAAAAATGGGCAAGCTTCTTCTGGTCGATTCCGGCAACTTGGGACAAGAGCAAGCGGGGGATGCGGGGGCGGCACAGACGTTGATGTTCGAACCCGATTTGAGTTCTCCTTACTCGTCGAGTTGTACCGATAGCCTGGGGACTCACACCACTTATGTAAACTCGTACGAGATTTTTGGGACCTCGGCGTACTTTAATGGAGCGATCTATCTTGGGGTTACTCCGACGTCGGCCAACGCGCCTGCGGGAGTGCGACGATTTAGTTACAACGGGACATTGTCGGCAGGCTCGTACACTTCGCCGAGCATCCAGCAAGGCACACGCGGCACGACTCCGTTTATCTCGTCGAACGGCAACAGCAATGGGATTATGTGGATGATCGACACAGGATTTCCGTTGCAGAATACCAGTGGTGGTGGAACAACGACGGCGGCAACACTGCATGCCTACGATGCAACGAACTTGAACACGGAACTCTATAACAGCTCGACGAACTCCGGAGATCAGCCTGGGTATGGGATCAAGTTCAGCTCGCCGGTAGTGGCCAACGGAAAGGTGTATATCTCGACCGGTCACGATCTCACGACAGCGAGTAACCCCAAGGGTGAAATTGATGTGTATGGTCTGAATTAGGGTTGTTGCCAACGAAAAAGACCTGCCACGGAAGCGGCAGGTCTTTTGATTTTAGTGAGTCGTTAGGCGCGACTGAGGTAGGATCCTTCGCTGGTGTCGACGCGGATCTTTTCGCCTTCGTTGATGAAGGCCGGGACCTGGACCACGAGGCCGGTTTCGGTCTTGGCAGGCTTGGTGACGCTCGATGCAGTGGCGGACTTGAGGCCGGGCTCGGTTTCGACCACGGTCAACTCGACGGCGGCGGGAAGCTCGATGCCCACGGCCTGTCCGTCGTGATAGCTGACTTTGATTTGAAGGTTGGGCGTCAGATATTCGACAGCATCGCCGAGCGTAGAACCCTTGACGACGATCTGCTCGTAGTCTTCAGGATTCATGAAGTAGTAGTCGTCGCCGTCGGCGTAGAGGAAGTCCATGGCCACTTCATCGACCACGATGCGCTCGATGGAATCGGCGGAGCGAAAGCGGTGCTCGAACATGGCTCCGGACTTGAGGTTGCGCAGCTTGGCCTGGATGAAGGCGCGGAGGTTGCCGGGGGTGCGATGTTCGACCTTGAAGACCAGATGCAACTGGTCGTTGTGTTTAATGATCATGCCCGGACGCATTTGAGTGGCGGAAATCGCCATAACGTTGAAACTCCTTGCTGTAGTTGCGCTTGGTGACGCAAAAAGAATGGGCAAAGGCCCATCTGTCATTGTAACCGAGCGATGAAGACGGGGACGGCGGGAAGGACCCTCGCCGCAGGGCAATCTGGCTAGAAAGATGAAGGATGCCGGTGGCGGGAAATCCAATTTTGGATGAGTCTGCGCCCTTGGTTACTGGCGTGGGGTCTGATATGGCTCGACTTGCAACATGTCGCTGAGGATGCCTCGTTCCTGCGGAGTAAACTGGCCCTGATAACGGCTGGAGTTGAGCACCATGGTACGCTGATCGGGCGGAACGCTGCGCAGATCGCGAAAGGCGTTTTTCATCATCGCCTGGCGCTCGACGGGGAGAGTGGTCCATTCGCGCGCGGAACGATTGACACGCATGCGGTCCTGCAGGGGCAGATGCTCCAGGTTCTCGGCTCGTTCCAGGGTGCGCTGTCTCTGCTGCTCAGACATGTTGTTGACTTTGTTCAACTGCTGGACAAGGCGCTGCTGCTGTCCCTGGGGCAGGCGATTGAAGTTTGGGTCGCTGCGCAGCATTCGTTCCTGATCTTGCACGGGCACGTTGCGATGATCGTTTAACCAGGATTGCAAGTGGCCGGGAGGCGCGTTGAGCGGCGCCTGGTATCCGGGATAAGTGGGGCGAGACGCGTTCGATCCCATATAGGGCGGACCCGGATAAGCCGGACGAACATTAACCTGGGGATTTGTCGCACGAGCCGACGGCGACGGGTTAACGCGGGGCTGATTTTGGGGCCGACCTTGGTTTTGCGGGCGCGAGGGCTGCGCGTGGGGCGACGAGTTGTGGGAGGGGGCAGGCGCCGACATGTGCGGTGCGCTGGGGTGCTGACCGCGAGCCCACGACAGCGGCAAACAACCAGCCGCGAGCGCAGCGGCCATCGCCGCACGACGCCACATTGCCGCCTTGTATCTCCCGATCACGATCCCTATTCCCCGCCGTTCAGACTAACCCATGTTTCAACCAAACTCAGTAACAACAAACCTCAGTTCTGGTTATCCGTATCAGAAATCGACTCAAGCTGGTCGAGCAGTTGCGCATTGCTATCGAGAGTTTGCAGGTCGTGAACCACGGCAGCCTCTCCCGGTGCTACTGTCGGCTGCTCCCAATTGGTTACCCCCAGATATGCGCCGCCGCCCAGCACTAACGCAACCATCAGCGACATGGCAGCCAGCGGGCGCACGTGCATCGACGGCCCAAAACTCAACCGGGCACGCAGGCGCTCAAGCCAGCTAGGCGGCGGGGCAGAGCGTTCCTCGCGCAGACGGGCGTTCATCCGAGTCATGAAATAAGGGCTTGGTTCCGGCGCTTCCCAACCATCGAGCAGTGCCATGGTGGCGCGCAAATCTTCGAGTTCACTGTGGCAATCTGCGCACTCGGTAACGTGAGTCGTCACCTCGACGGGCGCCGCCTCAGGATCGAGCAGCAGGTCCGCCAGCTTCAGATCCATTCCCGCGCAATTTGTCTTATTCAGTTCCATTGCTACCACCCACCTCTCGCCGGCCCGCGCCCGGCTTCACTCGCGTCAAACGAATTCTTTCAACTTGTCTCGCAGCGTCTGGTAAGCGCGAAAGAGCAGCGACTTGGTGGCCGACTCGCTCAGTTTGAGCACTTCCCCGATCTGCTTGTAATCCATCCCCTGATACTTGTGCATCAACACTGCCATGCGCTGCCGTTCGGGCAGCGCCATTACATGCTTGCGAATGGCGGCCATGCGCTCATCGCGCAGCAACCGCTGTTCCACCGTCGGCTCGTCATCGGCCACTTCCGGCGTAGTTCCAGTCTCTTCATCGGGCGCGTCGAGATAAATGTTCTGTGCCGCCCGTTCATGCTTGGTGTCGCGCGCATGATTAACCGCCAGGTTGGTCGCTATGCGGTAAAGCCATGTAGTGAACTTGGCCTCAGCGCGATAGCTCTCCCTGGAGCGGTAAACGCGCAGAAACACTTCCTGCGCCAACTCTTCGGCAACTGCCTGGCTGCGTACCATCCGGAACAAGAAGTGAATCATGGCCCGGTGGTACTTTTCCACCAGATAATTGAAGCCCGATTCGTCGCCGGCGGCCACGCGCAGCATAATGGCGGCGTCGCTGGCCGGATCTACGGCGGCCGACGGGGTAAATGCCGCGTCTGACCGTGAGCCTGAACCCGCTCCCAGTGCCGGATTGTCCAGAACCAGGGTTGCCATATCTTCTGAAACCCCATCCTCGCTGGAAGGTTGCGGATTTTCGGGAGATTCCGGGTCAGGAATTGAATTGGGGCCGTTCGGAGCCTGCCGTTCGCCGGAACCGCCGCCGGACCGTGCCAGCAGGGGCGAAATGAGGCGGTTAAGAAAGATCGGGAGAGCCCTCGATGCGGTTGAAGGGGTGCCGGGAAGATCGCCAAGGCCGGTTGCCCCCCACTGCGGGAGCGCCGGTTCTATCCTGGGTTCGCCCTCGCGGCGGATCGGGTTGGCTCGGAAGCGCATGCTTAAGTTTGTCTTGCCAGGCGAAACCATTGGCCCTAATGCAGTTGGATGCCGTCTTGGCCGTAAAGCCCCGCTGGTGTTACTCTAACGCATGGGATGCCCCTCCCGCCCTGCCTAAGGGCGCTTAACTCAGCGGTAGAGTGCCACCTTCACACGGTGGAA
>Ga0224527_1000040_pt1 | contig 97845 bp, 93 predicted proteins | sample CBST0metaG_FD_179882 | JGI IMG/M metagenome (GOLD analysis project Ga0224527, IMG submission 179882) | Peat soil microbial communities from Stordalen Mire, Sweden - C.B.S.T0 | ecosystem: Environmental > Terrestrial > Soil > Wetlands > Peat | place: Sweden: Norrbotten County, Stordalen Mire...
GAAATTGACTGAGTCGCAGCGGTGCCAAGCGTGGGCTTGTTCAGAATCTGCGTTGGGCTGGTGATTGAAAGCCAATCGCTGGATACCTGGGCAGCGGGGATAGTTGGTTTGTTGCTGAGGTCGTTGTACGAGCCGGAAGTTGCGACGGTGGATAGGCTGGAAGCATTTGCCTTCAAAGCTTCAGCAGCTTGAGCACGGGCGATTTCAGCGGTCAGATTTGTTTGGACATTAGCAGCCGCACCACTCGCGTCAAAGTCTGTGACGGCATGGCTGGCGGCAGTCCCAAGAACAGGAGTTCCACTGAGGCTGGAATACGGGATTACAGGAAGTTGGGCAGATGGAACCTTGCCCGTAGCATCCAGACTTGGATAGCCATTGGCCACACCCTTGTTTGCTGTCTTCTCTGAAGCCGCTTCAGCCGCTTGCGCACGCGATTTCTCTGCGGAGATAGCAGCGATGTTCGCGCCAACAGCGGTGTCGATGAGGCGAAGATCGTTGTCAATCTCACCTTCCCACGTTGTTTCGCCATGAGCGGGAATTACCAAGCCAATATTCGGGGTGGTTTCGTCAGCCATTTACTGAACCTGATCTTCTGTGGAATCGGTGGGAGCATCGAGGAAGGAAAATGCGTCATCGGTCTTGGCTTGGGGCTTCGTCGGCATGTGAATGCGGGAGCGGTCGGCTGGAGTCATCCCCAGCTTGCTGAGGAAGGCCATCAGCTGGGACATTTCCTGTGTCTTGATGGTGCGATTTCGCAGCTTTGCCGTGAGCATACAGACACATTCAAGATTGGTCCGGTCAACAATCGTCAGCCAGGACACGGTCTTCTTGAGTTCTCGCCAAATCTTGATTTCATCGGCGGTCAGGTACTTCGGAGGGTTCCCAACTGGCTCATCAACTTGGGGCTCAAGCTCGCGCTGTTGCTTGGCATAGCGAGCAGGGCGCTGTGCAATTGTGCCGTTGAGTTCCAGAAGTGCTGTAGGTTTGCGAGGACGTCCCATAGAAGTGAAAACTCGATTGTTTGTTTGGAGCAACTTGGCTTTTGCGATTTCGGTTGCGTAAGAATTTTAGGCAGCTACGGTTAGCACGGGCTCGGGAATTTGGCGATTCCTCATGTCCCCCAGTGATCAGGCAAGGAACTCCTGCTTTTCAGCTACGCGGCGACGAAGCAAGCCAGCGACTTCAGTCCCGTCACAGTGATCCCACTTCTCAAACTCATTTGCCGCTGCTTGATAGTTGCCTTGGTTCAGTAGCTTGAGCATCGTTGAACCGTGGAAGGCTGCGACGCCGCAATTGAATGCAAAGTCCACTAGAGCGTCGTACTCGCCTTGGGTGAGGCTTACCCTGACCAGTGTGTCAACGGCGTTAACAGCGACCGCTACATCGGCAAGCAGCCATGCTTCAGCCTGAGCTTGTGAGCAGGTCATACCAAGATGCACGTTGCGCGTGTGGCCATAACCAATGGTCGGTACGCCTTTGCTATCTGGATAAGCAAGCAATCGGCACGACTCAAAGCTGGCTGTGAGGTGGATGCCGTTGCTACTTGGTTGCATTGACCGGACTCTTTACGAAGTAGCCAGCGCAACCAACAATGCCACCAGTGATAGCGACGTGAACCAGTTGGTTGTAAGTCAGGTCGGGTGTTGCAACGATGCCAGCCAACGTTGTCAAAGCAGCAGATACAAACGCTGCAACAATGCCGTGAACTACCAATCTCGTATGTGCCCAATCAATCATTTCGTTCTTTCCTTCAAGGTCTTTTCCGCGTGACACTGCTTACATAAACCCTGTAAATTCGCTGGGTCGTCGGTGCCGTTGTGACTTTTCGGAATTCGGTGGTCACATTCTGTTGAAGGTCGGAACATACAGACCATGCAAACCGGATCACGTTTTAGAATTTGCTTTCGTAGCCGTTGCCACTCGGCACCATAGCCACGCTTCGCAGCGCTGAGTCTGTGGCCCCACGAGTCGACTTGCTTGGCGTGGGTTTCACAGAATCGCGCAGTTGTCAGAATTGAACAACCGGGATGCCAGCAAGGGTGTTGTGCGCAATCTGGCATGGTTCACCTACAACAAGAGGCAGGAGATTGCTCAGTCACACCAGCAATTATTCTGAGACGGTTCAACGCAGACGAATACAGGCGTTGTGCTACGACCGGGGATACACTTGCCTGAGCAGCGAGCAGCGGAAGCGAGGCGATAGGTTCTTGCCCTAACAAGCCAAACCGCAGTTCCAGCACCAAGCGTTCTTTTGGTGTAAGGCGGTTCATCAACTCGCCAACGAGAATCGCGGTGTCAATGTCGGAGGCTTTTGCTGTGGGTTCGAAACCAGCATCTAGCAGAACGTCAAGACTAGAAACGCCCTTGGTGTGGTGAATGTGTTTGCGAAGCCAGTCACACGCTTTGTGTTTCAGAATTGTGTAGATTTGCTTGGCGTTCTTTTCGGCGGGATTCTGAATCTGCAACATCTTCGCTTGCAGATGCGATTTCAAATCTTGGTAATCGGGCCAAGACAAACGGCATGTGCGGCGATAGTGATTTGCCACCTTGTTGATTGCCTTGTTATTGCTCATCGTAATCATCCATGGAAATAAGCTGGAGGAATGGGACAATTTCTTTAGCATCAAAGTCAGGGTTCAGTTCGTGCAGATTGATTGCCTCTGCCATGAGTGATGGGTTGATCCAACCTGTGACAAAGATTTGGGGTCGTTCCGTTCCACGGTGAACGTGAAGCTTGGGGTTGCCAGTCTGGATGAACGCTACGAAGTCTTCAGCGGTGATCGGCATTGAGTTCTCCTTTGGACTTGCGGCAGGTTGCCGAGAGTCCTACACACCGCAACGCGAAGTTGAGTTTTCAGGTGTATTACTGGTGAACATGAACAATCCGAGCGCAGTTAGTTTGCAGTTAGTTTGCAGTTAGTTCACCTAACTGGACGCAACCTGTTCAACGTAGTAGAGATGGGACAGGATTTTGGGCTTGCAGTTAGTTAGTTAGGTTTTTGTGTGTGAGAAGAACACTCTATACAGAGGCATACATCAAATCAAAACCAAACATACGTACTTCTTTTTAATAGAAAAAAGTTAACTAACCTAACTAAGAGACCATATCCCAATGAAAGCAGAAGACATATGCCAGTTAGTTCACCTAACTGCAACCTAACTGGACTAACTGGAAAACCTAACTGGACATGAAAAATGCCACCAACGGTGAACGTTGATGGCATGAGGAGGAGAGCATTGATTAGACAACGTGTAATACTAGGTTTAGATAGTTTCCACTTCGTCAATCTCTGGATCGTCAACCCCACTTTCGCTGAGAGTGAACCCGGCGGACTCCAATCCCTCTTGAGCAGTGGCAACCTGTTCCTTCGTAGGACGTAGGAACCAGTAGGCACCACCAGCGGTTCCCACCTTTTCATGGACCAACCCCCAGCGCTTGGCAAGAGCACCCTTACGCCCATCCAGCCACGAGCGGAGGCCACGTGCGTCCTGCCAGTAGAAGCGTGAGCCCGTTCCCTTTGCAACCTTGTCTTGATGAATTTCACTAAGCAGTTTCCATAAGCCATTGTGCGCTCGACGCTGGCCAAACTTGGTGCGAACCTCACGGTCCCCCACGAGCAAGTCCAATAGAGGCTCGATAGCGCAATCCTCCACGCTCTGTGCCTTCTGCTCCTGACGGAAGAGATTCAACTTGTTCATAATGTCAACCTCTTGGTCGTACAACCCCATTTGGTGCCAAATGAACTTCGCAAAGTTCTTAGCACGGAAGTCCGAGCGAAACACCTTGTCTAGCTGGCGCTCGTCATCTCGGATGATTGCACCCAAGCGACTGAGCATCTCCCCTAGCATTATCTCGCGATCTGCCAAGAACAACCCCTCACGCTGGCTTTCCGATAGATCATCTTCCGCCTGTACTTTCAGCTTGAAGATTAGCAGCCGTGAGTTCAGGTCACCTTTGAAGTTCGATGGAATGCTCAAGCACGTCATCAGAATGTCGGCAGTGATGGGCTGTTCCAACAACTCATGAGTGTACTTCTTGCGGCACTTAATTGAGCCACCTGTAGCAGCCTGACACAGCAGTGCTTGCTGAAGCTTGGTTTCTTTATCAACGTTGTCCAACAACGCCACTGAGGTTTGCGTGAGCAACATTTCCAGCGAGTCGTCACCACTGCTACCAATGTACGACGGACGGAATGTTGGGCCTTCAAGCAGTGCTCCGGAATACCACATGCAGAAAGTCTTGCCGCTTCCTTCCGGTCCCCAAGCCACACTGATAACGCGACTACGGCTGTTCTTTTCTGGCATACACGACAGCAGCAAGCGAGTCAGTTGCAGAAATTCGTAGTCCGTTTGCTCCACACCTTCAACCGGAAGGTCGTATTGCACTCTGAGACGATTCACGAGCACGGTATCCCGAAGCTCAAGACCACAGCCTTCCCAAGCCTTAACATGGGCCAGAGCACCACTGGGCAGTCCACCCTTGTGGTTAATCATCCACACGCCGTTATAGCCATTGACAACCAATTCGTTCCCGCTGGGCGACAGGATGAAAATCTTTTGGTTTTCGATGTTGCAATACAACTTGTGGCTGGCTTCGTCGTAGTGAAAGACATGATGATAGACCCAAGTGGTGGGCATCGCCGTTCCGAGATTGACAATCTCTTTTACGATGGCCTTCTTGTACGAGCCACTAGCGATGCCCCACTTGAACAACTCACGTTCAAACTTGGGGCCAGCCACGTCCAGCAGTTCATTGGTCTCGGGCTTGTGGTACAGAACCGTTCCATCCTGATCGCTGAGGATTCCGCGCCCTTTGGAGCGCACCAACTTTAAGATGAATTGAGTAAGTTCCAGTTTCAAATCCTCGCCATTGCGCTCAGTCTCTTTTCCATCCTCATTGGTGTTGTGCCGAATCGCCCACACCAATTTGTAGATGTCTTTGCTGGAGAATTCCAATTCCACTGCTTCAGGCTTATCTTCTTCCTCACCCGCAGCAGCTTCCTCCAAGACGTCGGCCTCACCCATACCTCCCCACTTGCTTGAAAGCGCCGCCAGCTCTTCGTGGGTCACTTTATCCGCAAACTGGAAATCATGTTCTGGGTCAACCTCATCACGGAAGACCGACCAGCCCGATTGCCCCTCTTCCAACTGGGTTTCGTTGCTGGGGCAATCAACGTGCTTGCAGATGTAGGAATACCCTTCAGCAGCAACGCGAATGGAACTACTATCTTTGGTTCCCAGTCGATGGCCCTCGACTTCAAACTCTTCCGAGAACGGACACGAGATGTGGTAGTAGGTTCCATTTGCCTTTTTGTATGGTCCTGAATATTGAATCTCCCGCGCCTTGAGGAACTCTTCGATCTTGTTAGAGCTTTCCTTTGTTGCCGGATTGCTAACGTGGTGACCAACCCTCTCAACCGCGAAACTCGCTATCAGCTTCAAGGTTTCCAGCGGGACGTTCTTGCGCTCTTCGGGCAAGCTTAACAGCGTGCAATCTCGCCACGGCCTTCCGGGTGTATCCCCTTCACCTTTGGCGGTGATAGAGCCAGGACACCGAACGATACGTGGGGGATCGAATGTTTTATCGTCAACTAACGGAAATTTCTCTTTCAACGCCGTGAGCACTTGCATTAACAACAGAGTGCTCACGTTGTCATTGGGCAGGTCCACTGGAAGATACAGATGATAACCGTTCCCACTGTCGCATGTGGCGTAGTTAGTGATGCCCAACTCACCCAAGAATAACTTAAGTTTCTCCAGTGTCTCGAACGCTTTTTCCTTTTCCTCATCCGTAGCGTTCACTTTCGAGGGATGGACGGAATCAATATCAATCAAAAATGCTGTACGCTTCTGGATGAGGTCTTCCTTGAGGGCGAAGAACTTGCTGTATTTGCTCAGCTGGGCGACATCATTCTGCACCTGAACGGTCTGGCGGATGACTTTGGGCTCACCCTTGATCATTTGCTCAACGTCAAAGCGTTTGCCAAGGATGGGGGGATTCACACCAACGTAGACACCGATGACATGAGGGGTGTTTTCACTTTCTGCGTCATCAGGCGAAAGTGCCGCGCCCGACCATTCCTTCACGGCGTCATTCAACAACTCCACGTCATTGAAAATACCGCCATACTGCTGCGTAACCTCAACACCCTTTTTGGTGAGGAAGCTGTTGTTTGTTAGAATACGGCACTCCACCGTGGGGTTCTCTTCGTCGTGTAGCCATTTCAGAAAATTGCCTAGCTCTGCTGTCTTAATCATTGTTGTTCCTCTCAAGTGGTGCAAGACCAAGGTGCTGGTCGATCAGTGAATCAACGTCCCTATCGTCAACCTGCTCGATATGCAGACTTGCTTCGGCCTCTGCAACTTCCTTGAGCAGCTTATCTATCTCGCCAAACTCCAAGGTTTGGCGCACAACTTTATTCGAGACTTGCCGCTTGTCCCCGTACTTATCAATGAGCAGGAAGTAATCCATTGGCTTTCTGCTTGGATCGTGAACCTTGTAAAAGCAACCCGGTTCAAGTTCGTATGTCTGGCACTCGTCGTAGCAGTCGCCGTAGCAGTCCTCAAGAAAATTGCCGTCCAACTCTCCCTTTCCATTAATGTGAGTAAGTTCCCTCACCCATGGAAAGCCCCTGCCGCTTCTGTCGTATCCTTCGACGTGGAGTCTCATAGCGCGTCCTTACAGGCAGTCCAAAGTGTCAGACTTCAAAAACTCTTCGGGAATCTGGTCGATGGCAACACCAGATTTGGTCATAGTGAATCCCATGTAGCGAAAGCGAACCGTCTTGTGACCCACACCAAGGCGATCTTTCAGGGCTTGACCACGCTCTTCCGTCATGGCAATCACAATGGGCAAATCACACGTGGGGATGCTCGTGGCCTTCAGCCAAGAGATGATTTCATCCTCGTCAAATCGCCACTCTTCACCAACCTTTAACGCTGGAATTTTTCCCGCACGGGACCAACGGCGCAAAACTTCGTGGCCCGTTCTGAGCAACTTTGCTGTTTCGTCTAAGTTGAGTAACTTCACACTACCTCCTCCGGCGTGAGCCGCTGTGCAACTTTCTTCTTACACTTCAGTACCTCGAAGTTGAAACTCTTCCCGAGAATCACCAAAAGAATTCCTTCCTCCGCGTCCAGAACACCGAATGCGTGTCCTGAACACGAGGGAAGAAAAATTCTTGGGTGAACGGTTGTTAGTTGTTGTAGGGCTGACGGTAGCCAAGCGAAGAAAGAACTCCGGCCGCAAAGGCAAGTATTTAACGGGTGGCCTGTGTGAGCACCACCCGAGTTGGTTAGCGAGTTGAGAAGATTTCTGTTAAATATTCTTGGGCGTCAGCATGGAGTTTGGTGCCTGAAAGCAGGTCGCAGCCGACGATAGCTTTCAGGATATGCTCATCTTCCTCAGCATCAGCGATGTCGTCGAAGCTGTATTCGATCTCGTTGCCAACAACGCGGAGGTAGCCAAGTTCGGAGAAGCTTTCGATGATTGCTTCGCGCAACTGGGCGTCGGTCGAATTGTCTATGACATTGAGTTCGAGCAGGGCAAGGCACGTCGGAATCGACAAGTTAAAAATGATGCGCGCAATGAGGTTTGTGGTAACGGACATAATGGCCTCCTTCAAGGCACGGACGGAAAAGGATGGGGCTGTAAGAGCCCACCCGAGTTGGTTTGTTAGCTGACGACTTCGGTTTGATCTTCGGGCAGTGGTTTGCCTTCGCGGTCAACATGCAGTAAAACGCTGCGAATGAACCCCTCTGGCGTTTTGTCAAAGTCCTCGCCATCGCAGCCATCGAAGATGTGACCATAGAGGTCATCCCCCGTCTTTTCGTCCAGTTTTTCCGGGTCAAGATACTGCGGCGAGGCAACGAGGTGGCATCGCTCTAGCTCCTCCGAAGTGAGAATCGGAAGTGTAAGACCACGCGATTGGAGAACCTCCATCGCGGTGTCGCTGACGATACTGGGGTTGGCATCATCCTCGGTGAAGGATAGGCAAGTGGTGTAGACGAGCGTGATAAGGCACGCAGTGGACAACGCTGCGAAATCGACAGCGAAGGGCGAAGTGCAGTTAGCAACGAATTTCATTTGATTCCTCCATATAACGGTTGTGGTGAATGAAAGAGGATGGGGTTGTAAGAGCCCCCATCCGAGTTGGGGTTTAGCGGCCAAGTTTCTTGCGGCGAGCGAGTTCGCTCTTGGCTTCTTTTTGCGTTTCGGTGCCGCGCAGCAACTGGTTGATTGCCAGCGTGTCAAGGTCGTCGTCAGTGAGGTGCTCGAACTGGAAGAAGATTTCATCGCCGACGATGCGGAGAGCAAGCTGGTCGATTAGCTTGCGTTGGAGGCTTTCGAAACAAAGCTGGTCGGCATCGGTGAAGAAGATGCGAAGCTCAAGGATGGCAAGGCTGAGGGCAAGTGAAATATTCATGTTGATTTCTCCGTACAACGGTTGTGATGAATGAAAGGGGTGGGGCTGTGAAAGCCCCCATCCGAAGTTGGGGTTGTTAGCTAACGAGGTAAGTGTTCAGTGGTTTAGCACCCTTGCAGAGTGTCCATTTCGGCATACAGGTTGCGTTTATCCACCTGGAGGAGGAGTTCGTGCCAAAATTTCTCATCGGCACCGTTGCTCTCCTCTTTGCTCATGTTGACAATCAAAGAAAGGATTGCGGTGTTGGACAACTGCTTTAGCGAAGCGACTTCGGTATAAGGTGGCTTGGCAGTTGATAGCTTGGCGGAATCGACAGTAACTGCACCCTCATCAAGTTTGATTGGTGCCGTCGGCGCAACCGTAGTGAAGCTCTTTACGAGAGCCTTCCTCATCGTTTCCATCGAGGGCTTGCGCTTGGCGAGAATCGCTCGCATCGCCAGTTCCTCATTGGTGGCGTAGAGGATATCCAGCGCCTGATAGATTCCCGTTATCTGTAGCTCGACTTCAACATCGAAGCCATCGACACGCTTGCGTAGCGCGGCAAGCTGTCTCATCGGTAGCTCTCCGACATGCTCCTCAAGAGCCGCATAGTAATCCTGCGCTGCAAGCGTCAGCACATTGGGGTCACTTGCTTGGGTGTCTTTGAACAGAGTCGGGTTGGGTTTGATAGTGGACTTGTAAAGACGCGTGAGTTCCTTCTTGGTGAGGGGCTGTTCATTTGGCGTTTCTTTGGACATTTGTTTCTCCTATGTATGGCTGTGGCCAGTGGCCGTGAAGGATTTTGGCGACACCTATCCTGACCACGTTAGAAACGCAGTTTTGAGTGCTGCCGTGGATTGTTGTGTTAAGACCTAGAACATGGCGTCGTAGCCGACGTACTCGATTTCACGCGTCCAATACTGAGCGGACGACTGAAGCCGCTGATTCTTCCCGGCAAAGTTAGAGAGAACTGCCGCCGGATAGCGAAGTGCCAAAAGCTGAATGACCTGTTCGGAGCAATCCCCCGAACGAAACTCTTCGAAGATTTCTGGACGATCCAACCGCAACACACGATCTTGCTCGGCGAGGATTTCTTCGAGCCACGTATCACTTGAGGCTTTCCACTCGGCTTCGGTACGTTCGAAATTGCTGCCCATGAGTTGCTCTCCTTTTCTTTCTAAATATCCTTCTACATATCACCGAGCTGAATGGGAGCGCGTGTTCAAAGAAATCTGCAACATTTGTAACTTGTTAACAGACAACAATATAGGAGTTGTAGGTGAGGGATTGTGTCTGGACTGTGCTCTCTATTATGCGATAGTGCTTAATCCGATATGCGATACTGCATAACGGAGGACACATGCGCCCCATTATCGCGAAGAAGAATTGGCGTCTGAATTTTGCCCGGGAAGATCGAAAGCGACTGGACCTGATGCGAGGAAAGGATGGACGGCTATGCAAGGCTCGTCGGCGCAAGGGATTGAGTCAAGCGGAAGCCGCTGCCCTAGCAGGAGTGACGCAGAGTGCCATCAGTCGGGCTGAGGCTTCAGGTGATGTGAATTTTCTTTTGCTGGAACGGCTTTCCTACATCTATGGTGTTGGTTTAAGAGAATTTGCTACTGCTGGCGAGGAGATGCAGAACTCCTATCAGGCGCGCTCCATTGAGGAATGGTTGGTCTTGATCCGCGCCGACAAACACCTTGTGACTGGATTCGACCTGTACTTTGCAGAAGCCAACATTCCACGTCATCTCCGGAACTGGGAAGTGCGTGGAAAGTACAAGGATATGTACGAGAACCTTCCACCAGAGATCGAACTAAAGTGGCAAAGGCGTGCCACAGCTCTGAATCTGGGATACACCCCTGAGACACCGGAAGAAGATCATGAGTAAGTTCCCGAAACGCTAATCAATCACATTTCTTAACTCTCCATTGCGGTGTAGCGGCAGTATTAAGCCGCATTGGAGAAAAGAAATATGTCACTATTGGAAGAACTCATCCAGCAATACAAGAATCTGATAGAGAAAGCCGCTGCGTGTGGAGCCCACAGTCACCCCAAGGCGACCAAAGTATGCGTTAGTGGGTGCCATCAAGAGATGGAGGCGCTCCGCGTAAGACTTATCGAAACTTATGTTCTGTACCAGCTAGGTCTAGGGTCGCCTGTGGAAATGCTGACAAGTGGACTGATCAGCGCCAACGATATTCGCAAAGCGCAAGGTCTCCCAATCATCGAAGGTGGTGGAGATGGATACCTTGTTCCAAAATCTTAAGTGCCCAACGCTGCGCGAACGCCTTGCGGTGGAGACTCCCACCAGCCACCGCATCACCACAGTGGAGATTGCTCAACTGAACACTCAGATTGAGAAGGAAATCACGCGTGAGCGTGCCAATCGTATTCGACACAGAGCCTTCGCCAACGCAGTGAAGGCGGGAAGAGGATCAAGATGTTCATTCTGACAGTAATTTTTCTGGGTTTAGTGGTTATTGGAACTTTTGGTACATACGAGTGGGTATCCAACGAGATGGAACGGTTGAATTTTCGTGAACAACCAACTTTTCTTGCGAGTGCCTTTGCCGCTGTTGTCGCTTTTGCAGTCCTTCTCCGGTTGTTTCTTGCGTGGGTCAGATACTAATAGATTTCTGTGGTGGTGATAGAAACGATTTCCTCATTCGCTAAATGACGGGCTTCGGCTCACCCTATCGTTTCGCCTGTTCCCCACAGTTCAAAAGAAAAGCCACCCGCGAAGGTGGCTTCTTTTTTGTTTCTACAAACACGTGCAACAACGCAGTCCCACGGTATTGAAGCCTCATGAATGTACCTGAATCGTTCGTAGATGTTTCAACTGCCGCAGAATTCCTGAGCATCACCAATCGACGTGTACTGGAACTGACTCGCGCCGGAAAACTTCCGGCTCATCCCCTCGACCCCAACTCCCAGAAGAAACAGTGGCGCTATCGGCTCTCCGAACTGTCCAGCGCCGTTGGCTGCCAAGAATCCTGCTTTCCTACTTCCAGCGTCAACGCTAACCTTGAAGCTGGAAGAACCTCGGCTCGCTAAAGGAGAATGAAAATGGCGAGATACCAAAATGGCAGTTTAACCACGAAAGATAGGAAGGAGGGCAAGCATTGGCTCCTGCGCTATTACATCCACCGTCCTACGGATGGAAAGCGTGTGGAGCGAGCAGTGACCATTGGCTCAGTTGTTGACTTCCCCACCGAACGTGACGCATGGAAGGAAGTGGATCGGCGTCAGCTTCGCTCGGCCATCAATGAAGTTGACGCAACCTTAGGAGAGCCAACATTTGGTGCTCTGGCTCATCACTACATGAAGAACGAACTGGACCCCAACATCAACACTGTTGACCCCAAAGCTCACACGACGCGCAAGATTTACACCTACATCATCAACAGCTTTTTGCTTCCACGGTGGGGAAAGTCCATCGCTGTAAACATCGAGCCGTTGGACGTGGAGAGGTGGCTACAATCCGTGAAGCGTGATAAGGGTTTGGCCAACCCAACCTTGGACAAGCTGAAGCGTGTGATGTCGCTGGTATTTAAGTCGGCACAGCGTTTTGGCCTCATCTCACGAAGCGAGGAAGCCAACCCGATTCGCTTTGTGCGGTGCAAGTGCTCCAGCGATTACGAGGCTGTGACGGTTTCACCAGAACAGGCGTTCGCTATTTTCAGCCAGATGCTGGAGCCGTGGAAAACCCTGACTCTGTTGATTTCCGCCACAGGACTTCGAATCTCGGAAGCTTTGGGGCTGACATGGACAGACGTGGATTTTGATCATCAGAGGATTCACGTTCGGCGTGGTTGGACCCACGGCGAGATTGGGGACTGCAAGACTGAGGCCAGTCGAAAGCCAGTTCCAATGCATCCTCTATTGGCGGAGTTTATGGCGGTGTGGAAGCTGGAAACGACCTACGGTCAGGCTGATGACTATGTATTCGCAAGCAGCCGAAAGCGGGGCAAGCAACCGATGGTAGGTTCAGTCATGGCCCAGGATCATCTACGCCCAGCAGCAATTAAGGCTGGTGTAGAACTTGAACCCGGACAAAGGTTTGGATTCCACAACTTGCGCCACAGCTTGGCGTCGTTCCTAGTGCGCACGAAAACTGACCCGAAGACGGTTCAGGCGCTATTGCGTCACGCCAATGTCACAACAACCTTGGGGTTATATGCCCATTCGATCAGTTCGGACAGGATGGCGGCTCAGGGTGAAATGCTGGAAGCGATGTTGAATTCGGCGTCAACGGCGGTGGTGCAGTGAGGCATAAACTGAAAATCGGCCTAAGATGGCCGATTTATAACGGGTTGGCAGCGGGTTAGACTTGGGAAGGTTGAACCCGACGCAACTCACTGAAAACAAAATGGTAGGCACGAGGAGACTCGAACTCCTGACCTCTACCGTGTCAAGGTAGCGCTCTAACCAACTGAGCTACGCGCCTACATCACTGATATGAGAAACTTTATCAGTTTTGACGACCGCTTGTCCAACCCGAGATTCAACCCGATGTTCATTTTTGCCACTCTTGCTAAACCCAATTGCCTCAAGGAATTTGCCCTGAGCCGCCATCTGAGCGGAGTTCACATGATGCGTGTAAATCTCCATGGTTGTGGAAAGCTCTTGTGTCTGAGAATCGACTGCACCACTGCTGGAGCAACTTCGGCAGCACCCAAGAACTGGATCAGGCGCGTCGACTCAAAGAACTGGAGCAGGAAAACTCCAAGTTGAAGCGTCTGGTTGCGGAATTGAGCCTCGACAAGCTGGTGCTGAAAGACATCGCCTCGGGAAACTTCTAAGTCCGGAGCGGCGACGTTGTGCGGTGTCTCATGCATGCACTGAGCATGGGATCAGTGAGCGGCGGGCGTGCCAACTGGTGAAGCAGCCACGCGGCACGCAGCGCTACCAACCGATACAGCGTGACGACGAGGATTTGCTGACCCGGGCCATCATCGAACTAGCCAGCCAGTATGGACGCTACGGCTACCGCCGAATCACGGCGTTATTGCAGCGTGCCGGTTGGCATGTTGGCCGCGACCGGGTCGAGCGCATCTGGCGCCGCGAAGGGCTGAAAGTTCCACAGAAGCAGAAGCCACGCGGGCGGCTGTGGCTCAACGACGGATCGTGCGTGCGGCTTCGGGCGGAGTATGCCAACCATGTATGGAGCTACGACTTCGTGAGTACGAAAACCTACGACGGCAGGACGGCGCGGATGCTGAACCTAATTGATGAATCGACTCGGGAGTGCCTGCTAAATCGTCCTGAGCGGCGCTGGAGCAGTGCAAAGGTGATCGAGGTACTGGCGGACGTGATGGTGATGAAGGGTGTCCCCGAACACATCCGTTCGGATAATGGCCCGGAGTTCGTGGCCCGAGACCTGCGGAATTGGCTGGCCGATACCGGTGCAAAGACGTTGTACATCGAACCCGGTTCTCCGTGGGAGAACGGCTACTGCGAAAGCTTCAACTCGAAGCTGCGGGATGAGTTTCTGAATGGCGAGATCTTCTACTCTATGAAGGAGCTGCGCGTGCTGGCGGAACGCTTTCGAATCCACTACAACACGGTGAGGCCACACTCCTCGTTGGGTTACCGGCCACCTGCGCCGCAGGCGTGCCAGGGGACAACAAACCTGGGGCGCGGAAAAGTGGAAAGCAAACAACGCTTCCCACTTTCCCCCACCCCCGACTGCGACGGCGACGGAGTTACAATCCAAGCCGCTGCGCTACACTAACAATCGAACTGGTGCAAAAGATCGGGCAGGCCATTATCAATGCCACTGCTGAGAATGGTTCCACACCGTCAACATGCGGATTCTGCATTGACCACTCATTCGATGCTTTTTATATCGTTTCAGACATCGAGGGTATGCGTCTGAGCAAACACACGGTTGAGGGCTATTCGGTTGGCTGATTGTGTTTTGCTTCCCAGGCTGTTGGCGTGAGTTCGGCTAATCGCTGGATTGAGAGATTGTTGAGTCCGGGCAGCACGGCGGCGAGGTATTCGCGCACGGGGATGTTCATTCTTCGACAGCTCTCCACCACTGAAAGGATCGCAGCTATCTTAGGTCCAGCTTGCGCGCTACCAACGTGGATCCAGTTCTTGCGGCCAATCGCGATGGGACGCATCGAGTTCTCTGCGCGGTTGTTGCTTAGCTCCAGTTCGGGGTACTCCAGAAAGCGCGTCAGCTTGCGCCACAGTGTGAGCGTATAGCGGCAAGCCTTGCCCAGCGCGCTAGCGGGCAGCGTCGATGCTTGGCATTGTTCGATGTCGTGCCGGATCTTCTTCAACAGATGCGGTACGTATTGCTGACGCAGCACGTGGCGCGCGGCATGCTCGAGATGTTCCTCGCGCGCACGGGCGTCGATGGCAAACAGTTCGTCCATGAGTGCAACGATCTGGGTTGCCGTCACGTCGCAGCGATTCAGCTGTACCGCCTCGAAGAAGCCTCTCCTTGCATGAGCCCAGCATGCGGCATGAACCACGCGCACTCCACCGACATGGTCGTACACTGTGTAGCCGTCGGTTTGCAGAATGCCTTCGAACTGTTGGAGAAACTGTTTTGGCCCCTCGCGCCCGCGACCCATGCGGAAGTCAAAGACGACCGCGCCTCCGGGTGTTCCGTACTGCCACAGATAGGCTTGATGATGTTTACCGCAGCCGTTGTACGTCTGCACATCCACCGGAGTTTCATCGGCCTGGATGTAACTCCCAGCGAGTAACTCGCGGCGCATCACTTCGACAATGGGTGTGAGTAACTCGCCGACACGCAGGACCCAGCCATCGAGTGTCGCGCGGCTTAGTTCCAGTCCGGTATCGCGTTTCAGGATCGCGCTCTGCCGGTAGAGCGGAAGGTGGCTGGCATACTTGTGAATCACCGTGTCGATCACGATGCGATCACTGACCAGGCTCTTTTCAATGATGCGTGGCGGCAGTGGCGCCGCCATCACGCCACGCTCTTCGCACCGTTTGCAGGCGCGCTTCTCGCGTTTGGTTACCAGCACAAAGTACTTCGCCGGCTCCACATCCAACTGCTCGCTTTGCTCGTAGCCGATCACTGAAGTCTCCGCGCCGCAGCCGCCGCACACGCACTGCTCCGGAGCACAGGCAATCACTCGCTCGATGCGGGGAAGATCGGACGGCAACGACTGCCGACCCGAATGCTTGCGCTTGGTTTTCGGAGAGGCAGGTAATGCGTCGCGCTGGCTCTCGGCTTCCACCTCGGCGTTGCTGACGCCTGGCTCCAGCTCCAACAACTCCAGTTGCGCGTTGGAGAGCTTCTCGCTGCCGGGCCCATACTTCGCAATGCGCTGCAATCGCAGGCGCTCTTCCAGCACGCGGATCTTCAACTCCGCATACTGCAACTTCTGCTTCAGTTGTTCGATAATCTCTGCATCCGAGTAAGTGGACTGCGTCGCCGCCGGATGGTTGAAAGTTGCACTCACAATGAGTACTGGAATACCAGAAACGCCTGTGGACGTACAAGCGTTTTGTGCAGTGTTTATGCCAGGATTCGCGACTTGTTTGATTCTGTTACGACCGGCTTGCGGAACCATCGCCGAGTGCGCGTCTGATCGAGATCGATGCCGCCCAACAGCATCGCAAACTGCTCATGACTCAGAATCACTTTGCTCTGTCCATCGCCAGCTTCAGGCCACCGGAAACAGCCTTTCTCTAATCTCTTCGCGCATACCCACAGACCGGTCGTGTCCCAGAACATCAGCTTCATGCGATTGCGACGCGCGTTGGCAAACAGGAAAACGTGGCCGCTTAGCGGATCGCACTGCAACCGGTCGCGAACCAGTCCGTACAAACCCTCGAAGCCCTTGCGCATGTCGGTAGCTCCGGGCGCAAGATAGATCCGTGTCGCCGCACCAAAGCCGAACACCGCTTTACAACCTCTCCAACACACTTACCAACCGCGCCAGCGTCGCTGCATCAAAGCTCTCGCCAACTTCGATCCTGCGCCCCGAACGAAGAACCACAGCCAAGCTGCTGTCCGGCTCCCGAACTTGCGCCGGAGTAGACCCCGCTACTTCCACTGCAACCAGCGCGCCGTCGCCCACACTTGCCCTCTGCGTTTTCCGATCCTGCTTCAGATAACGCTTGAGAGTGTTCAGAACTACTCCGTGTCCAACAAAACAGGTGTGATTGCTCAGACGCATACCTTCAATCCCATCGAGAAGTGCTGGTCCAAGATCAAACAACACTTACGAGCAAGCAAAGCTCGAATCCTCGACACCCTCGACCTCGCCATCACAGCCGCCATGGCAGCTATCACCGCCCAAGATTCCGCCGCTTGGTTTCAATCCTGCGGATATCGGACACAGACACTATGAAACCGCTCTAATTATGTTATGGGACCATTTCGCCGACTTTGGAATCGGTTACCGGTTTCGTACCCGAATGGTACGATTTCGAGGCAGTGCGGTGATCCGTTAGATCTCGTGCCAAGACTGAAGGTTGCTGGGGTTCCAAGATGTAGCCCTAGAGTCAGTTTCCCTACCGTGAAGCAATGGATGCACAAGCTAAGTTATTTAATTGCTTGGTGCCGGGAGGGGGAATCGAACCCCCATGACCTTGCGATCGGCGGATTTTGAGTCCGCTGCGTCTGCCAGTTCCGCCATCCCGGCTTGGGAAGGTAAGTACTTGCGGTAGAGCAACTTACTGACGACTAGCGGTGACTGTTGCTACCTGCTCAAAATCACTGGTGCCAGTTTTGGTGTCAGTTGCTCCGTTCTGAACAACCTTAGTATCGCACAGCCTCTGCACAGCCGCCAACTGGTGAGTCGGTGCCAGATGTGCATAACGAAGCGTTATCTGGATTGTCTTGTGGCCCATCAATTCCTGCACTGTACGACAGTTGCGGCGACTACGCCCGGCCAGGGCAGGGTATTCCTCTTGGGGAATGAAGCTCTGTCAAGGTTTGGCCAGCTTTCTGAAGTCAGAAGACGTTCGCGCGGCTTATCATAGATAGGTATGAACGAGGTGTGTAGGTTGGCGCTGCAATGGAAGTACTGGCTCGCGTGGGCTGCATTGATACTGACACCGGCTGCGGTCGTTGGGGGTGACGTTGCTGCTTTCGACCTAGTAGGGCCTCGCGTCGAGGTCACGGTGAATCGTGCGGGCAGGACTTTGCCGATTGCGCAGGTACCAAATCTGCAGAGTGGCGACCGTGTATGGATCCATCCAGCGTTGCCGGATGACCAGAGAGCACGTTATTTACTGGTTGTGGCTTTTCTTCGTGGTGCGACCAATCCACCCCCCGATTCTTGGTTCATCAAGGCCGAGACTTGGGATAAAACCGTCCGTGACGAAGGTATCGTGGTTACGGTCCCTAAGGATGCGCAACAGGCGCTCATCTTCCTGGCTCCGCATACAGGAGGCGATTTCGCGACACTTCGTTCTGCGGTACAGGGCAAACCTGGAGCTTTTGTCCGAGCCGCACAGGATCTGCAACTTGCGGGTCTGAACCGGGCAAGACTTGAAAAGTATCTCGCCGCCATCCGTGAGTCTGACGAACACGATCCCAAAGCTCTCCATGAACGCGCAATGACCTTGGCGCGCAGTCTTAGCATTAAAGTAGACGAGGAATGTTTTTCGAAGCCGCCGCTCCAACAGGCCTCCTGCCTGATGCAGAATAGCGATCAGCTTGTGCTCGACGATGGAAGCGGGCAATCCGTAGTTTCCAATCTTACTCAGGGAGCAGGATCGGACCTACTGGGTGCAATCAGCACAACCAAGGTTGCCGGAGGCGGAGCTTACAGCCCGTATGTCGGGGTAGTCGTGGATCTGGCAAGGTTGATGGACAATCTGCACACTGCCAAGTACCAATACATCTCAGCGCTGGCTCTCCCACAGGCCGACGAACTGCATCTCCGGTTGAACTATCCTCCGTCGTTCCACAAGCCGCAATCGGTAATCGTGATCGGGTTACCAGTGGTGCAGGCAGCCGTTTCTCCAGTAATGAAACCAGTACCGGCCGACTCTCTGAACTGCGTCCAAAGTCCGAATCTAGTGTTGGGGGCCGGTGGCGCTCCGTTGGTCTTCTCCTCGGAGCTGGCTCATCACCTCATGCTCCATCTGGAGAACAAAGAGGGCAAATCTCTGGAGATTCCGGTAGTTGCAAACGCCCTGCTTGGCGGGTTTATTCCGGTAGCGCCCGTACCCCCGGCCGATTGGCTGCCGCTCTCCTTTACTGGGCGCGTGTATGGGCAATGGGGCTTCCAACCGTTTAACGGACCGTCCTATAAGCTTCAGCGCTCAGACCTATCTGCGAAGTGGATGATTCCTGACGACGACAAAGCGGCTTCGATTGCCGGGCACAACAGAACAGTGAATCTGCACTCAGACAACAGTGTCTGCGTAGAAGCCATTAACTTCCGCGGGGCAAAAGGCGAAATCAAGAAGACTGAATGGAAGGCCTCGGGCGATCATTTGGAAGTGCACTTGCCGCTACAAGAAACAACAGCTGGCGATAGCGCGCTTCTGGTAAAGCAATTCGGCTCGCCGCAAGTTTCCGAAGTGCCATTGAAAGTCTATGAGGAAGCCTGCCGTCTCGATTCGTTCGAAGTTCATTCAGGGGATACAGAGGGACAACTCAAGGGGACCTGCCTTGATCGAGTGGTCTCGGTCGAAGCAGCAGGCGCTCGCTGGAACGCATCTGGTGTGCCTTCCAACAAGGAGTTGCAGTTGACCGCGGAGAAGCCCGAGAAGCTCAACTTACATGACAAGCAGCCTTTGACGGCGAAGGTCTCATTGAAAGACGGACGTACGATGGATGTGCTCGGAAGCGTCCTGCCCCCGCGCCCGAAGCTGGTGCTGGTAAGCAAGGTGGTCGAACCTGTATCCTCGCCCATCCATTTGGAAAGCGTGGATGACTTGCCGGTGGATGCGCGCCTGCACTTCCGCCTAAAGTCGGAGCAGCCTGGAACCTTTGGCAAGGAAGAGAAAGTGGAAATAGCAAGTGCAGACGGTTTCTACCACACTGAGCTAAGCCTGGAAAACGGTGGACTCATGCGACAGAATGCGCACACCGTGATGGCAACTTTGGAGATCGGCAAAGAAGTGGCATCCTCGTCCTTTGGAGCTCTGCGCTTCCGTCCCTTGTCGGACGGGGTTTCCGGAGACTGGCAGCCCTTGGCGACGCTCGTTCGTTTGCCAGAACTGACAGAATTGCACTGTCCGGTAGACAAGGAAGAAGCTTGCACTCTGAGCGGCACCAATCTGTTTCTGATCGAAGCCGTTGCGTCCGACTCGCAGTTCCAGCACGTAAAACCCATCAGTGAGAGTGCCATGGACGCCATGGTCGATGTTCCGCGCCCGAAGGGAAAGCTCTTGTATTTGAAGCTGCGCGACGACCCCTCAGTGGTTCACACCCTGGAGATGCCAGTCAAAAAAGATGCCCCTGTAGTGACCAAAGAGGCTCCCTCCAAGGAAGAGAAACCGACCACGGCCGTACATCCGCGTGATAAGACTCCAAACCTCGCGAACCTGCCGGCGGATACTCCTGCGCAACCAGAAAAAGACGGGAGCCGATAGAAGTCGGCTCCCGTTCGTATCTTGCCTAGAGAACTACTCGGAAAATTAGTCGCGACCCGCCGCCACGGCCTTGCTCTGTAGCTTGGCCGGTGACTCGACAGCGCGGGCCGTGGCTCGCAAGCGGAAGAGATGTTGAACGTAATCGACAAAGACCATCAGTGAAGCCTTGCTCTCGCCTCGCTGGCGCGACCGGAATACGTACCCGACTTCGACAACGCTTTTGATCCGCGAACGAACAAGAAGTTCGACCAGAATTTTGTATCCGCACGGTGCCAAGACTACGTTTTGAATCGCCGTTCGCCGAATGACGAAGAACCCCGTCATCGGGTCGGAGACCATCCCAAGTACCCCGGGTAGCAGCATCTTGCCAAGTGCGCGCGAACCTCTAGAGATCAGCAAACGGCAAAAACTCCAATCGCTCGTTCCGCCGCCTTCAGCCTCACGACTCGCCACCGCGAGGTCCGCTCCGTCTTTTTGCATAGCTGCAATCAGGCGCGCCGTGACTTCCGGAGGATGCTGAAGATCGGCGTCAATCACTCCCAACAAATTGCCGCGGGCGATCTGCCAGCCACGAACCACAGCCGTAGCCAATCCACGCTCATCCGTTCTGCGGAGAGCCAGAATATGGGGGTCGTTAGCAGCCATCTGCGCCGCAACCTGCCAGGTTCCGTCAGGGCTGTCGTCATCGACAATAATGATCTCGTAGGAGTTCCCTACAACGGAGGCAATTGTGGGCTTGAGGAGTTCGATAAGTTCGCCGAGATTGTGGCTCTCGTTGCGCGTGGGCACCACCAACGAAAACGCGAGGCTCTCGTGAATAGGAAGCGCTCGAACCATCAGTTCGCCAGTGGGCACTCGTGATAAACCCGTTGAAACGTCAGTTAATAGTTCACTTGGCATAGAAGATGCTTTCATTGCAGCACACGTCGGCTCTGTAGTCTAGGAAAACAATACGGAAAGCTAAACTTTCGCAAGTTATGCAACATTGCTAGGAAGTTGAAAACAACAGCCCTAGGCGAAACTACCTATCATTGTCCGGGTTCTGTACCAGTGCGAGGTGAAACCGAGACCTCAGAAAGCCGATTTACTGGAGAGAATCAAATGCGTGGAACCTGGATCAAGAACACGGTGCTGTTTGTTGGAATGACCTTGGGCGCTACCGCCCTATTGGCGCAGCAGGCAAGTGTGCCTGCGCCGGACACCACGAATCAGAGCGTGACCAGCGCAAAGCTGACCGCAGAACAAAAGAAACAACTGGGCGAACTGCGGGCAACCGCACGCGATCAGGCGGCGATTATCCGAAACGACCAGACGCTGACCGCCGATCAGAAGCAGGCGAAACTGAAGGAACTGCGTACAAGTACGCACGAACAGATGAAGTCAGTTCTGACTCCCGAGCAGCAGAAGACCTTTGCTGATCGTCGCGAGGTAGGCAAAAATCGGATGGCTGCGAAGCTTGGCCTGACCGAGGACCAGCAGGGAAAACTGAAGGCGCTCTTTCAGTCGACTCATCAGCAACGTGAGGCCGTGTTGAAGAATGCCTCGCTCGCGAACGATCAGAAACAGGCTCAGTTGGCGCAGATTCGCCAGACGACCCAGACACAATTGGCCACCATCCTGACTCCGGACCAGTTGGAGAAGTTCCATCAGATGCATCGCAGACATGGCCACGCGAAACTTGGCTAAACACGTGAATTAGACCGTTTTTGATCGAACGCCGTTGCGCTTGTCTTTAGAGTAAGCCAAGGGACCGACCGAGTTATGGCGGTCCCTTTAACCATTAGTGCAATCCTCCGCATGTCCATTCGCCTCTGTTTCGTAACATTCTAAGTGGTTACTAATGGTGCTCTAGGGCGTTTCCTAAGTGTGCCTTCCGTAATCCCCAAATCAAGAGATACGTATTGTGTCAGCTCGTGTTAGTAGTAGATTCACATTGGAGAGTCTATGAAACGAGCCAGCCGAGCAGGCCGAGGGTTTTCTGTTATCGAGTTGTTGGTGGTCGTTTGTGTGATCCTTGTCATCTCCGCCATGGCTCTCCCCCAAATCACTTCCATGGTTGCGCGCTCCAACCTGAATGGTGCAGTGGCTTCGGTCTCCGGCGCAATTCTGACGACACGTCTCAGGGCGATGTCCGCGGGCGTACCCTTTCAAGTCGCATTCTCGGCATCTTCTAAGACTTACTCGATAGCATATTGCTCCGGATGCACATCGACGTCGACTACCGAGAGTTATTCAACAGCGTTACCTGGATACACGAACGTACCGTTTGCTCCCTCTTCGAAAATTGTGGTCTCCAACGATCTCACCCTCTATGTCCGACCAGGAGGGGTAATTCAGACGGTAGCAGCGACTTCTACCTGTCCGATTCCGACGGCAACTCCCACAATGACACTAACGAACGGTTCACTCACTCAGACGATCACGGTTAGCTGCTATGGAAAAATCACACTTTCGTAGGGATCGAACTCGGATGGGCGGCTTTACGCTGCTCGAAGTCATATTCGCGATTGCAATTTTCGCAGTGGGGATTCTCGGTCTTGCGCTTCTGATGACTGTTGCGACGAAAGGCACAACGCATTCGCGCTACATGAATATGGCAGCAGCCATGGCCAACGAAAAATTGGAGGATCTCAATCGGGTCTCTCTCAGCGATCCGGCAGTGACGCTCCCAACTGGAAGCACGTCCGTTGGAGATTTGACCAAAGATGTTACGGCTACGCCAGTGAGCGGCGACGGACAGATCTATTACTTTGATAACGTGCAGAGTTCGGCGGCTAACGGATCAGTCACGGAAATTCGCAACGGCGTTGATCAAAACGGAGCGGACTGCTTGGAGATCTTTCAGTACACTCCAACAAACTCAACTCCTGTCAGTGATAGTTGCACTTCCACCACAGCCCCGAGCGCGAGCGGAGACACGATTGTCTTTCATCGCCGCTGGATGATTGAAAGTCCGGTTAGCATCAACGGCGTCAGTGTTACTGGTGCACGCAGAATCACCGTTCAGGTAACTCTGTCCACGGAAACCGCCGGCCCTGCGGTTACATTCCAGATGAGCACGATAAGGTCATGATGATCGCTTCACAAAATACGCCGTCGCGAGCTTGCCGGGGACCAGAGTCCGGGTTCACCTTAATTGAGCTGCTCGTAACCATGCTCATCTTTATCGTGATTGCAGCGGCGACTGTTCAACTGATGGGAACCCACGTCAAGCTTTTCAGCGGTCAGCAGAACCAGGCTGGACTTAACGTAGCGATGCGGCAGACGATCGCACAACTCCAAACTGACTTGGTGAATGCAGGAGCAGGTTACTACACCTCCGTAAACGCGCCGGGATCGCCCGTGGGCATTACGATTGTCAACGGTACGGCAACGAATTGTTACAACACTACAACCTACGTGTATAACTCAGGTTGTTTCGATACTCTCAATGTCCTGACCTTTGACAGTGTGACACCTACTTCGCCGTCGGGCACAGGCACAATAGATCTTTCTCAGGGCACGGGCACGCTGATACTAACGCCATCGGATAGTTCGGTATCGTCCTCGACGATCATTCCAAATTATCAGTCAGGCGATACACTCCTTCTACTTTCGAATGTAGCCGGTAGCCCTTCGGTCCTGACCGTTACTCTGGCGGCAGCCGCTACTGCAAACACCACGGTTGCCAACGGTATCAATATCAGCTTTGCGAAGCTCAACAGCGATGGCACAAATCCCAGCGACTATTGGTCATTGAACTCGGTTACGACCAAAACGACAACGAGTGCCGGTGTTGACTCGACGTGGTATGTGCTGAAGATTTCTCCCGTGCAGTACCGCGTGGACACCACAGATAGTACGAACCCGCAATTGAAGCGCATTCTGAACAATGGAATCGCGCAGACCCTTGTCGACCATGTTGTAGCATTCAAGGTCGGTGCTCAGATTTGGAACAGCTCCTCCACGGTCAGTGTTCATGATGGCGCCATGTATTACTACGACCCAACCGTCTACTACTCCAATTATGCAAACATAAGGGGCGTGCGAGTGACGCTGGTTGGTCGCACGCCGTTGGATGTCACCAGCGGGTATAAGAATTCGCTCGATCAGCAGCCGTATCGCATTGAGGCGCTTTCAACCGTAGTTAGTCCACGAAACCTCAGTATGAACGACGGAAACTGAGACCAGAACGGATAGAAAAATGACTACACACTTCGCTGTCAAACTCCGAATGAAACCGCAAAAGCGTCGTAGCGGCGAAGATGGGGTAGCCCTCATCACCGTCTTACTGCTCTTACTGCTTCTCACGGGGCTGACCCTCGTCATGAGCATCTCTGTGAGCTCGGACATGATGATGAATGGTTACTATGGCGATTTTCGTGGCGCGTTCTATGCCGCTGACTCGGGGGTTGCCGTGGTGCGCAAGGAGCTTGGAAACGAACTTGTAGCCAGTATGAGTGCAAGTTCATCAGCAGGAACTTCTCCTTTTGTTAACGGAAAGGCTGCGACCGTACTGGCGAATGTCCAATCCGAGTTTGGTTCCTCATCCACTGCTTTTAGTCAAACATCTTCTACATCTTCCTGGCCTGGCAGTTTCTATATTGATAGCGCGTCTGTGAGTGATCCAACGTGCACTCTTGGCAGTTCAACTCAGTGGACATGCACTTTTAGCTACTCATTATCCGTTGTTGGGAAGGCCTCGAAAACCTATCAGCAAGCGAGAGTCGCTGAGTCAGGCGCAATCATCGTCTCCGCCACATCGTCAGGAACGTCTTCCGCCCAGCGTAGCTTCGCCGCTTGGGGAACCTTCCTCAATGAAAATAATATTTGCGACGCCGAACTCATTGGCGGCACGATCACGGGGCCTCAGTTTACGAACGGCGCTTGGACCTTTGGTGCGGACCAAAGCTACATCTTCACAGACGATGTCGGAAGTGTTTCTTCCGTTGCGGGCTACTATTTCAGTGGCAACAGCTGCATCCAGTCCTCTCAGTCGTCCTATAAATCGGGATACTCGACGATTGCACCAACTTTTGATGGCGCCTTCAATCTAGGCCAGAAGGCGGTTGCCCTCCCCACGAACGATACCAATCAGAAACGAGCCGTGCTCGACAGTCTCGGAACAAGCAGTGCTACGGTGAGCAATGCAGAGTTGTCTGCCAGCCTGAAAGACTCAAACGGCACAGCTTATCCTTCCAGCGGCGCGAGCACCGGCGTCTATCTGCCTTACACCGTCACTGTAGATTCAAAAAATAACCAAATAAATACATTTTCAGGAGGCGGTATCTATGTGGAAGGGAATGCTAGCGTGGTCCTCGAGACGAGCAGCACTACTGCTCAGGTCTATGTCATAACCCAGACCAGTGGATCGACCACAACCACCACCACCATAACCATCGACAATACGGCGAACACGACAACCTTCGCATCGTCTGCAAAGACTGGCAGTAACAAAGCAGTCACAAGTACCAAGACAATCGCCGGCGTTCCAACAGAAATCACTCAGGGAAGCGGTGCTTCTACAACCTCGAATGCGACGATCTTGTACGTCGATGGAAACATCACTGGACTTTCCGGATCATCGTCAACCGCTGCTTCGATACAGGATGGCACGGCCCTCACAATCACGGCAGCCAATAACATTACTGTTACAAACAACATTCTCTATAACACAGAGCCCGTGACCTTGACCGGGAGTTCCAAAACCGCGATTGACTCGTTGATACCGGCAAATAACAATGGCCAGACTCTGGGGATCTTTACTGCTAATGGCGCCGTCATACTGAAACCCCAAACCAATGGACAGAACCTGGAGATCGATGGCAGCGTCGTCGCCACTTCCAGTGCCGATGCGAATACTGCCTCCTGCACTGTTACGTACATCTGCGATGGCACAATCAGTGTTGCCAACGGAAGCACAATAGGAACGCTCACTATAGTTGGCGGAAGAATTCAGTATCGTGCTCAGACCATTAATTCGGGCACAATCGGTACTCGCAACATTCTCTTTGACAGGCGGTATGCGAGCGGCGCGTTTGCGCCACCGTTCTTTCCCGCAACCACGGTGACTACTACATCTTCAGGCACCGACTACAACACGGCGAGCGCACCCACCATCCAACGCACGCATTGGACGAGCAGGATGGCGTACTGAGGGTCTGTGAATGTTTGCGGAAGAGCTGCGTTGCTAGAAAACGGAGCAGACCATACATTTCAAATAGTGCGTCTCCGGGACATTGAGCAACACCGGATGATCCACCGACTGCATCCGCTTTTCGATGATGTGCAGATTGCGTCTTGCATCGAGCGCCGCGCTCGACAACATGGCCAGAAAATCCTGTTCGCTCACATGGAACGAGCACGAACAGGTTACGAGCACGCCACCATTGCGCACCATCTTGAGCGCGCGAAGATTCAGTTCCTTGTAGCCGCGCAGTGCGTCCTCTGCATTCTTCTTCGATTTCGCAAAGGCTGGTGGATCGAGCACGATGGTTTCATATCGACGGTCCGCATCCGCATATTGACGCATGAGTTCGAACGCATCAGCCTCGATAAACTCAATAGGCTTCTGCTCATTGAGCGTTCGATTTCTTTCCGCCACGGCTAGAGCCTCTGCAGAAATATCAACCGCTGTAACCTGTTCGCAAGCGCGGTTTAAGTGAAGCGAGAACCCGCCTTGATAGGTACAGATCTCGAGTGCACGTCCTCGTCCATGTCGCTCGGCAGCCGCGTAGTTTTCGCGCTGATCGAGAAATGCCCCGGTCTTTTGTCCCGCGCTGCCGTCGTAATGAAAAGCAAGTCCGTTCAGGTGGAAAGTCGTTTTAGTCTTCGGTTTCTTCAGTCGCGAATAAGCAACTTGATCTTCGCGTTCAGCCAATCCTTCGAGTTCCCGAATTCGCGGATCAACGCGCTCCAGTATCGTCTCGGGCTTGAATGCGCTCTTCAGCTCTTCAATCAGGATCTCGCGCGCGAACGGAGCATCCATGGCCTGCGTCTGAACTTGAAAGCTAATCACGTCGTTGTACTTATCCACGATCAGCCCAGGAGTAATATCAGCTTCGCTGAATAGCACGCGGAACGCATCCGAGTCGTGCACCACGCGCTGTCGATAGGCAATCGCCTGACGAATGCGGTAGCGCAGAAACTCGGGATACTTCGCCGTCTCCATCGGATTCGGCGAAATCATACGGAGCGCGATTTGCGAGCTGGAGCTATAGAGCGCGGAGCCATAGGGCTTTCCACGCTGATCTTCCACCCGAACCAGAGCACCGGGCGCAACCTGATCGAGTCGTTCAATATCGGATTTGAATATCCAGGGATGGCCGACCCGCAGTCGTGCCACAGCGTGAGCGTTCACAATCACGCGCGCAATTGAAACCGGTGATGATGTTTTCTTTTGGGCTTTCATTCGGAGAGGGCGCCGGGCGGCACTGGACAACTAAGCCCAGTGCGCGCTCATTACGCTTTCGGAAGCTGATGGCGGAGGTCGTCGATGATTTCCGGTGGCAGCTTTTCCTTATATTTGTCTTCCAGGTTTGCCTCGTCCACAAAGAGATTGCGAGCATCACGAATCTCATTTGCGAAAATCGCTTGGCAAACCGCGTTTTTCTCAACCCTGCGAGCAATAGCCTCGCCGGTAATCGCGTCGTAGGCTTTCATTGTGGCGTTGCCCTTGTGGTTGATGAAGACCACAAACGCGCCGTTCGCGCCCATCGAAGGGACGAACATCCATTCCCGCTCTGCCTGATGCGCAATCCCCGTCAAGTTAACGGCGGAGGTCTTCACATTGTGCTCCGGAAGATAGTAGAGCATCCTCCCGCAGGAGTCGCAGTGCACAACTTCCAGCGCAGCACGAACGTTTGATAGCACCTGTGGACGCAACATGAACTGGCAGGCCGTGCAGCGATGTTCCAGCACTTCGGCCACAGCATAGCCGCGCGATTTCAGAATGCGATCATAGGTGGCGAGCAGTGTCTCATCCACGCCCTTGCGCAACGACTGGCTTTTCGCCTGTGCCTTTACTGCCGCAGCACGATCAGCGTCACCCGCCTTTTCGGCCTCTGCCTTCTGGCGCTCTATGTCGATTGACTCGGCTTTGAGCGCAGCTTCAGCTTCGGCGAGCTTAGCCTGAAGTGAATCAGAGTTCATCATCACTTCGAGGACCTTCTCCTCAAAGCCAGCAATCTCGCCTTCTGCGTGCGCAATCTCTGAAAGCAGAGCCTTATATTGTTCGTTGTTCTTAATACTGGAAGACTGACTGCGGAACTTAGCAATCTTTTCGTTGAGAGACTGAATCTCCTGCTCATACTGACGCTTGGCCGTCTCCCCGGCCTTTATTGTTGCGCGGGCATCTTCTACACGTTTGCGGGCCGTGGCCAGTTGGGCGTCGATTCGCGCTATGGTTTTAGGGATGGCCGCAAGCTGCGTATTAAGACGCGCAACTTCGAGGTCGACCCTCTGCAGTTCGACGAGCTTTTCAAGGTCAGTTGGCATGAATTCCTAGGAAGCCCATGAAGTAGAAAGTTTAGCACGTCAGGGCAGACCAAGGTTTTTTGCTTCCAGCAACTAAGAAGTTTGCCGGATGGATCGATGGCTTCGGCGGGCGTATTTTCGTCGCATGATACTGCAATTTGCCCGTTTGCTGGTTGGCCTGTCCATAGCCCTGTTCCATGCTCAGTTGGCGGATTTCCTTCGCAAACAGGACCGCGTGCTGGGGGACGCTTTTCGTGAGCGCGGCGTACCTATGCCAGACGCTTTGTCTAAACAGGCGTCCCACGACCTATTTTTTCTCTTTGGGGTGGCAATTTCACTATTTAGCCTTTTCCGTATCTGGTTAACCATCCGCTAAGGCTTTTCCTCCGTTGGGGAACCCGCCTTGCCAAATCCGTCAGCTCAGATTTACCTTCGCCACAGGAGCAAGAGGCTCCGGCGGAGGATCTCCTTTGAAGATTAGACAATGGCTCCTGGCTCTGTGCGTGGTGGCAGTCGTAACGGCCACAGCGCAGCAACCAGCCAAGAAACAGTACACAGTGGAGGCTATCTACGAGCCATCCGACTCGAGTGATCGCCCAGCCGGCATGCAGTGGAGCCCGGACGGGACGAAGCTGACCTACATCCAGCACGCGGCCAGCGGAGAGCAGGAATCGCTGTACTATTTCGACCCAGCCAGCGGCAAGAGCGCTAAGTTGATCGCCGGAGACAAACTAGCGGCCCTCGCGCCCTCGACCAGCAATCTTAAGGATGACCGCCAGCGCGAAAACCGCGCCCGTTTCGGAGTTGCCGACTACCAATGGGCACCCGATTCCAAGAGCTTACTTTTCGACGCCCTAGGGCAGCTTTGGATTTTCGATGTAGCCGCTTCAAAGGGGTGCCAGCTAACAGACGCCAAGGAACCATCGAGCGACCCAAAGTTTTCGCCGGACGGAAAATATCTCAGCTACCTGCGAACTCACAATCTCTACGTCCGCCCCTTGTCGGGAGGCGCAGAAATTGCGCTCACAAAGGGCCAAGATTCCAACCTCCTGAATGGAGAGGTGGACTGGCTCTACTCGGAAGAACTAGATGTTCGCTCAAATTACTTTTGGTCGCCGGATACGAAACAGATTCTTTACCTGCAAATGAATGAAGCTCCGGTCCCGCAATATCCGATTGTGAACTGGATTCCTACACACCCCGAAACTGATCAAGAGCGCTATCCGAAAGCCGGAGATCCGAATCCCACGGTGAAGCTTATGCTGGCCAATCTGGATGGTTCCGCAAAGCAGATTGATCTCGGAGTTAAAGGCGAGTTCTATATTCCTCGCTTCGGATGGGTGCGTCCTGGATTGGCTTGGGCCATGGTGTTGAATCGCGCTCAGAATGAACAGGACTTGTACTTCGTCGATGCACGCACAGGAAAATCTCGACGTGTTCTGCACGAGAGCGATCCCAACTACATTGAGCTTCACGACCCGATGGAACGCGGAGAACACGAAGGTCTGTGGTTTCTTGATTCCAGCAATGAATTCCTCTGGTTAAGCTGGCGTGATGGATTCACACACGCCTATCTATATGGATTCGATCCCGCGCGCCCGCTGACTTCAAACGTGAAGTTAGAGCGCCAGTTGGAGAAGGGCGAATACGAAGTTAATAACCTGCTCGGAGTAGATGAATCCAAGGGCACCGTTTATCTGGAAGCAAACAAGGACGACGACCGACAGGAACATCTCTTCGCTGTGCCGTTGGCTGGAGGCGAAGCGAAGGCCGTAACTCGCCAAACCGGTGTCCACACAGTTGTCATGACAGCAGACGCAAAGTACTTTGTGGATACATACAGTTCTCTTACCAACCCAGCAAAGATGCAGATCTGTTCAGTCTCCGGAACATGCAGTGAAATCTGGGCGTCGCATACATGGGATGGATACGACACGATCACTCCGCAGTTTGTAGACTTCCGCGCCGAAGACGGTCAGATTCTACATGGAGTGATTCTGCTACCACCTTCCGGAGTATCAACCGAGTTGAACGGTAAGGTTCCGCTCATCGTGAATCCCTACGGCGGACCGCATGGACAAACCGTGCGTGATGCCGCACGCACCATCGATCCATTTGATCAGGTGCTTGCACATCATGGCTTCGCTGTGCTGAAGATCGACAACCGAGGAATGGGAAATCGCGGACGCAAGTTTGCGATGCCAACGTTCCATCATCTCGGCGATGTAGAACTTCGTGACAATCTTGCGGCGATCGATCAGACGTTGGCGCAGTTTCCGCGACTCGATAACAAACGCCTCGGATGGTGGGGGTGGAGTTACGGCGGATCGATGGCTGCTTATGCGTTGACTCACTCAGACCGATTCAAGGCTGGAATCAGCGTTGCGCCAGTTACCGATTGGCACAACTATGACAGTACTTACACAGAGCGCTACATGGGACTTCCAAGAGAAAACTCCGAACAATTTGATACGACGAGTATCGTAAAGTCAGCGTCGAATCTGCATGGGCGTTTATTGCTGGTGCACGGTACAAGTGACGACAACGTTCACATGCAAAACTCCATCCAGTTTATCAATGCGATGGTCAACTCCGAGCGAGCTTTCGACCTGCAGATTTATCCTGGAAAGACCCACGGCATTGCTGGTCCGCAAGCGCGCACGCATTTGTTCAATCGAATGCTCTGGCAATGGGAGCAGTACCTCGCAAAGTAGTCTGCACTTGCAATGAAAACGGGAGCCGCGAAATGCGGTTCCCGTTTTCATTTGTAATTAGCTGTTGAGTGTAACTCAGCGTACCTTCCACTTTGATGAGAGCATCGAAAGCTTTTGGTCTACTGTGAGTTGCGGCTTCTCGGCTGGTTTCGGTGGTTGCGGTTTGTTGTGTTGTGCCTTTGGCGCAGCCTCTAGAAGAGCCTTGATGGAAAGTGCAATGCGCTTGGTTTTTACATCGGCGCTGAGCACTTTTACTTTTACGATCTGGCCCACCTTTACAGCTTCGCTCGGTTCCTTGATGTAACGATTGGAGAGTTCGCTGATGTGAACCAATCCATCTTGATGTACGCCGATATCGACGAAGGCTCCGAACTTGGTCACGTTGGTTACGACACCTTCCAGAACCATTCCGGGTTGTGCGTCCGCAATCTCTCGAACTCCTTCGGCAAAGATGGGAGCAACGAATTTATCGCGTGGATCGCGTCCGGGCTTCTTCAATTCTTCGAGAATGTCGTTGAGCGTAAACGTGCCCACGGTCAGTTGGTCACGATCAACCTTTTCCAGCAGGTCTGGGCGCTTGATCAATTCGCTTACCGGAGTTTTGAGTGACGCGGCAATCTGTTCGACTACCGGATACGACTCAGGGTGTACGGCAGTTACATCGAGCGGATTTTCGCCATCGCGAATGCGCAGGAATCCAGCGGCTTGTTCGAATGTCTTGGGACCGACGCCGGGAACTTTCATCAGTTGCGCACGAGAGTGGAAGCGTCCGTTTTCATCGCGGTACTTCACGATGTTTACTGCCGTGCGCTCGGTGACTCCGGCGACGTAGCGCAACAGCGTCCATGACGAAGTGTTGAGATCGACGCCGACGCGATTTACGCAACTTTCGATCACAGTTTCCAGCGACTGCTGCAGATTGCGCTGATCGACATCGTGTTGATACTGTCCGACGCCAATTGATTTGGGATCGACTTTTACAAGCTCGGAAAGTGGGTCTTGCAAGCGACGCGCAATGCTGATCGCTCCGCGCACGGTGAGATCGAGATCCGGGAATTCCTGACGAGCTACATCCGAAGCAGAGTAGACGCTGGCGCCGCTTTCGCTGACAGTAACTGCGAAGATGTTGTCGAGTTTTCGGTCGCGTAAGAACTCACGAACGAACTGATCGGTTTCGCGGCCTGCTGTTCCGTTTCCAATGGCGATGGCGCGCACGTTGTGTTGTGCCATCAGCTTTTCCATTACCTTTGCGGCTTGCTCTAATCCGTTCTTCGAGGTGAATGGATACATCACATCGTGGGCTAGAAACTTTCCGGTCTCATCGACAATTGCGAGCTTGCATCCGGTGCGCAGACCGGGGTCGATGCCGAGTACAGAGATCGGTCCGGCGGGCGGAGATAGCAGCAGGTTGTGAAGGTTATCGCGGAAGACGGCGATGGCGTCAGCGTCTGAACGTTTCTTTAACTCCAAGCGAATTTCGCCTTGGATGGAAGAGTTCAGCAGCCGCTGCCATGCGTCTTCAATTGCCAGTGTGAGTTGCGGTGTCCAGTCACCGGTTGTGCTCAGAATACGTGATCGCAAAAGGTCCACGGCGCGCTGCGGTTCGAGTTCCATGAGGAAGAATAGAATGTTCTCGGTTTCGCCTCGACGGATGGCCAACATGCGATGAGAGGGAATGGTTTTTACCGGCTCGCGATAGTCGTAGTACATCTTGAACTTCTCTTGTTCGTCTACGGCGTCAGTGGCTTTGCGGCTAGTAATTACGGCCTCATCAAACATGAGCTGGCGAAGAGCTTTGCGCAGATCGGCGTCTTCGCTGATCATTTCGGCAACGATGTGGCGAGCGCCTTCGAGGGCTTCGTCGATGGATGCAACGCCTTTTTCTTCGCTGATGAAAGTTGCTGCAAAGTCGGCGAGCGGAATGTCTGTCGGCTTCTGCGCCCATAGATACTGGGCCAGCGGGTCGAGACCCTTTTCGTGGGCGATGGTGGCCTTGGTTCGGCGCTTGGGTTTGTAAGGAAGGTAGAGATCTTCCAGCTCGTTTTTATCGAGAGATTTCTCGATGCGAGCTTTCAATTCATCCGTCAGTTTGCCCTGTTCTTCGATGGAGTGAAGGATGGTTTCGCGGCGTGAAACCAGGTCTCGGAAGTAGGCAAGCTGTTCTTCAATTTCGCGAACCTTTACTTCGTCGAGGTTGCCGGTGGCCTCTTTGCGATAACGCGAGATGAAGGGCACGGTGCCTCCGCCATCGAGCAACTCAATGACTGAGACGAGGCCGCGCATGGGGACATCAATTGTCTGCGAAACGTGCAGCAGGATTTCCGGCGAGAGACTTTTTAATTCAGGCATAAGGCTGCCAACAATTCTACTTGCGGGAGTTGAGGAAAACACAATGCGCGTGTGACTCGGAAGTTCCATGGCTGATGGGAAAGCTGGTTAGGTTTTCAAGTGAAGCCTCGCCCGCAGTCAGTATTTATGCAGGGGAGACGCTTGATACGGCTGCGTCCCTCTATATCCAGAATAACAATTTCGAAGGGCAGGACCCTCACCTGATCCGAGAATGGATGTCGCTTTGAATGAAGAGCTTAGGAGGGATTTGGAAGATTGTGGGGTTGACAAGAAATGACGAGGATTGAAATTTGTCGTTTTTGATTCGGAAAGAGGTCGAAACTGCACCGGCTATGGTGCTGGAAATATCAAAGGATTGATGGAGTGGTGACTGAATGTGAGAGCAGAGTTTACCAGGGAGTTAATGGTTGAGCGAGGATGCAGGGTGATTGGCTGGGTAGTTAACTTTGCGCGGCTCAGGAATAACTGACTTGGCTATCGTTTTTTCACAGGCAAGATCGAGCCGATGTCAGATCGGGAAATCCACAGAAAAATCTGTGATGGGGTGAGGGGATTTCGGGCGGTGAGTGGATTGGTGCGTCGCCGAAAAATGATTTGAGAGTTGGTTTACTATTCTGTCGGAGCGAAGACGATAAGAGATCGAGTACGCTGGGCGGTTTTGGGAACTGCGAAGATCGCGGTGGGGAAAGTTATTCCGGCGATGCAGAACGGTGAATGGTCTGAAGTTGTCGCGATTGCCTCGCGCGATTTGGGCAAGGCCGAGGAGGCCGCGAAGAGGTTGGGGATTCCGCGGGCTTATGGATCGTATGAAGAAGTGCTTTCCGATCCTGAGATTGAGGCTGTCTATATTCCGTTGCCAAATCATTCCGTTGCCAAATCATTTGCATGTACCGTGGTCGATCCGCTGCGCTGAGGCAGGGAAGCATGTGCTATGCGAGAAGCCTCTCGCAATGAGCGTGGACGAATGCAATGCGCTGATTGCCGCACGGGATCAGTATGGTGTGAAGGTTGGTGAAGCGTTTGCGGCGTATACGCATCCGCAGTGGCAACGCGTTCATGAACTGGTGCGCTCGCGAGAGATTTGGGAACTGCGGTCGATCATTGCATCGTTCGGCTTCATGTTGCAGGATGCTGGAAACGTTCGCAATGTTCTGGAATATGGGGGCGGCGCGATCATGGATATCGGTTGTTATCCCATTAAGCTTGCACGCTGGCTATTCGGAGAGGAGCCGGTGAGCGTGGCTGCGGTGGTCGACCGCGAGTATCAGACGCAAGTCGATCAGCTGAGTTCGGTGGTGCTCGGCTTCCCTTCAGGGCAGTGTGTCTTTACGTGCGGGATTCACCAGGTGAATCATCAGTCGGTTCAGATTGTTGGGACGAAAGCGCGGATTGAAGTTCCTGTGCCGTTCAATCCTCACCCTAGCCGCAACAGCCAATTGCGAGTGGACACTGGTGTGGACAATTGGGGAAGTGGGGTGAGGGTAGAAGAGTTCGCGCCTTGCGATCAATACACGATTCAGGGCGACCAGTTTTCACGGGCAGTTCGTGGAGTGGGTGATGTGCCTACGGGGCTTGAAGACTCGGTTAAGAATATGGCGGTGATTGAAGCTGTGTTTGAATCGGCGCGGACGGGGCGGGTGCTGGGCCTTGCGTAATAAATTACTTCTGGCCGAGAACTAAACTTTTCTAGTCGGTGAAGTGCGCGCAGAAACCCAGAGTTGGAGAGCAGCGCCAACTCTGGGCCACCCGCCTAACCAACGGGTTTTTGATGAGGCGAATCTTGTATGGCGTGGGCAAAGAATCTTCTTATTAGCATAGGAGCGTACTGGCTCTCCAGTCAGCTCGTGGGGCTCGTCGCGTGGCCGTTCGCCAAGATTAATAGCGGGATCGTCTATGGGGGCAGTATTGTTTCCGCAATCGCTATGGGTATGATGACAGGAATGGGGCGCGCCGTCTGCGCTGCCTTCGGTGCGGCCATCGTCACGTTATTGATAACTGGAGCGAAACCGCAACGTTGGGCTTGGGTTGTTGCGCTTCTTTATGTAGTCGCGTCAAAGCCTCATATTCATTGGACGAGGAGCCCGACAAGTTGGGACCGATGGTGGCAGGGGGCTGACCTACTGTGGCCTGCAATTTTGTGTCTGGTGGTCGCGGCTATTATCGGGAAGAAAAGACTCGGCATTCCAAGCGCTGACAGCTCTCGCAGTGTTCTTAGCATTGGCGAGCGGATAAAAGGGTATGGAATGGTTAAGTCTCTCTGGGTATTGAGCAGCGTTGCTGCTCTCGCGGTGGAGTTCATCAGACAGAGCGGCTTGCTTCGAGTAGTTTCGGACGATCAATTTGTATTGGCAGCGTTCATGTTTGTGCTGAGTTTTCCATCGGGCATCCTCGTCATGGCTACAAATCACGTTTGTGCGAACGCTGGCTGTCTACCGTCCGGACGCATGGGGATGTTTTTCTTCTGGTCGTTGTTCTTTGTCGCGGGCTACGTGCAGTGGTTTGTCTTGATTCCGGCACTGTGGGCACGGATCAAGATGCGACGAAGTGGTTGAAGAGGTGACTGAGGCGAAAAATCGATTTGGGTTGAAGTGCCTCTGAGTCCGCACGGGAGATTTGGGCGGTACGGGGATTCCTCGCGGGGCTCGGAATGACCGCTCAAAAGCAGGGGCAAGTGCAGAAGCCGGGGCAAGTGCAGAAGCCGGGGCAAGTGCAGAAGCCGGGGCAAGTGCAGAAGCCGGGGCAAGTGCAGAAGCCGGGGCAAGTGCAGAAGCAGGGACCAGTGCAAAGGCACGCAGGTTACCAAAGTCGGTCGACCTTTGTCTTTATGATTTATCGCCGAGGGAACTGTCATGGAATACACTCATCAGTCGCATATTACTTCAATCAAATTTAGCGGGGAAGTTGCCCCGACGGACTCCGTCGTCTTATGCAGCGTTCTGGCTTGAATGGTGAATCCATGGCTCTTCGGAATGTTCTCCTCTCGCTCATTACGGATGCGAGCGAATATCAATGCGCTCAGGCAGAGGCTGCGAAGTCGGCGGCCTTCGTGAATGGGGTGGTCGTTGATATCCAATACGCAGAAAACGATGCTGTGCTTCAGGTTCAGCAGATACTGAGAGCTTTGCAGCAAAAGCCCCGCCATTACGATGCGATCCTCGCCGAGCCGGTCGGGACCGGAATGGAGCAGGTAGCGCGGCTGGCGCTGGCTTCCGACGTTGTGTGGGGAGTATTGAATCATGAGACTACTTATATCTCCGCACTTCGACGCAGTGCGAAGGCAACGCAGTTTGAAGTCACAGGTAATCAGTTCGAAATAGGACGCATACAAGGACAGCAGACCGCCGCTCTGTTGCCGCATGGTGGTGTCGCACTTTACATCGAAGGGCCATCTACGGGAGGTGCGGCGCGGTTGCGTACGGACGGGATGCTGGAGACGAAGCCTTCGAATGTCGATCTGAAAATTCTTAAGGGAGATTGGACGGAGGCCAACACTCGCAGGACGATCGCGAACTGGCTCGCTCTTAGCACATCTCGCAAGTTGGGGGTTGCGGCAGTGATTTGCCAGAATGACGCGATGGCGATGGGGGTGCACGAGGCCTTCGATCAATCGATCAGCGGCACTGAGCGGACGCGGTGGATGAGTTTGCCAATCACAGGTTGTGACGGTTTGCCAGAGGGCGGGCAGGAACTCGTGAATCGCGGTGCGCTTGCGGCTACCGTCGTTGTTCCTCCGAGTGCCGGTATAGCAGTGGGGCTGGTTGCAAAAGCGCTCAATGGACTTACCGTTCCGGAGAGAACCGTGGTTGAGGTGTCTTCGTATCCTGCGGTGGAGAAGCTTCGCGAACGCTTTGGGGCGTCTGCGATTTCAGATTCTGCAGGCGTCGAGCGATGGCGCATGTCATCCGCAGAATGAAGGGGCGGAAGAGTCGCTGATGAGACGGAAAGATCAGGAACAAAAGTAAGAGCCCCATATTTGCCGAAAGTGACATCGGCAGATGTGGGGCGTTTTCGTGCCGAATATGGGGAACATCACTCACTCAGGCTTGTCCTTACCTTAGCCTTGCGCTTTACGGCCTCCGAGCCTTCCGCCTCGAACACCGCGCGATACTTCGGGTCGGCAGCCATATTCCGGCAAACGTTCATAAACGCTACTCCTGCATGGGACAGCGTTGCCCCTTTGCGAGTGACCAATCTCAGCGTGCGTTCCAAACGCAACTCGTCCACCGAAACCGCAACCAGCTCTCCGCGTTGCAACTCGCCTTCAACGGACATCCTCGGAACCAGCGCCACGCCATTGCCCATCCTCACAAATTCCTTGATGCTCGACAGCGTTGGCAGTTCCACGTCCATATGCAGAGTGGTATTCGATTTCTTGAACGCCTCGATCACTTTGATCCTCAGCGGAGACGTCACATTGTGTGCCACAAACGACTCCGCTCCCAGATCATGAATGCTGACCTTCTTCGCCGCCGCCAGCGAGTGTCCCGGATAAACCACAAACACCAGTTCATCCCGATAGAAGATCGTCGAGCTCAACTGTTCATCTTCCGGCTTGAACGACAAAACGCCAAACTCTACTTGGTGCATAAGGATTTGTCGTGGAACGTCGCCCGACAATGATCTCTGCACCTGAATCTTGATCGACGGATGCATGCGGTGATAAAGATGCAGCGCTGGCAGCAGGCAAAGCGAAGTGAACTCATTTGCCGCCACCGTCAGCTTGCCTTCATGCAAACTGCGCAGCTCCGAAATCGCATCGTGAGCGCGTTCTCTCAGGTTCAGCAGTTCTTCCGCATAAGACAGCAGCACCTTGCCCGCTGCCGTCAGCGTTCCATCACGCGACGAGCGTTCAAAAACCTTCTCGCCCAGCGTATCTTCAAGCTTGCCGATCGTTTGGCTTACAGCAGATTGCGTGCGATGAAGCCTCAAAGCCGCCCGCGAAAAGCTGCGTTCCTGCGCAACAGCTACAAACGCTTCTAGCTGATAAAGATCCATTTATGATTAGCCTATCCAGTATGAAAATAAGAACTGCTAATTAAATCACAGAATCTTATGCATGTGGAAAGAAAAGTAGTTTGACTAATGCGTTCGAAAAGTTGATCGTCAGTAGATGGAAACTGACGTAGTAGTCCCATCGGAACAAGTTCTGATTTTCGACACAACTCTGCGTGATGGTGAACAGTCTCCCGGCTGCAGTATGGATACCGATGAAAAGCTGGCAATTGCCCACCAGCTAGAGCGTCTCGGTGTCGACATCATAGAGGCCGGATTCCCCATCGCCTCCCATGGCGATTTTGAAGCCGTACATCGAGTAGCCAGCGAAATTCGCGGTTCCCGTATCGCCGCCCTCGCCCGCTGCGTCCGCAATGATATAGATACCGCAGCCGAAGCTTTGAAGGGAGCGGCCCGTCCGCGCATCCACACCTTCCTCGCCACCAGCGACATCCATCTCGCCTTCAAGCTCAAAATGTCGCGTCAGGACGCGCTCCGCACCGCCCGCGAATGCGTGGCCCACGCCCGCTCCCTCTGTGATGACATCGAGTTCTCGCCCGAGGACGCCACCCGTTCCGACCCCGACTTTCTCTGCGAAGTGCTCCAAGCCGCCGTCGATTCCGGCGCAACCACTCTGAATATTCCCGATACCGTCGGCTACACCATGCCCGAAGAATACGGCCGACTCATCCGCAAGATCCGCGAAACCATCAAAGGTGAGAATCTAATCATCTCCTCGCACTGTCACAACGATCTCGGAATGGCCGTCGCCAATTCTCTCGCAGCGGTGGCCGCCGGAGCCCGACAGGTCGAGTGCACCATCAACGGCATCGGAGAGCGCGCCGGAAACGCTGCTCTCGAAGAACTTGTCATGGCGCTGCACGTACGCGCCGACGTTCATCCCGTCTCCTGTGGAGTGGATCGTACCCAGCTTTACGCCAGCAGCCAGATGCTTTCCACCACCCTTGGTTTCACCGTCCAGCCCAACAAAGCCATCGTCGGACGCAATGCCTTCGCCCATGAAGCGGGCATCCACCAGCACGGAGTCCTCAGCAACCCACTCTGCTACGAGATCATGACCCCCGAATCCGTTGGCATGCCTCTGGATCGCATCGTTCTCGGAAAGCACTCCGGACGCCACGCCCTCATGCATCGTTTCACCGAGCTCGGGCTAAACGTCGCAAGCGACGAACTGGATGCGCTCTACGCCAAGTTCACACACTTGGCCGACCGCAAGAAAAAGGTTTACGATCAGGACTTGATTTCCATGGTTATTACTCATCGTGGCCCCCTTGGCAGGGCAACGAATATGGTGGCGGCGCAACAACAATGAAATTGAATATAGCTGTTCTCCCCGGAGATGGAGTTGGACCGGAAGTTACGCGTGAAGCCGTGCGCGTTCTCCGTACCGTGTCCGACTATTGTGGTTACGACTTTCGTTTTGAGGAGTCACCCATCGGTGGCGGAGCCGCAGTCGAGTTCGGCTCGCCTTTCCCGCCCCAAACGCGTGAGCGTTGCCTAGCTTCCAGCGCCGTGTTGCTCGGCGCGGTAGGCGGCCCTCAGTTTGATGGACTTCCTAACGACCGCCGTCCCGAAGCCGGTCTCCTGGCTCTGCGCCATGCCTTGGGATGCTTTGCAAACCTTCGTCCCGCCGTTGCCATGGAGTCGATTGCCGAGTGTTCTCCGCTCCGTCCCGAGCGCATCCTTGGCGCAAACATAATGATCGTCCGCGAACTCCTCGGAGGACTCTACTTCGGAGAGCCGCGCGCCCTCGATGCCGCCAGCAAAAGCGCCTGGAACACCATGCGTTACAGCGAGCAGGAAATTGAGCGCGTAGCCCGCATCGCCTTCCAGCTAGCCGAAGGTCGCCGCAAAAAGCTTGTCTCTGTCGATAAAGCGAACGTGCTCGAAACCTCGCGCCTCTGGCGTCAGGTCGTCAACCGCATCGCCCCCGAATTCCCCAAAGTTACGCTGGAACACGCCTTGGTAGATTCATTTGCCATGAACGTCATCACCAATCCCACGCGTTACGATGTCGTGCTCACCGAGAATCTCTTCGGAGACATTCTTTCCGACGAAACCGCAGTCATCGCCGGATCGCTCGGCCTCCTGCCCTCGGCCAGCATCGGTGGCAAGGTCGATCTTTACGAGCCAATTCACGGCTCTGCGCCCGACATCGCCGGGAAGGGAATCGCCAATCCCATCGGAGCCATCGCTTCGGCAGCAATGTTGTTGCGCCACACCGCCAAGCTCAACGCCGAAGCCGACAGCATCGAGACCGCTATCGAAGCTGTGTTAAAGTCCGGCATGAGAACCGCCGATCTGCTTCCAGCCGCCGAACGTGGCAAGGCAAGCAGCACCGAAGTCATCGGCCAGCGCATCGCCGAGGCCACCGTAGAAGCATTGAATTCGCGCATGTCATATTTCGCTGTATGAGGGATTCCAAGTTGACCACGTCAGTCTCTGCAGCACCCAAAAGTCTGTTCGATAAGTTGTGGGAAAGTCACGTAGTCTGGCATCAGGAACCCCAGCCCGCGCTTCTCTACATCGATCTCCACCTCGTACACGAAGTGACGTCCCCTCAAGCTTTCGAGGGCCTGCGCCTAGCGGGCCGCAAGGTCCGTCGCACCGACCTCACTTTCGGAACGGTGGATCACAACGTCCCCACCACCACCTCCGAGCGCTTCAACATTCTCGATCCCATCGCCGCGCAGCAAATCAACACCTTGCGCCAAAACTGCCTTGAATTCGGCGTGCGACTCGCCGACGTAGGTTCGGTAGAGCAGGGAATCGTCCACGTCATCGGACCGGAACTCGGCCTCACTCTCCCCGGCAAAACCATCGTCTGCGGAGACAGCCACACCAGCACCCACGGAGCTTTCGGAGCCCTGGCCTTCGGCATCGGAACCAGCGAAGTCGAACACGTGCTCGCCACCCAGACCATGCAGCAGAAGCGTCCTAAATCGATGCTTGTGAATGTATCTGGGACGCTGCCTGCCGGAGTTACCGCCAAAGACCTCGCTCTCGGAATCATCCAACAGATTGGCACCGACGGTGGCACCGGATACGCCATCGAATACGCTGGCCCCGCCATCCGCGCCCTCTCCATGGATGGCCGCATGACGCTCTGCAACATGAGCATCGAGAGCGGAGCCCGCGCCGGGATGGTAGCCCCCGACGATACGACATTCGCTTACCTCAAGGGCCGCACCTACGCCCCGAAGGCTGAGCACTGGGACAAAGCCGTTGCCTACTGGCGCACCCTCCCCAGCGATCCTGGCGCAAAATTTGACCGCGTAGTCGAATTCGATGCGGCCGCCCTGCAGCCTTGGGTCACTTGGGGCACTTCGCCCGGAATGTCCGCGCCCGTCGGAGCCACTGCACCTCGCCCCGAAGATGGTAGAGACGAAATCGAAAAGATTGCCATTACCCGCGCTCTCGAATACATGGGCATCGCCCCCGGTGAATTGCTGACAGCGCTCTCCATCGACCGTGTCTTCGTTGGCTCCTGTACCAACGGACGCCTCGAAGATCTCCGCAACGCCGCCAAGGTCATCAAGGGCCACAAGGTCAACGCCAAGGTTCAGATGATGGTTGTCCCCGGCTCCGAAGCCGTCAAGAAACTTGCTGAAAGCGAGGGTCTCGACCGCATCTTCCTCGAAGCCGGAGCCGAATGGCGTGAGCCCGGCTGTTCGATGTGCCTCGGCATGAATCCCGATACATTACTTCCCGGCCAGCGCTGCGCTTCGACCAGCAACCGCAACTTCGAAGGCCGTCAGGGACGCGGAGGCCGTACTCACCTCGTCAGTCCCGCCATGGCCGCCGCTGCTGCCGTCGCCGGACACTTCACCGACATCCGCAACTGGGACTACAAGGAGTAGCCAATGCAGGCCATGCGTACTCATCGCGGACAGGTGATTCCCCTCGACCGCGCCAACGTCGATACCGATCAGATCATTCCGAAGCAGTTCCTGAAGCGCATCGAGCGTACCGGATACGGCCCGTTCCTCTTCAACGATTGGCGCTATGACAACGCAGGCGCTCCGAAGCCGGACTTCATCCTCAATCAGGAGCCATACAGCCACGGCAGCATCCTGCTTGCGGGCAAGAACTTCGGATGCGGTTCCTCGCGCGAACACGCCGCCTGGGCTCTGAACAACTTCGGAATCCTCGTCGTAATCGCCCCATCGTTCGCCGACATCTTCCACTCGAACGCCGCCAACAATGGCCTCCTCACCGTAGCCCTGCCCGAATCCGCAATGGCCGAACTGTTCGCCAAAGCCGCCGCCAATCCAAACTACGAACTAACGGTCAACGTCGAAACCCTCACCGTCTCCGATGACAGTGGATGGAGCGCATCCTTTCCCCTAGACGCCCACCGCCAGCATTGCCTCCTTAACGGACTCGACCAGATCGGCATCACCCTGACGAACGAGCATTTCATCACCGCATACGAATCCCGTCCTCCGCTCTACTAACCACAAACTTAGTGCCCCATTCTAGCCGCGTCTTATCGCGGCTAGAATGGGGCATTTGTCTTTCCGCCCCACACTTCGATTCTCTGTCTTTTCCGTTCACGCCCATAAAAAACCAGCCTGCTAGACATCGCAGGCCGGTGGCTCACAGCAGTGTAACTAAAAACTCATTCGTTAATAGTGGTCGCGCCCTTCAGCTCGATCTTTTCCGACGAACTCCCCACCAGAATTTCGAACTTCCCCGGTGCCACGGTCCATGCCTTCGTGTTCACGTCGTAGTAAGAGAAAGCGCGGCGATCCAGATCCACCGTAACGGCCTTGCTTTCTCCCGATTTCAGCTCGGTGCGCGCAAAGCCCTTCAGTTCTTTCACCGGACGTGCAATCTTGGCATGTCCATCGCCCACGTAAACCTGGGCCACTTCTGCGCCATCTCGCTTCCCCGTGTTCGTCAGCGTGAACGTAACGGAGACGGTATCTTTCCCCGTAGCCTTTACCTTGAGGTCGCTGTACTTAAACTGCGTGTAGGAGAGCCCATATCCGAACGGGAACAGCGGCTTCACCGTGGCCTTGTCATAGTACCGATAGCCAACGAAGATGCCTTCCGTATAGCTCACCCGTAGACTCTTGTTCTTGTCGTAATAGCTGTCATAAACCGGATTGTCTTCCCAACGCTTTTCAAACGAAGCCGGAAGTTTTCCCGATGGGTTGACCTTACCAAGCAGAATCTCGGCAACCGCCGTCCCACCCTCTTGTCCCGGATACCACGCATGCAGCACCGCCGCCGACTTATCGAGGAACTGCGACATATCGAGATTCCCGCCCGCATTCAGCAGCACGACAACGTTCTTATTCGCCGCCAGAACCTGGCCAATCAACTCGCGCTGTGCTTCCGGCAATTCAAACGTGCGATCCGAACCTTCGCCCTCATTCGTCTTGTTAAATCCAACGCTCAACACAACCAGGTCGGCGGACTTCGCCGCAGCCACAGCCTTTTCCAATGTAGACTTCGAGTTCGAGGCAATGCCGAAGCCAATCTTCGCCTGTCCTGTTCCCTCGAAGTACTCAATGCGAACCTTGTAGTGTCTACCAGCTTCCAGAGCCAGCACCTTGCTGGCAATCGATTCGCCCTGATACTGCCATTGCTCGATCACGGCCTTGTCGTCCACAAACAACCGGAAGCCGTCATCCCCTTGAACGTCAAACGCGTAGTTCCCCGAAACCTTCGGAGTAAAGTAGCCATTCCATCGCGCCGAAAACTCATCCACCGGCTGCCCCGGAGCATAGCTGCCCTCGCCCCAGTCGAAGAAGATGTTCTTGTCCACGCGTGTCAGCGTAGGTTCGCCCTTCATCTCCATGTTGTTGAAGTACTCACCCTGTGCGCCCGGCTTCGTGCCTTCCGCGTCCACCGTGAGTTCCGTGCTGGCAAAGATTTCATTGACCGACTGCACGCCCGATGCATAGCTAATCGTCGCATCGCTCCCAACCAGTGTCTTCAAACCAGCCAGCACGCTCACCGCGTGAAATGGCTGTACCTGCGAACTTCCGCCCGCGCCCGTAATCGCCGGATCGGCGTTCGGTCCGATGAGGGCAATCGTCTTGTACTTCTTAAGGTTTAACGGCAGAACGCCATTGTTCTTCAGCAAAACAACCGACTCTTCATCCGCCTTTAGCACCACCGGCCCGGCCTGAGGATTGTCCAGCGGAATCGAAGCATCTTTCTGCGTGCTGTCAAAGAATCCAAACGCGATTGCCGTGCGCAAAATTCGTAGTACCTTGTCGTCAATATTCGCCTGCGTCAACTTGCCGCTTGCCAAGGCTTCCGTCAGCGTCTTCTTGTTCATGTACTTCGCGCTGGGCATCTCCAAATCCATGCCGCTCGCCGCTGCCGCAACGCCGTCCGTGACAGCTTCCCAGTCGCTCATCAGGATGCCCTGAAAGCCCCACTGCTTTTTCAGGATCTCGGTATTCAAGTAGTAGTTCTGCGTCGCGTGCTCGCCATTCACGAGGTTGTACGAGTCCATCACCGCGCCCACGTGAGCTTCTTTGACGGACGCTTCAAACGCGGGCAGATAAATTTCCCGCATCGTGCGTTCGTCGATATCCGAGCTAACCTTGTAGCGTTCCCACTCCTGATTGTTGCCCATGTAGTGCTTCGCGGTCGCTATCACTCCTTGGCTCTGAATGCCATCAATCGCGGCCACCGCCATGCGCGAAGAGAGAAACGGGTCTTCGCCAAAATACTCAAAGTTTCTCCCGCACATCGGAGCGCGATAAATGTTCATTCCCGGAGCCAGCAGAAAATGTACGCCACGCGCCCGTGAATCCTTCCCCAGCATCACGCCAACCTGTTTCTCCAGCGCCGTGTCCCACGTTGCAGCCATGGCAATTCCCGCCGGATAGGCCGTTGTCGGCCCATCATTGCGTGCTCCCAACGGCCCATCGCTCATCTTCAGTTCTGGAACACCCAGCCTCGGAATTGCACGAATGTAGAAGCTCCGTACGCCGCCAACATAATCAAGCTTTTCGTCCTGCGTCATCTGCGACAGAATCTTCTGCGCGCGTTGTTCCGCATCCGGCGAAGCCGGCAGCGCAAACTGCGCAAACGCCGACGTGCCAAGCAGTGCCGCAATCGAGAGCACTGCGATCATAAGTCCGGGATAAGTCCGTTTCTGCCGCATCTATTCTTCCCCTTATTTCTGGCTGTCCGCCTCTACGTGCGAACTTCTAAGTATTTACTGTACCGGTTTAGAAATGATCCATTGTAACGTTGCCATCGTGTTACTTGCCAGCGTATAGCTTGCAATTTTTCCTTCGCTGCTGATATCGAAGCTCACCGCCGCCGCGCTGTCATTCAGCACCACGAGTGCAACCGACCCATCCGGATTCTGAAACGCCACATTCGGCAACCCCTTCGCCTCCAGGTCGCTCGACCCAATCCTGTGTGCTCCCGGAACCACAAACTTGCTCACCTGTCCCAGTGCGTAAAAGTCCAGCGTCGGAGCGAATTTCCCTTTGTCCACCGTGATCACTCCACGGCAAGTTCCGCACCCTCCGGCATGAGGATTGCCATCCGGATCCAGCGCCAGTCCCCATAGCACCACGCTCTTCGACCAGTTCCGAGTGGTGCCGATAATCAGCTTTGCTGTCTGTTGAAACGCATCTTTCTGCCAAGTCCCGCCCGAACACTCCGTCTCCCAGATGTCTTTATCCGGAAACTGTTTGTGAGTCTCGCTCTGCGCCTCAACCTTGCCCTCGTAGCAGTGATAAGCCGTTCCCGCCGCAAACCGCGCCGCCGCTGGATCGCCCAAAATCGTCGCAGGATATTCCGGATGGCTCCAGTTGTGGTCAAACACCATGATCTTTGTCGACAGTCCCGCTTTTTCAAATGCCGGACCAACATGGTCTCTTAGCACGACCCTCTGCTGTTCGCCCGTCATCCCCAACCCCATGTAATCCTTCGGTTCAAACATGGGTTCGTTCTGCAGCGTCACAGCCCACACCGGCACGCCCGCCGCCTTGTAAGCCTCAACATATTTCACAAAGTACTGTGCGAACGCCGCATAGCTGTCTTCATTCAGAGACCCCGTAATCAGCGAGTCGCTCGACTTCATCCACCCCGGCACGCTCCACGGAGTTCCCATCACCTTGATGCGCGGATTCACCGCCAGCGCCTCACGCAGTGCTGGAAGAATCACATCTTGATCTCTCGCAATTGAGAAATGGGCCAACTCATAATCCTTCTGCCCCTTCGCCAAATCGTCATAAGAGTAGTGGTCCCGCGCCAAATCCGTGCCGCCCATCGGCTGACGCAGAATGCTCAGCCCAATCCCATCTTTCATGTCAAACAACGCCCGCATTGCCTGCGTACGCGTCGTCGAGTCCAACTGCTTTTCCATCAGCCACGCTGCCGAATCCGTCAGCGACGCTCCAAAGCCATCGATCTCCTGAAACCGTTGTGCCGGATTAACTTCAATTTTGAGAGCCTGGGAACTTGCCGCCGCCGAAGTGAATTGCAAGTCCGATTGAGCCTGTAGCGCCTGCTTCAAGTCCGAGGAAGTGCTGGTCACATGTACCGTCTGTGCCAGCGTCAACGAAGAGGCTGCCATCAACCCGGCTGCCGTAAAAAAGCGTGCCAACTTTAAACCCGCCACAATTGTTCTCCGTACTTCGTATAAATGAGCACCTATCAACGTGTAGTTGTTCGTTTCTCTCTACACGCTCAGAGCTACTTATTTTCAAAAAAGCCCGCGGCCGAGACCGCGGGCTTGCCCTACAGAGTTGAAGTTTTAGAAGTAGAACTTCGCGCCAAGCTGAACAACGCGAGGTCCGCCCGCACCGGAGTACGTCCCCGTGTACTTCAGGAAGGTCGTGGTGTTGGCAGGTGTCAGCGTCGGATTGCCCGCTGCATCCTGTCCAAGATTCACGTTCGTGTCCTTGCTGCTGAAGTTCGCGTGGTTAAACGCGTTGAAGGCTTCAAGACGAAGCTGGAATGAGCGCTGCTCGGTGAACTTGAAGTTCTTGAGCAGGGACATATCCCAGTTCTGCAGACCACCCGTGCGTAGAATGTCACGAGTACCACGCTGCGGTGCACCAAGCTGCGGTGCGATCAGCGTGCCGTTCTTAGTGGTCGACCAGTACAGAGCAGGGATCTTCGTGTTATTGTTTCCGCCTGTCAGCCAGCTATAGTTCGAGCCGCCGATATTGGTATCAATCGGGGTCCCGGTCTGGAACTGGGTAATGCCGGAAAGCTGGAAGTTATCGGTGATAAGTGACAGCCACTTAGGTCCGCCAAACCGCTTAGACAACCCAGGGAGGTCGTACACGTAGTTTGCTGCGAACATATGCGTGCGGTCCCAGCTAGCATCGCGGTAATCCAGGGAGCGTGGTCTAAACGGATCCTGGAAATCTTCGTCGTCGTTCGCAGTGGTCAGCGACTTCGACCATGTGTAAACCGCGCCGAAGGTGAGGCCCTTGTTGAAGCGACGCTGCAATGAAACCTGAAGTGAGTTGTAGTTTGATGTGCCGTCGAACTTCAGATACTCGACCTGATCGTAGCCCTTGTAAGGAACCAGGACGTCGTCGGCATAAGCTAGCTTTCCGGTGAAGTTGTAACCAGCAGCGGCGTACGCTGCAGGAAGGCCCGGCTCAACCGCCGGTACGACTCCGCCGGCATAGTTCGCTGGGTTTTGAGCAGCAGCAGTGAATTTAGTGCCATACGGAAGTGCATTGATATCGCGTGCCGTTACAAGGTGACGAGACAGGGTTCCAACGTAAGCCACGTCCAGGGTTGTGCCCTGTCCAAGATCACGCTGAACTCCCAAGCTGAAGCTGCTTACTAGCGGAATGTTACCGCCCTTGTCACCGCCAATGATGTTAGTCAAAGGCTGGGTGGCAGCGGAAGCGGAGGCTAGGTCTGCGACATTGCCACTGTACACGGTTGGAGTAGTTACCAGGCGCGGGTTGTAGAAGACCGGATCGAAGGCCAAGTTTCCCTGGATACGATCGTGGGCCATTCCGTATCCACCGCGAACGATGGTCTTTTGATTGCCGAACACATCATAAGCAAAACCCACGCGAGGCTCGGGAAGAGGACCCTTGCTAGCCCATCCGCCCTTGCTGATCGATCCATCGCTGGCAAACTGCATACCATTGATCGGATTGCCACCAGCAGCCGTGTTGATCGTTCCATCGGCGTTGATCGTTACAGCGTTTGCGGCATTGTACGAAGAGGGGTTAAAGATTGCGAACTGATCCTTGGCATCGATCTGCGGCGGGATCCAGGAGAAGCGAACGCCGTAGTCCAAAGTCAAACGGTTCGTGACCTTCCACGTATCCTGTACGTAGAACTCAAGCTGCTTGTACCGGAAGTCGCCATCCGGACGCGAGCTGCTCTGTTTGAAGTTGCCGTATTCGCCTTCCAGAATGTTGGCGTAAGGATCGCCGTTGATGTCGTTGTTGAACTGGAATTCGCCGTTGTAGTTCCCCCATGCAGCCTGCAGTTTGCGCGAGTGCTGGAAGAATACGCCGGTCTTGAATGTGTGGTTCTTCTTGATCCAAGTCAGGTTGTCGTTAAAGTTGACGGTCAGGTTTGACTGATACCAAGGCTCAGAGCCCAGATAATCCCAGTTCCAGTTGCTGCTCTTGTCGTCCCACCACTGAAGGTCAGGAATGTTTCCGCTCGATGCGACCGGGAACAGCAGGCTCAGTCCGTCCAGCCCATTGGCTCCACGAGTCAATGAAGATCCGGTGGCGCTTGTTCTGGATCGCGAGTAGCTCGGTCCAACCGAGAACTCGTTCACGATGGTCGGCGTGATCGTGCTGACCAGGTTGAGCGAGAAGTTGTATCCAGGGTGATCCTGTTGGCAACCGCCGCTGTTTACCGGATAGCTAGAGTCTCCGCAAGCCGTCAGTGGCGAGTTCTGCGTGTCGGAGTTGCCTACATACCGTCCGAACAAGCGATTCGAGTTGTTGATCTGGTAGTCGATGCGAGCAATATCCTCGCGGCGTGGGTGATTGTAAGACTGGTTGAAAGCGTAGTTATAGTTCAGGCCATTGGTGCCGAAGCCCGGAACCCAACCCTTCGAACCTTCTTGCGGCATCAGGTTCAGCAATGCCTGCATGTATCCAAAAACTGCCTGATGCGAAGCGCTCAGCGCCGACTTCGTGATGACATTGCTGCCAGGAACCACGCCGTCACCGGTGACCGTAACCGGGTTACCGTTCTGATCTACAGATTTGGTGAAGTCGCCATTACGTTCGGCAGTGGTTGGGAGGTAGGTCGTAGCGCGTCCGTTAGGAATCAACTGGCGGAAGAACTCTTCGCTCCAGAAGAAGAACAGCTTATCTTTGTGCTTGTTGAAATCGGTTCCCGGAATCAGTACCGGACCACCGATCTGATAGCCAAAGTTGTTGTAGCGATAAAGAGCGATTGAGTTACCGTTTTTGTTGTCGTAGTAGTCGTTTGCGTTCAAGCCTTCATGGCGGTGGAAGAACCGAGCGTCTCCGTGGAAGTCGCTGGTTCCGTTCTTGGTCACTACGGCGATCTGTCCGCCGGCGGCCTTGCCGAATTCAGCCTGATAGTTCGAGTTCAGAACCTTGATTTCGGCGATTGCGTCCGTGTTGATCGTGACGTGCGTTCCGCCGTTGTCGCCGGTATCCACGTTCGAGGAGCCGTCAATTGTCATGTCGTGCTGACGTGAGCGGGTGCCGTTGATGTTCAGGGCGGTCAATCCGCCAGTCGCGGACTGGTGACCGTCAAAGCTGCTGGCCACCCCAGGGATTAACTTCATGTAATCCAGCAGGTTGCGCCCGTTCATGGCCACATCGTTCAACTGTTTCGTGTCGATCAAGTCCGAGCGTTCGCCCGAAGCTGCCTGCAACTGCACTTGGCCGGAGTCAGCGGCAACCGTTACCGAAGTGTCGGCAGCGCCTACCTGCAGCGTCACCACGCCAGTGTTCAAGCGGTCGGCGACGTTCAGAATCAAGCCAGTCGTTTCGAGCTTCTTGAAGCCCGTCGCTTCCACAATCAGCGAGTAGGTCGCTGGCGGAAGGTTGGCAAATACAAAGTCGCCGGTCGGAGTGGCAGAAACCGTGCGGTTGATACCGATCGAGTCGGCCTTGATGGTTACCTTGGCGCCCGATACCACTGCGCCGCTAGGATCCTTCACCGTGCCTGTGATGGTGCCTGATGTCACCTGGCCGAAAACCATGGTGCCAAGTAGCATAATCATCATTGTCAGCGGAATCAGTTGGCGCAGGAGTCGCGATATTCCGCGTCCGGCCGTCTGCTTCCCCGACGTGTAAGACTTACGTCTATCGTTCATGATTGTTTTCTCCCCCGTAGGAGTTTCGTAAATGTGAAGCCGTCAGTTCTTGCGGCTGTAGCCGCTCTCTGGCGTGCTTTTGCTTAACTTCTAAATGCAACTATTCGTTAACAGCAGCGATCCACTCTGCGACTTGGCTCAATCCGCCCGTTGGCGAAATCTGGTGCGTCCAGTCCGGATACCATGTTGAATGACCGTTGCCTGTGTGCTTGCTTCGTGCGTCGGTTGGGAGAAGTCCTGCATGACTGTCCGCATCTTCTTTCCTCACTATGCCAGTAGGCATCCCGCCGCAACATCTATAAGCAAACGTAAGGACACTACCCCACGCCATATTCAAAGTCACTGGAGGCCCGCGGAAGCTTTGCTGAGGTTTTCCTGATGGCATCGTTACTGCAGCATTAACGGTGCCTATGGCTCCCATAAGAAGAAGGTATAATGTGCTTGCAATCATTTATTTTGGAGTGAGTCTGCGGTGAAGGGTGATTTCCATATCGCCGACTGGGAGGTTCAGCCACAACTGAACTGTATCCGTCGCGCGGGGCAGTCGTGCCATCTTGAACCCAAGGTGATGCAGGTGCTCATCCACCTCGCCTCGCATTCCAATGAGGTGATGTCCAAGGATCGGCTCATCCAGGCCGTCTGGCCGGATACCTTCGTTGGCGATGACGTCCTAACCCGCAGTATCAGCGAAATTCGCCGAGCTTTTGACGATGACGCCCGTGCGCCACGCATTATTCAGACTATCCCCAAAGCCGGATACCGCCTAATCGCCCCTGTCGAAATCAACACGATCGACGCGGAAGCGGTTCCAGTCGCAACTCCAGTGGCTGCACCAGTTCATGCCGTTGAGTCGGCTCCCGCAGGACACGAATCGTCCTCCGTACTCGTAGCCGAGCCTCAATCTCCGACCGCCCAGCCTCCGGTTTCAGCCGGACGCCCCAATACTCGTACTATATGGATGGCTTTCGCGGCTTTACTGACCGTGGCGCTCTTGGCCCTTGTGGCTTCGCATCTCTGGACCTCCAAGCCATCGCGACGTCCGGCGAGTGTTCTGCGCACGGTCCCTTTCACTTCCTATCCCGGCAATCAGGCCCAACCTGCCTTTTCGCCAGATGGCAATCAGGTCGCCTTTGTCTGGAACGGTGCCAGCCGCGATAACTACGACATCTACGTAAAAATCATCGGTGCCGAGACCCCGCTCCGCCTCACCAGCGATCCGGCCCAAAATTTCCACCCTGTCTGGTCTCCCGACAGCCGTTTCATCGCCTTTCTGCGCTTTTCGGAAACAGATCGCGGCATCTACATGCTGCCCGCCATCGGCGGAGCCGCCCGCAAGATCTTCACGCCCACCGGCAAAATCGAGTGGGATCGCGGATCGCTATCCTGGTCGCCTGACGGCAAGCGACTGATCTTCCCCGACGGCAAGTCCGCCAGTTCGCCTTCGCAAATCTTCTCGCTTGCATTGGATTCCCTACAGGCGCACAGCATCACCACGCCTCCCGAACATTGGGATGGCGACACAAATCCGGTATTTTCTCCCGACGGAAGCCGCGTTGCCTTCGTCCGCGCCATCGAAGCAGCCATTCGAGACGTCTACATCATGGACGCTGACGGTGCGGATGTTCGCCGCCTCACATTCGACAATCGCAACGTCGATAGCCTCGCCTGGGACGTAGATGGCCAGTCCATCATATTTTCCTCAGATCGCGGCGGACGCCCATCTCTATGGAGATTGCGCCTTGAAAAAGGAGCCGCTCCCGAGCGCATCGAGGTTGGCGGAGAGGACGCAACCGGTCCCGCCGTCGCTCCCAAAGGAAACCGCCTCGCCTACTCGCAGAGCAAGTCCAACTGGAGCATCATGCGGGTCAATCTCCGCTCAGCCTCTGGCAAGCCCGGCTCAACTAAGTTGACGCCTCTGCTCTCCAGCACCCTGCAGGATTCCGCTCCCCAGTACTCGCCTGATGGCCGCCGCATCGCCTTCCAGTCTTGGCGTGCAGGCACCCAGGAAATCTGGTTCTGCAACGGAGACGGCTCCTCCCCGGTGAAACTCACCAGCTTCGACGGCCCCCTAACAGGAAGTCCCAGTTGGTCCCCCGACGGATCGCGCATCGCCTTCGACGCCCGTCCCGATGGCCATAGCCATATCTATTTCATGACCACCGAAGGCTCCGTCCCGAAGGCTGCCACCAGTGGCAATAGCAACGACATTGTCCCCCGCTGGTCCCATGACGGACAGTGGCTCTACTTCGGTTCCAACCGTAGCGGCTCATGGCAAATCTGGAGAATATCGCCCAACGGAGGCGAACCGCAGCAGGTGACGCACAACGGAGGCTTCATCTCCGCCGAATCCCCTGACCGCCACTGGCTTTACTTCACCAAGGTGGACCTCCCCGGCCTTTGGCGCATCCCGACCTCGGCCACCAACGAAGAGCGCGCCGAAGAAAAGGTCCTCGACGACCCTCGCCTCGGCTATTGGGGTTATTGGAGCCTCACGCCCGAAGGCATCTATTACCTTCACAACAACACAATCGAATTCAAAAACACGAGCACCGGAGCCATCACCCGAGTCCTTCAACTGGACCACACTCCGCCCCCATTTGCCGGAATCACCGCATCTCCCGACGGAACCTCGCTCCTGTTCACCGACATCACAGAAATCTCCAGCAACATCACGCTCGTCGAAAACTTCAAGTAACCGCGCCTTTGCCTCTAAACTCACAGGTGGCCCACATCTTCGTCGCGTTCTTTGCGACGAAAATGTGGGGAACAGTGCGACCTCCCTTACACGGGTTGTCGCTCTTGTCCTTGCCTCTAATCCTCAAATCCCTTGACTCTCCGCCTTCCTTCCACTAATGTTTCTCTCAGAGTTTTTATGCACACCACTCGATTTACAAGCTTCGGTTTCTTTGCTTACCGCGAGTTCTTTACATCGCGGCTGGGCAAGAGGGTGTGCGCTTCCGATTTACGACTCTAGACTTCGCACACAATTTCTTCCCCGGCCGCGATCACACATCGCGGCCTTTCTGTTTTTACGAAAAGAAAAAGGAGACCCATCATGACCCAAGCCCTACGCCAACAGCGCACAGCCATCGACGAACTAGACCTCGAACTTCTGAACCTCATCAACCGCCGAGCCCAGGCCGTAGCCGAAATCGCACGCCTCAAAACCGAGAACAACCTTCCAGTCTCCGACGAAGCCCGCGAATCCGCCATCCTCAACGCCGTAGTCGAGCGCAATGCCGGACCCCTCAACGCAGCTAGCCTCAAACGCATCTTCGGCTCCATCATCGCCGAGAGCCGCCGACTCCAGTACCATCTTGGAACGGAGTCACAATGCTCGAAATAGATAGCCAAGCGCGCATCGCCTTCCAGGGAGAGCCCGGAGCCTTCAGCCAAATCGCGGCCCGTAAACTTCTCGGCGAAGCCGTCCATACCGTCGCCTGCCCGACTTTCGAGTCGCTCTTCGACTCCATCTCCGACGCCCGTGCCGACCTCATCCTCGCCCCGTTGGAGAACACCCTCGCCGGCCCCGTCCTCCGCTGCTACGACCTGCTCTACCAGTCCTCGCTCACCATGATCGGCGAAGTCGTCCTGCGCATCAGCCACTGTGTCATCGGCTGTCCCGGATCGTCGTTAGACGGAATCCGCCGAATCCAGTCCCACCCCGTAGCCCTTGCCCAGTGCGAACGCTTCTTCTCCTCTCACCCTGCAATCGTCAAGGCCGTTGCCGAAGACACCGCAGGCTCCGTCCGCGAAGTCATGGACCGACTCGACCTCACCGTTGCCGCCATCGCCAGCGAATACGCCGCCCGCGAGTACAAAGCCCAAATCCTGGTCTCCAACGTCGAAGACGATCCCCACAACTTCACTCGCTTCGCTCTACTCCAACCCGCCACCGACCCATCGGAAATACTTCCCGAAGCCGACGCTACCACCCTCGTCCTCACCATCGCCAACCAGCCCGGCGCCCTCTTTCACTCACTGGAGCCTTTCGCCCGCAACGCCGTCGATCTCATGAGCTTGGTCAGTCGCCCCCTAGTCGGAGCCCCATGGCATTACCGCTTCTTCCTCGAAGTCGCCGCCTCCGCCTCGGACCCACGCATGATCAAAGCTCTCTCCGAACTAGAGCCGCGCACCGTGGAACTCCGTGTCCTAGGCTCCTACCGCTCCGGCAAATGACGATCCATGCGGAGCACCTGTCGCATCCTTTGCCCCTGCTTTTGAGCAGTCATCCCGAGTTCGCAAGGGATCCCCGTGCCGCCCAAATCTTCCGTGCGGCCCGCAGGCAACTCAACTAGATGGGCTCCTCGATCTGGGCAACCAGTCCGACCCTCGCGGACTCATCAGAGTTAGGATTGGCGCGATGAAGGCATCTAAAGCACTCTTCTTTGCCATTCTCTTAGCCGTGCCCTCAACGGGTACGGGCTGTGCCTATCGGCTCTACCGCATGGTTCCTTCCTCTCAGGAGCGAATCAAAATCATCGCGAGTGCACCTCAGGACTATGTCATCAGCGTGGACACTGGAAAAGCGGAGGAACTACAAGTACCAACTGATGGCCGGGTGGACATTAGCATCCCGTCATATCGTCCGACGTGTGGAATCTACTTGTTTAATGAAATCAAGGTCGGCGGCGGGGTTGATCGCTCCAACAACTGGTACGTCTCCGCCAGTCGCGCTGGCAATCCTGTACGAAGGCTGTCGCTTCGGCAAATTAGGAAGCTTCCAGTTGACGAGTCTGGTTATCACCTGTTGCAGCTCTCCAAATAGGCACAGCCACATCCGCAGGGTGTAGGATCTTCAGGAACTCTGAGGTGGCAAAATTAAAGACGCATGGGACATGACATGGCCGAGAGGCGTTATCCTCGTTGCCGGCGTCTCTGCCTTTGCAACCGTGTTCAGCGGATTTGACCCGAACTACATTGAATTCTGGCGGGTAGCGTTATGCACCTTTATCGCATTCGTCTCGATCACGCTATGGAATTATCAGGCTGTTCGAAATGACCCTGCCCTAGTCCTCAGATATCTCCTGTTTACCCTTGGATTTGCCGTACTCCTCTGGATGCGCCAGGTTTTAGATCTGCGGCATCACTGGAGTTGATCTCGAACCCACACCGCACCCCTATTCGCCCCTCATCCCTCACCGTCGCTATAATCTGTATGCATGAGTGCAGCACAACCCATCCTCCACGGCGCTGAAAAGCAGCGGCTGATGTCTCTTGATGTCTTCCGTGGCCTCACGATTTTCCTAATGATTGTCGTAAACTGCTGCGGCCCCGGCTCTTTCGCGCAGTTGCAGCATTCAGAGTGGAATGGATGGACGCTCACCGACCTCGTCTTCCCGTTCTTCCTGTTCATCACCGGAGTCTCGCTCACGTTCTCCTTCACCTCGCGACTCGGGGCTGATCAGTCTCGTCTGCAATTGCTGCCGCACATCGTGCGCCGCGCCGCAACCATCTTCCTCATCGGACTCCTCATCAACGCCTTCCCTCACTACCACCTCTCCACGTGGCGTTTCGCCGGAGTCCTACAGCGCATCGCGGTCTGCTACCTGGCCGCCTCCATCCTCTACCTGTGGACCGGAGTCCGAACCCGCTGGGCCGTCATCGCCGCGCTCCTCATCGGTTATTGGATTCTTCTGCGCTTCGTCCCCGTCCCCGGCTTCGGAATCCCCACCGTAAACATTCCTCTCCTCGATCCAGACCGCAACATCGTCGCCTGGCTTGACCGCAAGGTCATGTGGGGGCACCTTTACGAAAAAGTCCGCGATCCCGAAGGCATCCTAAGCACTCTTCCCGCCATAGCCAACGCGCTCTTCGGAGTAGCCGTCGGCGAATGGATCCGCACTCTCCGCGCCGAGCCCAACAAACTCCTGCGCCGCATAGTCGCGGTAGGAGTTTCCTGCTTTGTCGCCGGGGAGCTCTGGAACCTTACCTTTCCCATCAACAAAAAGCTCTGGACCAGCTCCTACGTCCTCGTCACCATCGGCTTGGCCATGCTCGCCCTCGCCGCCTGCTATTGGCTTCTGGATGTAAAGAAGTTACGTGGACGCTGGACCGTCATTCCCATCGTCTTTGGAACCAACTGCATCTTTGCCTACGCTCTTTCCGAGTTCGTTGCCATCTCGCTCGTCGCTTTCCGGTTCACTTGGGACGGCAAACTCACAAGCTGCAAAGACCTGCTCGGCTCCGTAGCTTTCGACAGCATCTCCAGCCAGGAACTTTCCTCGCTTTCCTACGCGCTCCTCTACGCTGCTTTCTGCTGGTTCGTAACCTATCTCCTCTATCGGCGGCGCATTTTCCTCAAGGTCTGAACGTAGTATCTCGCACAAAGCAAAGGGCTATGGTTCGAATAGCTCCTTGCCTTGTGCACATTGTGAAAGGGTTTCTACCTAGAGGCAACTACGACAAAATTGCAGTCTTTCCCTGATATTTTTGAGGCTCAGTCTATGCTTAAATATCTGCAAGCAGTTCCAGCGTAGAAAGTCCAGAAATTAAACCATCTGAAGAAAACAAAGTGGACCGGGAAGCCATACATCTCAGTCTGGGAATAGGCGTCACCGAATGTTGACTGAGGGTTTTACATCCGCAAAGAGAGTGGTAAGACGCCTACGTGGAGGCTCGCAGCCAGTCTTAGTCCAAGGTCAGGATGGCGTCGGTTACGTCTGCAAACTGATGAACAATCCGCAAGGAACGGCCGTTCTTTTCAACGAAGTCGTATCCGCCCGCATCGCCCGGCTTTTCGGAGTTCCCGTGGCATCCAACAGCATCTTGGAAATTCATCCCCCGCTCGCCGAAACGTTGTACTTTGAAACTCCCTCCGGCAGACGATCTGTTGAGCCAGGGCTGCACTACGGTTCCAGAGTCGTCATCTCCGCACTTGAGGGCCGCATCTACGACTGCTTTCCGCAAAACTGGCACAATCGTCTCAGAGACGACCGCGTCCTCACCGGCGGCGCAATCCTCCACCTCTGGTTGAGAAATTTTGACACCACGCAATCCCTCTACTGGCGTCGTTCCAGTGAAAGAAAGTTCAGCGTGACTCTCATCGACAACGGCCATTGTTTAGGAGGTCCAGATTGGCGGATCGCGTCGGAGTTAAATTCCGACGAGTTGAAGATTTTTCCAATTGAGCATTTGCGGTTTTGGCTCAAACGCCTGAAACAGATCTCGTCTATTGACCTTGACTCTGTCATGTCGTCCATCCCCGAAGGTTGGGGATGTAACGACAAAGCGCTTCAGGTTGGACTTCTCCAGTGGGTTCAACATCGTCGAATGAAGCTTATTGCGGCGTTGAACGTAGCCACCGATGAACGCTCGACAACGGCGGGTTTCTGCGCGCCAAAACCGTTCATTCACGCGCCCGGATACCTAGCTTAAAATTCTCGACTTGTAGTTTGCATAATATAAATCCACAGAAAACGGTCCTCGAATTCGAATTGCATTCTCGAAGCTCTGCAGGTTCAAAAGGTTTCCCCTCGAAAATCGAATCCGATTCACGATCTCGTGCAGTGCGTTCGAGATAAAATCTAATTCTTCGACCGGCAAATGGGCTGCGATCTTCGGCCACCCGGTGAGCTTGTGCAATTTCGGATGAATATCTGGATTTGTTCCGAATACGACGATTGCTATCTCGTCGCAATGCTCAACTTCAATGCCATGACAATACTCCACAGCAATGAAGGAGTCCGATGATTTCAGCACACTATTCCTCCATTTCTATCTATTGGAGAAGCTTTTTCCGGGCATTTCGCCCGAAACTTCCACCTGAGATCCAGAATAGCTGGTTGTACTCACGTGGAACAATAGTGCGTATAAGTCGGTAGTCCTCATAGCGCTTCCAAATATCAAAAGAGCATCTGTTGCATTTCGGCGATTACAACAAAATATCCGAGTGAAATGACTTAAGAATGCAAATTACCAAAGCCCAGCGTCTCTTTTCGCATCTCTATGGGCTTTGATTCTTTGAATTCACATTTCGCTTCATGAATAAGCCCATGCGTGGGTACGGGCCTTATTGCGAAGTCTGCAACCACCACTTATCGGCTACGTCGTCCTTTGGGAGGATGAAAGCCATCATGTTCGCGATGCATGTAGAGAGCTTTTGGAAAGAGTCGCCGTCGCAATCGTGTGGAGAGGCGTATGAAGAAGCTGTACCACTGCCATTGCAGTGCGCAGGGCTTTCTTCCAGGGTGCAGATTGAGTCCGAAGTTACTGCACATATAGCCTCCAAGGCCGCTATCTTATCTTCTATTCCTCTCTCAATGTCGTAGATTCATGTGCCGTAGATAGCTTTCCATTGAGCTTATCTCTAACTCTCTGATAACTTGGTCGCGTCTTCATAACCTAGGAGTTATCAACGTGTATCAAGCTTCCCATGATCGTTACACAAATATGACATATTGCCGTTGTGGCAACAGCGGCCTGCTTCTCCCCGCAATCTCTCTTGGCCTCTGGCACAATTTCGGAGGCGTCGATCGCCTCGAAAACGGTCGTGCCATTCTTCACCGTGCATTCGATCTCGGCATCACACACTTCGATCTTGCCAATAACTACGGACCGCCTCCCGGCTCTGCCGAAGAAAACTGCGGACGCATCCTCCGCCAGGATTTCGCCTCCTACCGCGACGAACTGATCATCTCTTCGAAAGCAGGCTACGGCATGTGGCCCGGCCCTTACGGAGATTGGGGCTCGCGCAAATACCTCATTGCAAGCTGCGATCAGAGCCTTCGTCGCCTCGGTCTCGACTACGTGGACATCTTTTACTCGCACCGTCCCGACCCTGCCACGCCCGTCGAAGAAACCATGTATGCTCTCGACCAAATCGTGCGCTCTGGCAAAGCTCTTTACGCCGGAATCTCCAATTACTCCGCCGAGCAGTCTCGCGCCGCCATGAACATCCTCCGCAGTCTCGGCACGCCATTCATCATCCACCAGGCACGCTATTCCATGCTTGACCGCTGGGTAGAACCCGACCTCCTCCCATTGTTGGAGCAAGAGGGAATCGGATGCATCGCCTTCACCCCACTCGCACAGGGCCTGCTCACGGACCGATATCTCCACGGCATTCCCGAAGACTCCCGCGCCGCCAGCCCCACCGGATTCCTGAAGTCCAGCGAAGTCAACGTAGCCAATCTCGCAAAGATCCGAGCACTAAACGAACTGGCCGATGAGCGGGGCCAGTCTCTCGCGCAAATGTCTTTAGCTTGGGTCTTGCGAAATGAAACAGTAGTCTCTGCCCTCATCGGAGCCAGCCGAGTCGAGCAAGTAGAGCAAAATGTCGCGGCCCTGAAAAACCTGACATTCACTCTGCACGAACTTCAGCGCATCGAAGAAATCCTGCGTTAGCACTTTCGTGCGATGTAATTGATTTGTAAGTTTTCGGGTGCCCCATCCTAGACGCGTTTTTTGCGGCTAGGGTGGGGTTTTTGAATTTGATTTTGTATTCGCGATAATGGAGTGCTGTTTCTCCTCTGTAGTCGTCTTTCGCAACCTCGTTTCCAGAGAACAAACCAAAACCGCGCCTGTTGAATTCATCCACGAATGTGCTATTCCCCGCTAGCAAACTTATGTAAATACCTTCCTCAGCCGTATTAAACAAAACTGGCCGAGAAACTCCTCGATCTATTCGCAGGATCTGGTGTAAAGCCCCGTTAGGGCTAGGTTCAAACGATCAAACATTCATGCTGGCGAAGATCCATTCGAAGGGAAAACTTAAGTATGTTATTGCCTGGTTTCTTGACTAAGCAAAAAGAGGAAGAAGCGGCTACTCAACGTGTGAGCCAAGAAGTGCTGCGCCTGGTTGAGGCTTCGCGGCAAGGAAACCTGACAGAGCGCGGAAACCTTGATCAATTCAAAGGTGCTCATCGCGACATCGTGCGGGGCATCAACGAAATGCTTGACGCCGTCCTGCTTCCCATCGGCGAAGGCAATCGTATCCTCGCACAAATCTCCAGCGGCAAAATTGACGAGCTCATCTCCCAAACCTACAAAGGCGATCACGAGAAGATGAAGCTCGCGGTCAACAACGTGGCCCAGGTTTTGCAAGGACTGCAAAAGGAACTAGGCCGCTTGAATGACGCGTCGAAAAACGGCGAACTCTCCGAGCGCGGCAACCCAGAAAACTTCCACGGAGCTTACGGGGATATCGTTCGCGGCGTGAACGTGATGCTTGACGCGATCCTGCTCCCCATCGGCGAAGGCAATCGTATCCTCGCGCAAATCTCCAACGGCAAAATTGACGAACTCATCGCCCATACCTACAAAGGCGACCACGAGAAGATGAAGCTTGCTGTCAACAATGTGGCTCTCGTCTTACAGCGTCTCCAGAAGGAACTAGGACGACTAAACGATGCGTCGAAGAATGGCGAACTCTCTGAGCGCGGCAAGCCGGAAAACTTCCTAGGAGCCTACGGGGATATTGTTAGCGGCGTAAACGCTATGCTTGACGCGATCCTGCTCCCCATCGGCGAGGGCAATCGTGTGCTGAGCATGATCCGAGATGGCAACCTACGCGAAAAGGTTGAGATTGCATGCAAGGGCGATCACGCCAAGATGAAGGATGCTGTCAACGGTGTACATTCTTGGCTCACCGGTTTAATCGCCTACGTCACCAAGATTGCGAACGGGGACATGGCAGCGACCATGGCAAAGGCCTCAGAGTCCGACCAGATTCACGAGTGGCTGATGTTGATGAGAGACAATGTCAACGCTCTGGCGGCCGACACCAACATGTTGTCCAAGGCTGCAGCAGAAGGTAAGCTCACGATTCGTGCAGACGCCTCCAAGCACGGCGGCGATTACCGCAAAATCGTCGAAGGTGTTAACAGCACCCTTGATACTCTCACCGGACATTTGAACATCGCGGCCACACATATTGATCGTATCAGTAAGGGCGACATCCCGGACAAAATCACGCATGATTCCCCTGGCGACTACAACGCCATCAAGATCAACCTGAACCAGTGCATAGACTCTCTGAACGGAGCCGCGCGCGTAGCCGAGCGAATCTCTGAAGGAGATTTGACCGTTCAAGCCAAGTCGCTCTCCGACAAAGATGTGCTTGGACAAGCGCTCGTGCGTATGTTGGAGAATCTGCGACGTACGGTCATCGAAGTGAGCGAGGCGTCGGCCTCTGTTGCAAGCGGAGGCGAACAGATGTCTGCGACAGCGCAACAGCTATCACAGGGCGCAACCGAGCAGGCTGCATCCGCCGAGGAATGTACCGCTTCGATGGAAGAAATGGGCGCCAGTGTTCAGCAGAACGCGGACAACGCAAAGCAAACAGACAAAATTGCAACCAAGGCTGCCGAGGATGCAATTGCGAGCGGAGAAGCGGTAAGTCAAACCGTCCGGGCGATGAAGGAGATTGCCGAAAAGATCAGCATCATCGACGAGATATCCCGCAAGACGGATCTCCTGGCGCTAAACGCGGCAGTGGAAGCGGCCCGTGCCGGAGAACATGGCAAGGGCTTCGCAGTAGTGGCCTCTGAGGTTCGCAAACTAGCCGAGCGTAGCCAGACGGCAGCAGCAGAGATCAGCCGCCTGACCACCGACGGAGTGCAGCGCGCCGATAGCGCTGGACAACTCCTCGCACGCTTGGTGCCAGACATCCGCAAGACCGCAGAACTGGTCCGCGAGATTGCCGCCGCCAGTGCGGAACAAGGCGCAGGGGCAAACCAGGTGAGCAAGGCTATGCAGCAACTCGATCAGGTGATTCAGCAAAATGCCTCGGCATCCGAGGAGATGTCAACCGGATCCGACGCGCTGTCAGATCAAGCCGAAACACTGCAGACTGCGATCTCCTTCTTCAAGGTGGATGTGAAGCGCGATCAGGCCCGCCGTCCGGCAGCAGCGCAAAAGAAAACAATGAACACAAGAAGTTCTGCCAGAGCCTTGCCAAGACAGACAAGCCCTTCAAGACTTGTCAACCACAGTGGTTTTAATATCGAGGTTAGCTCTGACATTCCGGGAGCCGATTTCCAAGACAAAGACTTCACTGCTTATCAGTAGAGACTTTGAGGAAAAAGGAAAACGTCATGGCAAATGAAACTGAACTATTGCAATACATGACCTTCAAACTGGGAGACGAGTTATTCGCGGTCAACGTCTCCCAGGTTCGTGAGGTCTTGGAAGTTGAACAAATCACAAAAATTCCAACAGCTCCTGAGTACATGCGAGGAGTGGTAAATGTTCGGAGTCAGGCAATTCCGGTTGTAGACCTACGTTCGCGCTTCGAGTTGCAGCCCGTGGCCGACACCGTAAACACCCGCGTCATCGTGTTGGAACTCAACATCGACGGTGAAACAGCGGTGCTCGGCGGGTTGGCAGACAGTGTGCAAGAGGTCATCGAATTGGAATCAAGCGATATCAATCCGCCTCCGCGCATCGCAAAACGCTGGTGCACTAACTTCATCACCGGCATGGCCAAGCGCGGAGAGACTTTCATCATCGTCCTTGACGTGAACGCAGTATTCTCTGCCCATGACCTGTTGGAACTGGCTTAGATCAAGTCTCTGTTGTTGTTCTTTTGTTCTTGCTGTTGCCTTTGTTGTTGTTCTTGCCGTTGCCTTCGTTGTTGTTTTTTGCTGCTGCCTTTGTTATTGCTCTTGCCCTTGTTTTTGAGCAGTCATTCCGAAGTGCAACGAGGAATCCCCGTAGGCCTGAGATCTTCAGCGCGATCTCAGGCCACCGACCAGACCTGAGCCGTCTTATTTGCTCGAACGCTCCGATACGGCATCGTTATGCCAGCAGCCATAGTGGTCAGAATGACCAACTTGTTCCCATTCGGTCCATCGGCGAAACCGACCCACCGCTAAATCCTCTCGCTTCCAGCCGCGAATCCGGCTATCCTGTAGCTCGTGGCCGTTTCGATTACAGTTCTAGCCTCGGGCAGTCGGGGCAACAGTTCCGTCCTCGCCACGTCTTCGACGCGCGTGCTCATCGACTGTGGTCTTTCCTGCCGAGAAACTTGCCACCGTCTGGCGGCCCAAGGCATCGCTCCCGAGTCTCTCAACGCCATCATCATCACCCACGAACACTCCGACCACGTTGCCGGAGTCTATGTCATGGCCAAGAAGTTCCGCCTGCCCGTCTACATGACCGCGCCCACCCACGGCGCCTGGCAGCGCCAATGTAAGGATTCCGCTGGAAACCGCGTCCAGGTCGAACGCCTCGAAGTATTCTCGCCCGGCAAAGGTTTCTGTGTCGGAGACGTAGAAATCATGCCCTTTACCATTCCCCACGACGCTGCCGACCCCGTAGGCTTCCGCTTTGTTGCTGAAGGCGTCCGGATGGCCATCGCCACCGATCTCGGTTTCATGGCTCAGAACGTCAAGGATCAACTCCGCTCCTGCGATGGCCTCATTCTGGAGGCGAACCATGACCTCGAAATGCTTCGCGTCGGGCCGTATCCTTGGTCCGTAAAACAGCGGGTTATGTCTCGAGTGGGGCATCTCTCAAACGATGCTCTCGCGGAATTCCTAACAACGGACTATGATGGAGGTGCAGCGTTCCTCATTCTTGCTCATTTATCTGAGCAGAACAATCATCCTGACTTGGCGCGAGTAGCGGCCGAGCGGGCTTTGGGGATACGCCAGGGGCTGTGGGGCAACCGTCTGGTTTTAGCTTCGCAGGACGAGCCTCTCTCGACCCTCACGTTATAAATTGATATGAGTCAATGCATCGATCCATTCGTTGGTAACATCCTCGCGGGATGGCGCTATGACATCACTGGCCTCGCGCCAGAGATGAGTCATGATTACGAAGCCCATTTTGCCGAGTGCATTCACTGTCGCTCGCGGCAGAAGCTTCATCGCACCATCGACATCACTCTCATTGCCGTGGCGACGCTTTCGGCAATTGTCTTTGTGTTTGCCTTTGCCGTAATCCACCACTTCAGCCCACCGCATGCGATGTGGCTTGAGTTTGGTGCTCTCTGTGGCTTTGCAGTTTCGGCTCTCGTCTGGCTCATCGTAGCTCTCGTCACTCCCGCGCCGCTCGTCGTCAAAGATGCGGCCATGTCCGGAGCGCGAAATCTCCATGATCGTCTGCCCGAAAATCTCCGCGAACGCCTTCCAGAAGAGCTCCGGGTAAGAATCTCCGGCGGCCACTAAGCAACGATTAACCACAAGCTAACCCCTCCGCGCTGGAGGGGTTAGCTTGTGAACAATCGTATGAGATTTAGCTCAAGCATTAGCGATTTAATAACATCAGCCACTCAATCATTTGCCAACAAAGCCAATCGTTAGTTGAGGATCAAGCCGCCGCGCAATCCGGCTACGCTTTCGACGTGTTGCTCCAAACACCAGCGTTCTAATTGGCCCACAAGCCTTTCGCATGCTCGCGGATCCCAGAAGTTTGCCGTCCCCACTTCCACCGCTGTGGCCCCTGCCAGCAGAAACTCCACTACATCTTCCGCCGTACTGATTCCGCCAATCCCTATCACAGGAATTTTCACAGCCTGCGCCACTTCGTACACCATGCGCACCGCAATCGGCTTGATCGCCGGACCGCTCAGCCCCGCCGTGTTATTTGAAATTCGAGGCCGCCTGGTCACCGGATCGATGGCCATTGCGAGAAAAGTATTCACCAACGAGATAGCGTCCGCACCCGCATCTTCAGCGGCTCGCGCCATCCTAGCGATACTCGTGACGTTCGGCGAAAGCTTCACAATCAGCGGTCTTCTCGAGGCCGCACGAGCCCCCGCCACTACCTCAGAAAGTAGTGATGGATCCTGCCCAAAAGTGATTCCGCCATAGCGCACATTCGGACATGAAACGTTCAACTCATACGCCGCTATGCCTTCGCCTTCGTTCAGAATTCTTATGGTCTGCTCATAGTCTTCCGTGCAGTATCCATAGACGTTTGCGATGACTACAGCGTCTTTTACCTTCTGCAACTTTGGAAGCTTTTCTTCTATGAACGCGCGCGCCCCAATGTTCTGAAGCCCAATCGCATTCAGCATTCCCGCGGCTGTTTCAAACAAACGCGGCGGCGGATTGCCCGCCATCGGTTCGCGCGAAAGCCCCTTCACTACGAAGCCGCCAAGCTTCTCCAGCGACACGATGTCTTCAAATTCAATGCCATATCCAAATGTTCCCGAGGCAGCAAGAATCGGATTCTTTAGATGTATACCCGCAATGTTGACGCTCGTGTCGAGTGTGAGCGGGCCGCGCTGGGAGCGGTTCGGAGCGGGTGAGGAGTTGAGGACGGGTGCCTGTTCTGTGACTTGGATTGCTGCCTGATCCGCAACTTTCGTCGTCGCTTGGGGTGCATTCTTTGTAGCGGCACCCGCCCTCTGCTTCGTTTTCTTGGAGCTCATTGTTTCATTCTACTTCGTGGTCGGCACCGCTGCGAGTCCAACATTTGGGTTATCCGCAAACGCCTCATGCAACACACGCCCCACAGCGCTTGCTGGCTTATTCGTACGCAGTAACGAACTCAGCGTCACGGCTAAATCGACTGGCTCTACGCTCTCACGATAGACGCCCGGACGAAACGCTGTTCCGTAAAACGCGAGTGGCACATGCGCATCATAGCTGTACGGAAGCGCATGTCCAGTGCCGCTGGAGTAGCCTATTTGAAATGGTGGATAGAGTCCGGTGACATACCATCCGCCAAGAGGTGAGTAGGCATTCAACGTTTGCTGGCGGAACACCGTATTGCGCAAGTCTCCCGCCGCCATCTGCGACTTGGTGGCGTAGCTTCGGAAGCCAAGCTTCAGCATCAACTCACCAACAGCTTTCTCTGCATCAGCCTGTTTCACATTCACAGCGTCAAAAGCTGCAGAGTCCAAATGTACTGTTGGGTAATCGATGTACACCACGTACTTGGCATCTTTTCCGTACTGTATTTTCAGCATGTAGTTGAGCTGTGTTTGTAGATCGTTAGGATCGAAATTAAACGCAGGGATGCGCAATTTACTGGCGTAATCGGACATCGGCGCAACTCCGTGATCGGCGCTGAGCGCGACTGCCCAATTTCCTTTTCCAACTTTCGTATCAAGGTATTGAAAAAATCCTGCAAGCGTGTGATCGAGAGCAAGCAGCATTGCTTTGTCTTCCGGTGCGTCCGGACCCACCTTATGTCCAAGCATATCGGGCGAAGAGAAGCTGACTGAGAGCAGATCAGTGGTTGATCCCGTGCCAAGTTTTTCGTTTTCGATAAGCTGCTTCAGCAGATCGACCGTGTAATCATTGCCCCACGGAGTTGGACCGACTAGGTCGTAGAACGATGCGTCCTTGCCCTTGGCGTTCTTAGTAGGCGCTGTGGAGCGCAACACATTTCCTTCTGCGTCCTTCACTTCACGATTTAAATAGCTCTCGCGAGTTTTTCCAGTGTTGAACTGAACCAGCCATTCAGGCGCTTGTTTCATGTAGTAAGTCGATGTCACGAAGGCGCCCGATTGAGGGTCGAGGAAGAATGCCGCATCGGCGGAAAAGCCAACAGGCAAAATGGCTGCGCGATCTTTGAGTGCAACTCCGAACACTTTAGAGCGTCCACCGGTTGCAAGCTTTAACTCGTCACCGATTGTGTCAGTCTGCAAATTGTGCGGAGAGGAGCTCCACTTCTCGCCTTCGGCACCTTCGGGCAGGCCCAGTGGTTTTGTGTCTTCATCTTCTACGCTTGTAACGATGCGGCGCACCTTCGGATCCCACCATTCGTTGGCAAAGATGCCGTGTCCGAGCGCATAGGTTCCGGTGCCGAGCGTCGAGTGTCCCGGCGCAGTCTTGGTTGCAGCGTAGTTGTAATAGCAGGACGTGAACCACGCGCCATGATCCATCAGCAGGCGGAATCCACCCTCGGCGAAGTCGTCGTGATAACGCTCCAGCAGATCGCCGCGAAGCTGATCCACCACAACAATGACCACGAGCTTGGGCTGCGCGTTATAAGCGCTGGCAAGAGAGGCAACGGCCCACAGGCCGAGTACGATAATAGCAATGGCACTTCGAAGTTGGCGGCGCATACGAAGAATAGTGTAGTCCAGCGAACGTGAATGTCACATGAAAGCTGAATTCCATGAATGCGGTTCAGCGTTGTTACAAACGAAAGGAGGAGCTATGAAACGTGAATACGTGGAGGAGAATCGCGAGTCAACGGAGGAACTGAAATCCTGTTCAAATAGGTGAAATCAGTGACATCTCGCATGTAGATACGATTTAAGCCCTCGCACTCGTGTATCGGTTCTTGGTATCCTTTGTACTTATGCTTGACCTTGCCTTTGTACGCGATCATTTATCCGTGGTGGAAGATAAACTGCGCAGCCGTGGCGCAAACCCTGAACAGTTGCTAGGAAGTTTCCGCGAGATTGACACTCGCAGGCGTGCACTGACTCATGAGTTGGAGACGGCGTTGGCGCGCCGCAACGAGCTCAGCAGGAAGATTGGTCCACTGATGGGCGCTGAGAAAAAAGGTTCCATCACTCCGGAGCAGAAGTCGGAACTGGATGCGCTGAGTACCGAAGTACTCAAGCTGAAGGAAGGTATTCCGGCATTAGAGGAGCAGGCCAAAGCCGCGGATAAAGAGCTGTACGACATTTTGGAGACAATACCAAACTTGCCGCACGACTCTGTTCCAGTCGGCAGGGATGAGACGGCCAACGTTGAAGTGAAACGCTGGGGAACGCCTCCGGTGATGAACTTTACTCCTAAGCCGCATTGGGAACTTGGCGAACAGTTGGGAATTCTCGACCTCGAGCGGGCGACCAAGCTGACGGGCGCGCGTTTTGCACTGTACTGGGATCTGGGCGCGAAGCTGGAGCGGGCGTTGATGAATTTTATGCTCGACCTGCATACGCGGGAGCATGGCTACACAGAAGTGCTGCCACCCTATCTCGTAAATTCCGAATCGATGTACGGCACCGGGCAGTTGCCGAAGTTTGAACAGGATTTATTTAAAGTTCCCCAAGGCGATCGCGACCTATGGCTGATTCCAACGGCCGAAGTTCCTGTAACCAACATTTTCAGAGATGAAACTCTGGAGGCCTCGCGTCTTCCGATTTCGCTGACTGCCTACACGCCCTGCTGGCGAAGCGAAGCGGGATCGTATGGCAAGGACGTTCGCGGAATTATCCGTCAGCATCAATTCCAGAAGGTCGAACTGGTTAAGTTCTGCAAGCCCGAGGATAGCTACGAAGAGCATGAAAAGCTGACGCGTTCTGCGGAAGAAGTGTTGGAGCGGCTTGGATTACATTATCGTCGAATGCTGCTTTGCTCGGGAGACATGGGTTTCAGCTCGGCAAAGACATATGATCTTGAGGTCTGGCTGCCGGGACAGGGTTTGTTCCGCGAGATTTCTTCTTGCTCGAACTTTGAGAGCTTCCAAGCGCGGCGAGCAAACATTCGCTTTAAGTCGGAAGGTAAGAAGGGAACCGAGCTACTACATACGCTGAATGGCAGCGCTCTGGCTGTCGGCCGAACATGGGTCGCGATCGTTGAAAATTATCAGCAGGCAGACGGTAGCGTGGTGATTCCAGAGGTGTTGCGACCTTATATTGGCGCGGAAAAAATTGAAGCTCGAAAGATGTAGTGGAACTGCCGGATTGAACCGCCTGGCAATTGAAATAGACTGGATGTGAGATGAAAAAAGTGTGGGAGACAATCAAAGGGTATATCTGGTGGACCTATCCGCGAGGATCGTTTCACTACGATGTGATGGTCACGCTGATTCTGCTGTTCATTTTCGTGACTCCGCACTTTATTAATTACAAAGACAAGCCTGCAGAGCGGCTTCCGCGTCCTCGAAGCGTACTGGTCATGCCGGATGGAGAAAAAGGTTTTATCTTCCGGGTAGATGCGCGTGACGTTGCGGGATCGACGAAGGAAGAGCAGCAGGTTGAGCTTCTGCGAGTGATTGAACCGATTGTGGGATACGTAAAACTAGACCACTGGGCGCCAGAGCAGGACACCAAGGGCAATCTCGTGGGGTATCATGTGTGGGTTCGGCGGTAAAGACCCGGATCTGTACCGACAGGGAACGAAAGAGATTTCATGAAAAAGCGAATTCTGACAGCTTCGTTGGCGGCCCTTTTGGCCGCCTCGGCGTTTGGGGAGAGCCGGCAAGGTACACCGGACGACTCTTCCATTCTATTTCGAAGCCTGTCGTGCCTATTCTTCAGGCCAGGCCAGTTTTATCTTCAACTGCAACGCGCTTCGTTTCAGTCTGCTCCGGCACGAGGGAATACGACGGCGAGCGGCAACTTGGAACAGGTGCTGAGTCTTTTGGATAGGGTCAGTGCAGGTTTCAAGACCGTTCAGACTGACTTCGAGTGGGACCAGTATCAAAAGGTAGTAGATGAGCATGACATACAAAAAGGCGTGATGTACTTCAAGCGCTCAGGTGCGAACGTTGACGTAGCTGCTGACATTAAGTCTCCTGTTGGCAAGAAAATATTGCTCAAGGGTGGTGACCTGCAGATTTTCGTGCGTAAGACTGGGCAGGTTACGCATTACGATCCGGGTAAGAATCGTCAGGACTTCGAGAGCTTTTTGGCTCTTGGATTTGGCGGAAAAGGTCACGACCTTACGAAGAATTTTGACATCCGCTATGTCGGCACGGAAAACATTGGCGGAGAGTCTACGTACAAAATTGAACTTACTCCCAAAACCCAGAAAGTCAGGGGCATGGTCGGTCTCATCACTCTTTGGATCAATCAGAAGACCGGCATGAGCGTGCAGCAAAGACTCGATCAGGGCGAAGGGGATTATCGCCTTGCAAAGTACACGAATATCGATGTTAATCATCCACAGAAGATGCCGGATGATGCCTTTAAGTTAAAGGGTAAATAGCGAATATATGATGCCCGACAATGTCGGCTAAGTTGTCTTACTGAGGCAGTGCCGATTCGCCTTAGTTCTGCAACCGAATGAGAATGGCTTGCGTCTCATCTCGCAGAGGGATTCATGGCCAAATCGAATGTGGTGATAATACCGGCTCGGCCGGACCCCAGTGGACGTGATCGCGTTCGCGTTGATGATCCGAGGTACATCGATGGGCAGCGGCTATTGGTCGGAGCCATGAAGTACCTGTTACAGAGTGATCGTGACGGTAATCGGGACGCAGCTGAATTGATCAGTGAACATGTCCGCACGAAGTTCCGCATGAGCGATTCGCCGTTGCAACAAGAGCTTTAGCTGCATATTAAACATAACAAGGCCGGAGCCTGAGCTCCGGCCTTGTTATGTTTAAAGCATTTTTACGTGCTTTCTTGCGGATGTTCTCTGCGACTCCGTCGCCAGACGAGAAACCCAGCCGCGAGGACAAGGATGAAGGGGAAACACTCCAGCGTGTAGCGATCTTCTGACATGCCTGTGGTGGCCAGGAACAGTGATCGCACGATGGGGTAGGTGAGTAGCAGCGATAGATATCGGATGCGGTGGCGCAGGAACCATGCTCCGGCGACTGCGGCGGCGAGGTAAACAAAGTTCAGCAGTGCGAGCGCAATGTCACACCATGCATCGTGCGGATCATCAATGATTTCCCAAAAGTGAGTATCGAGAGGCATCATTTCGCTTCGCGGTCTGAACCACATGTCGAACAGACGCGCTGCCGGCAGTAGTACATGGAAGCGGATGGGGTGTATGCCGATGTTTTCCTGGGCTAATGCCGTAAATTGGCGATCGATATTCGGAGTCATCTGGTGATTCACGTTGTACTGATCGATGAGTGAATGAACGAGTTCGCGCTGCGCTAGTGAAGTATAGGCGCGGTCGGGGATGTCTCCCACGTCGATTGGCTCACCGGGTACATGGAAGGAAACATCTTCGACACTAGAGTAGTCGACGAACCATGTTTTGAACCAAAGCTCCCAGCCCATCGGCAGGTACTCACCTGGATCGCTGGCGTGCGTGGTGACGAGTGGCTGAAATACGTGGAAAACGCGCCAGTTACGGATCGTCCAAGGAACCAGTGGTGCCAGCGAAACGGCCCCCAATAGCAGTGTTGCGGTGAGGAGTTCGCGTCTGCGGGTGGTCTCGCGGAAGCTGAGCATGAGCACGGGCAGGCCAATGCAGCCCAGGATCAGTCCACCATCTGGACGAAGCAGGATGGCTCCGGCACAGGCCATTCCGCAGAGCGTCCACCAGCGAAAACGGCGGGAATCCAAGGCGATGATGGCGCAGTTTACGGCAGCGGCAATGAAGAAGATTTCAAGGCACTCGGTAAGCGGCGTCGCTACGTAGTTGATTAGAAAGGGACACAGCGCGACAAGTGCAAACGCCGAGCGGGTGGCTTTCTCAGAGATGACGCGTCGCGCAATGTCGGCAACCAGAAAGCAGGTCAGGACGTCAAAGACAAGCTGGAACAACATTGCTCCGACGTAGTGGTCTTCGCCGAAGATCAAGAACGTGAGGGCCAGAAAGAACGGGTATCCAGGCAGACGGATCAGCGTGGGTTCCCACCCGGCGACCTTCTCCATGCCGAACATGTGGTTCTGGATGAGGCACTTGGCTATGTCGCCGTAGATGAGTGAGTCGCCGGCGATGACCTGCAACTTGAAAACGAAAAATAGACGCAACAGCACCGCAATGAGGGTCATGACAAGAAACCACCAGCGATGCTTGTAGATAAAGGTGAGCACGACTCAATTTAGCAGAAGCCAAGCATACGTGGGGAGATCTGGAATTAAGCTCTCCCCGTTTGACTGAGCGGGATGTGGACCATACGATAAGAGCAGCGGTAAACATCCGCGCCAAACAAATAAATAATGCCCAAGCCTATTTTCTTCGATCCTGACCAGCGGCGCTGGAAGCGGATCCGCAAATCGATTGATGTAGCCGTTGTCCTTCTGAGTCTGCTGGTTGTGTTTTTTGCCCTCACAGTGGTCCGCAAGACTAGCATTCCCACCGTACTGCTGGCCGATCAGAAGAAAAACTATCGCGCGCTCAAGCTGAAAGAGCCGAAGAAAATTCAGCGTAAAGGTACCCATCGCAAGACGGTGATCCCGGCCTCGCAGGTCGTGTTGAACTCCGGCGAAGGTATTCGCGGTGCTTTTTACGTGACCTGGGACGCAGCCAGCTACAGTTCTTTGCGTGAGTATATTCACCAGCTCGACTTCGTGTTCCCAGAGTGGATACACGTGTTGGACGCAGACGGGCATTTGCAGGCTGTAAGCGAAAACAACACGCTTTACAACGTGATCACCAATGGCCACGTAGCCAATATCGATTCAAAATTGATGCCGCTAATTAAGAGCACGAACGCACAGGTGGACGTGCTGCCGCTGGTGAACAACTTTGATCCGATAACAAATGAATTTCGCACGGACATTGCGCAGATGCTGGGGTCAAAACAGGGGCGTGAGCGATTCCGTCAGGAAATGGGTGCATTTCTGGCGAGCGACAACTATAAGGGGTTGACGCTCGATTTCGAGGCCATACCTGCTGATTCGCAGCCTGGATATCGCGCGTTGATAGCCGAATTGTCCTCAGATCTGCATCAACACGGCCAGAAGCTCTACTTAAGTGTCCCTGCCGCCGATCCGGATTTCGATTATGTTTACATGTCGAAGCAGGCTGATGGATTAATCCTGATGAACTACGACCAGCATTATCCGGGAGGCGCGCCGGGTGCAATTGCGGGACAGGATTGGTTTACTCAGAACCTAACCAAGGCGCTGAGGGTTATTCCGCGCGAGAAGATCATCTGCGCGATTGGGAACTACGGGTACGATTGGACGACGGCGAAAAAAGGAAAGCCGGGTATGGGCGGCGTTCACAATGTGAGCGTGCAGGAGGCCTGGCTAGAGGCGCGCGACTCGGAGACAGATATTGACTTCGACTCCGACATGCTGAACCCGCACTTTACCTATCTGGATGGAGACAACAATCGTCACGACGTGTGGTATCTGGATGCAGTTACAGCGCTGAACCAGATGCGCGCTGCTCGCTCTCTGGGGCTCTCGACTTTTGCGTTGTGGAGGCTTGGATCAGAAGATCGTTCGCTCTGGAAGGTTTGGGATTCGCCGAGCGAGGCCGACGCCCTCACAAAATTGAGAGTAGTCGATCCGGGCCAGGACGTTGATATCGAAGGTGATGGCGACATTCTGCATATTGAGAGCAGGCCGTCGCCTGGTACCCGCGACATTACGGCAGATGCTAACGGTCAGATCACGGACGAGATTTTTCGTGAGTTGCCGAGCCCGTACCGCATCGACGCATATGGTGCACCGAGCAAGCGGGTTGCGATCAGCTTTGATGACGGACCGGATCCGCAATGGACTCCGAAGATTCTGGACGTTTTGAAGCAATACAACGTGAAGGCGACCTTCTTCACGATTGGGTTAGAGGCGGAGAAGTATCCGACTATTCTGAAACGGATTTATCACGAAGGCCACGAGATTGGGAATCACACCTTCACGCATCCGGACATCAGCAGCATCAGCTCGCAGTATGCGCGGGTTGAACTGAATCTGACGGAGCGTCTGTTAGCGGCGAAGCTGGGCATTAAGCCTGTGCTGTTCCGGCCTCCGTACTCCATTGATCAAGAGCCAGATACGGCCGACGAAGTTCGTCCGCTCGAACTGACTCAGAGCATGGGCTACATCACGGTTGGAGATAAGATCGATCCTGATGACTGGCATGACGATCCACATCCGTCTCCGGAGCAGATCACAAAGTCTGTAGTGGATCAGCTTGGGCGCGGTTCGGTCATTCTGCTCCACGATGGAGGCGGCAACCGCAGCACGACGGTTAAAGCGCTCCCTATGATTATCGAAGCGCTACATGCACGTGGTTACCAGATTGTTTCCGTGCATGAGTTGCTCGGCAAAACCTATGCGGACGTGATGCCTCCGATTTCCAAGAATGAACAGTTCTGGGCTTCGGTTGATTCTGCGGGCTTCCTAATTTTTGGTGCGGTTAATACGTTCATCGTGTTTGTCTTCTTCGTGGGCGACATTCTGATGAGTGGTCGCCTGGTGCTGGTTGGGGCGGCGGCGATTTTTGATCGTCTGCGGCGGCATCGTACGGAGATGGCTACGGGGGAATCCAGCTTCCATCCGGCGGTTGCGGTGCTGATCCCGGCCTACAACGAAGAGAAGGTAATCAATCGCACCATCAGCAGCGTACTGAATTCCAAATATCCGAACCTGCACGTTGTCGTGATTGACGATGGCTCTTCGGATCGTACTTACGACGTAGCCAGGGAACGTTTCGCCGATGAAATTGCCCAGGGCCGCGTTACTGTTCTGCGACAAGAGAATGGCGGCAAAGCGAAGGCGCTGAACTATGGTTTGCAATTTGTCGAAGAGGAAATATTCGTAGGGATTGATGCGGATACGTTAATTGCCAATGATGCGATTGCATACTTGGTTCCGCATTTCCAAGATGAGCGCGTCGGGGCCATGGCGGGCAACGCCAAGGTAGGCAATCGAGTGAACCTGTGGACGCGGTGGCAGGCGCTCGAATACATCACCAGTCAGAATTTTGATCGACGTGCGTTGAATACATTCAGCGCGGTGTGCGTGGTTCCGGGAGCTATCGGCGCGTGGCGCACAGAGGCCGTACGGGTTGCTGGTGGCTACAAGACGGACACAGTTGCCGAGGACGCCGATCTTACGATGGGGCTTCTGCAGGCCGGCTACAAGGTGGAGTATGAGGATCGCGCTCTGGCTTACACCGAAGCTCCAACTACCGCAAACGGGTTGATGCGCCAACGCTTCCGCTGGTCTTTTGGAATATTGCAGGCCGTTTGGAAGCATCGTTCGGCGTTCGCGCGCAAAGGGGCATTGGGATTCGTTGCTCTGCCAAACATCTGGATCTTCCAGATCATGCTTCCACTGGTTTCGCCATTTATCGACCTCATGTTTGTGGTGGGGTCGCTCAAGTACCTGATTTGGGACAAACACTTCCATCCGGAGACGGCAGATCCGGCGAGCTTTCAGCAACTGCTCCTGTTTTTCTTGATGTTCCTGATCATCGACTTCATCGCCTCCGTGATCGCGTTCTCGTTGGAGAGAAGGCATGGTCGTGATCGTCGCGACTGGTGGCTGCTGGGACACGTATGGCTGCAACGTTTCGCGTACAGACAGCTATTTTCTATCGTGCTGATCAAGACCTTGGTACGGGCCATCGATGGCGGCCACTTCTCTTGGGACAAACTGGAGAGGACCGCGACTGTCACCGAGCCTAGGCAGCGTACCGTGGACAGCAAGCCTTAGGAATTCGCGCAGGGGGCTGAGGTGCTGGTGAGGATTGTTTTGCAACGAAGTCCGTTGGCTACTTGCGTGGGCCTTGCTGCAGTGGGAATCGTACAATAACGTGTCGAAGCGTGCGCCAAATTCTAAGTCAGAGGAGTGCGGAGAAGCGATCTCCGCCTCCACGGCTAAACTGCGCCTGCTTAAAAGCCTGAAATGTACCACCAAATTTGAAAAGGCAGCGCGAGAAAACGGTGCGCGACTGATTGCGGGAGTCGATGAGGTTGGACGCGGGTGCCTCTTCGGTTGCGTTGTCGCTGGAGCGTGCATACTCGATCCCGAGGACCGCATTCGCGGTTTGCGAGACTCCAAACTGCTGCCGGAATCGGATCGTGAGAAGCTCGCAGTACGTATCCGCGAACGCGCTCTAGCTTGGGCAGTTGCCGAGGTGGACGTAGGTCGAATCGATCAGATCAACATTTATCACGCGAGTCTGCTGGCGATGAAGTTGGCAGTCGAGCGGCTGAATCCCTGGCCCGACTTTCTGCTGGTGGATGCGGCTGTCGTGGACTTTGCCTGCGCGCAGCAGAAGATTATTCACGGCGACGCACTATCGGCTTCTATAGCGGCAGCTTCCATTTTGGCGAAGGTGCATCGCGACGCCATTGTGCGCGCATGGGACCCGGTTTATCCGCAGTATGGGTTGGCGAGCAATAAGGGATATTCGACGCCTCACCATTTGCGGGCTTTGCGTGAGCATGGTCCTTCTCCTATGCATCGACAGAGTTATGCTCCTGTGTCTGGTGCCAGTGAAGAATTGCAGCGGAAGTTAGAGTTTGTGGACGAGGAAAGTGAATGCTAAAGCTTCTTTGTGTAACAGCACATCCCGACGACGAGGCGGGATGCTTTGGCGGGGTTCTTGCAAAGTATTCTGAAGCTGGAGTGGAGTGCTCTGTTATTTGCCTGACGGCGGGCGAGCGGGCCGCGAACCGAAGTGGAATTGCGGACGATGAAGCATTGAAGGCCGTGCGTCGTCAGGAGTTTGCAGATTCATGCAAGCACCTGGGCGTCGATCAGTGCGAGGTTTTGAAATACGCTGACGGCGCGCTGGATCGCGAAAGCTTCTCCGAGGTTACGGGCGAACTGGTTCGTTCCATTCGGACGTTGAAGCCGCACGTGATTGCCAGTTTCGGAGCGGATGGTTTTGTAACGGCTCATCCGGATCACGGCATGGCGGGACTATTCACTTCGGCCGCATTCCAGTGGGCCGCACGGACGAATCGTTATGCTGATCAATTGAAACAGGGGTTAAGACCTTGGCAGGCGAGAAAGCTCTACTACGTCACGACAGAGTTTTCGTTGGCAGAGCGCCAATCGGTTTCGCTGGCCCCGGTGACGGCGCGGGTTTCGGTGGGTCCGTACATCACTCGAAAGATTGAGGCGTTTGCCAAACACACGTCACAACTTCCGCTGCTGCCGATTTTTGATCACGCTCAGCGGCAGGCTGGCGAGGACGAATTGTTTCACTTGGTCGCGACCGCCGAAGTGACAGCGATGGGAATGGAATCCGACCTGTTTGCCGGTATTCGCGAGTTATAACTGTTTGGCGAATCATAGTGCACGCGAAAACGCCCGGACACTGAGTGCCGGGCGTTTCTCCCCACATTCTTTACTACGAACTTTACAGACCGTTGGTAACCATAACCTTGTTCTTCGCGGACTCGGCCTTGGCCGGATACAGGAACAGCATGTCCATATCGCTGTCAGCGAAGTGGATGCTTTCGACGCGCTGGTTCTTCATCTTCAACACAGTCGCGGACGTCGTTTCTCCGCGCTTTTCGTACGAAGAAGCAATGGTCAGGAGCATGCAGATGTTGTGGCCGTTCACGTCACTCACTTCGATTACGTCCGAGGTAAGCTGCTTGAAGGTGTAGGTTCCGGGTGCCAGTACAGCGTTGGGGAGCGCAACGGTTTCCTTCACGTTGAAAGTTCCCACTTCCGCCATCGCCGGAGCGGCTAGGGCTAACGTCATCACAAAACCAGCAATCACGGTTGCGAACATCGATACACGATTCTTCGTCATTTGTTTCTCCTCATAGGAACCGCTGGGCGCAGGGGACCATACCCCTTTTGCCGGGTTCTTCAATACGTCCTTCTGTGTAAAGTCTTCTAGTGGCTCAGCGCGCTCACTCAGGGAGGCGCTGGAGCTGAGCAGTCGTAAAGGTTGGGCAGGTTTGCTTGTCCTTTGAGCTGCCTAGGAAGAGGATTCCTGCAACTCCTGACTGCGTTCTAGCTGTATGAAGCTTGCGCCTTCAGAATCGAAATGTGAAATCGCAAATTTCTATGCAGGCTATAACAGGGCAATTCCCAAAACGATGCCCCGGATTTCTCCAGGGCATCGTTTAAGTCAGTATCGTCATCGCAAGTCTCACATCCCCGGCATTTTCATACCCGAGAGGCGCTTGGCAAAGCTAGGCTTAGACATCGACTTGAACATCTTGCGCATTTGCGCGTACTGCCGCAGTAGATTGTTCACCTCTGGCACGCTGGTGCCGGAGCCACGGGCAATTCGCTTTCGACGTGATCCATTGATTGCTTCGTGATGGTCGCGCTCGTACGACGTCATCGAATTGATGATTGCTTCGACGCGGTTCAGCTGCTTCTCATCCACTTTATTGCTGGCCTGATGCATTTGTGCGAATGGTCCGATTTTGGGCAGCATTCCGATGATCGACTGCAACGATCCCAGTTTTTTTACCTGCCGCAATTGGTCTCGGAAGTCCTCAAGGGAGAATCCGTCGCCGCTTAATGCCTTCTTGGCGAAATCCTCAGACTTCTTTTTGTCGAGTTTGTCTTCCGCTTGCTCGATGAGCGAAAGGATGTCGCCCATTCCCATGATGCGTCCGACAACGCGGTCGGGATGGAATGGCTCGATGGCATCGTACTTTTCGCCCGTTCCAAGGAACTTGATTGGCTGACCGGTCACGGCGCGAATGGAGAGCGCCGCGCCACCGCGCGCATCGCCATCCATCTTGGTTAGAATCACTCCGGTGAGTGTCAGTTTGTCATGAAATTCCTTGGCTGAGTTCACCGCGTCCTGGCCGGTCATGGCGTCGGCCACGAAGAGCACTTCTTGCGGATTCAGCAGGGACTTGAGCGACTGCATCTCTTCCATCAACTGTTCGTCGATGTGCAGACGTCCGGCAGTATCGACGATGAGTACGTCGCAGCCATTGATGACAGCGTCGCGCCGAGCTTCCTTGACGAGACGTATTACGCTCTCGGTATTGCTTTCAACGTCCGCGCCTTCGTAAAGGTGCGCGCCCACAGCCTTAGCTACGATTTTCAGTTGTTCGCGAGCTGCCGGGCGGTAGACGTCGACGGAGACGAGCATGGGGCGGTGTCCGCCCTTTTTAAACCATCCAGCGAGCTTGCCCGAGGTTGTGGTTTTACCGGAACCCTGAAGTCCCGCCATTAGAACGATGGTTGGCGGCTGCGAGGCGAATTTGAACTTCGCGGTGTCGCGCCCAAGCGTTTCGACCAGTTCGTCGCGCACAACCTTGATCACCATCTCGGCGGGAGAAAGCGAGGTGAGAACCTCGGTTCCAACGGCCTTGACGCGGATTTTATCGATTAGTTCCTTGACGACCTTGAAGTTCACGTCCGCCTCTAGCAGGGCGAGACGGATTTCCTTCAGAGCTTCGTCCATGTTCTCCTCGGTCAGGCTTCCCTGGCCGCGAAGGTTCTTAAATGCACGCTGGAGTTTGTCTGTAAGATTCTCGAACATCAGATAAGTCCGGGGAGCCGCGCAAGGCGGTCCATCTGTGAAGTTTTCTTAGTTACAGCGGGCGTACCCGCGACGCCTCAGAATATCACGCCAGAAGGGTCGCGCGTCCGGAGTCAGGGAATGAGCCAAGACAGCGACACACCATCATGGCCCCAATCTGTCGACCTTTTCGGTCAAGTACAGGGAAGGCGGTGGCTTCCACCGGGGAGGAAGCATCCTCCTGACGCACTAAGAGATTGACGCGGACCACCTTACCTTCATAGGCGGCCTGCGCCAGAGGCATCTCCTGGGGGTCCAACATGCGTTCGCCATGGTAGTCGAAGATGCCAAAGGCTTCTGGACAATCCTCCATACTGTTTTTATCCATGTCGATCTCGCCGAAAAGGGTCTTCGCCGCGAAGTTCGCATAAACCATTTGCCCGCAGGCATCGCAGGCGATTACGGAGTCGGTCATTAAAGCGGTGACCGTTAGGAGTCGTTCAAGTTCGCGGGATACTTTGTGCACGAAAGACTCCTTTACCAAGCGGGCAACTATATCAGAAGACCGAAGCCGCACAATAGCGGTATTTCTATGAATTTGAGCTATGTCTGCGAAACCAATGCAGATGACAGTACCAGCAGCTCGCCGTCAGCAGGAATTAATACTGGCTTATCTACTTCCGTAGCTTGTAGATGCCGCACCAGGTCGGAACGTCTCACGGCGCAATGATTGATGGATTCCATGTGCACGGCGATCAGTTGAGTCCGGGGGGCGACGCGAGCTAATTCGGCTACGTCTTCGGCAGTCATCGTAATGGGATCACCCTCTAGGAATTGCGCGCCTCCGCAATTCACAACCGTCACTTGTGGGGCGAAGTCTTTGATGGTCTTTCGCACGGCATGGCAGAGAATCGTGTCTCCGGCGATGTAGAGAGACTCCCCGGCACGCGAGCGCAGAACGTATCCGCTGACGGGGGCCATTTTCTGGCCGATTACCCCGGTACCGTGCTCGCCAGGAGTGCGGGCAATCGTCACCATCTGGTAGGCTACCGCGCTGTGCACGGGGCGAACATCCTCGAAGCCGAGTTCGCGGAAAAACGGTACGTCGGGTGGCTGGCAGATGATGCGCATCGTTCGCGGTATGGATTCGGCGGCGGCGGCGTCCCAGTGATCTCGGTGGACGTGCGTCACGAGCACTGCGTTGACGCCATCCAGAATCTCTGGTACGGACATGGGCAGCGGCACGAGCGGGTTCGGAGCGGGATTGGCTGAGTTGGCGATGGGGGGCATCGAGCCTTTCTTGCCCAGCATGGGGTCGACGAGCAGCATCAGGTCATCGAAGCGCACGCGCAAGGTCGCGTGGCGGATCAATTGAATTTCCATAATTCTAGGTTCCTATGTGTGTCGTTGGGTATAGATGGTTCTTCATTCTAATGGTGAAATCGACCTGCGCTTGCTATCCGAACACTTCTTTTGCCGCGAGCGCCGTGTTGGTGTGAATCGTTACTGTGTCTTGTGGATCTTGGGCGTAGCCTCCGGCGAGCGTGGTCATGATCGGGAATCCGTGGTCTCGGGCAAAGTTGAACACCATCAGGTCGCGCTGTTTGAGGCCTTCGATGGTCATAGCCAGTCCGCCAAGTTGATCGCCCTTAAAAGGGTCTGCCCCAGCAATGTAGCAGATTAACTCAGGTTCAAACCGCTCTCGCGCACCGGCTAACGCCGTTTGCAGCCACTCCAGATACTCAGAATCCGTTGTGCCATCGGGCAAGTTCACGTCAATGGACGAGGCTGGTTTCCAGTGTGGGTAGTTGCTCTCTTGATGTAAAGATACAGTGAAAACATCGCGGGTTGCACTGGTGCTGACGTTTGCTGGCCGACTTGGAGCAAGCAGGGAAGCCGACCAAGAGGCTCTCGGAAAAGGTTCCGGGTCACCTGTGCCGAAGATTGCCGCAGTGCCGTTGCCTTGGTGAACATCGCAATCCACCACCATGGCGCGTGCGATATGACCGTCGCGCTGCATACAGCGAATGGCGACGGCAACGTCATTAATCAGGCAAAAACCTTCTCCATGATCAGCGAAGGCATGATGAAATCCGCCTCCAATATGGACGCAACAGTTGTTACGGAGCGCCTGTTCGGCAGCAACGATGGAACCCCCGGTCATGTACCAGAAAGCGTCAACAAGTTCTTTGCTATAAGGTACTTCGAGTTCCAGTTCCTCCCGTGTGCTCAGAGTTCCGCGATTCAATTTGTCTATCCAGAGCCGGGTGTGAACCAAGAGAGCATCGTCTTCCTTGCAGGGGGGAGCAGGGATGATCTGACTCTCATTGAATGCTCCAGCTTGCAGCAGTCGATCCCGTATTGCGCGGTACTTCCCGGAGTGGAAGACATGTTCACCAATCGGCAACTTTGCTTTTTCTGAATAGACCAGATGCAAAGGGAGCTTACTCATGCGCGTTCTGTCCTGTTTGCCCGACGCGGAAATGTGTGGCATCGCAGGATTGTAATGCAAAACAAGCCTTCACATGGAGACCGCACAACTTGCATTATCCTGCACCGTGCGATCTCGAGTGCGCATCCGAGTAAATACTTCAGATGGGCCGAAAAAGAAGGCATCGTATTTCGGGACTAGACGCGCCCTGTTCAAGTCACCCAGAGGCGGAGGACGGAGTGAAGATTTTCTCCGCTGCAACTCGTCGCGCTCTGCGGCAGGAGCAGGAACTCCGAAGGCAGCAAACGCGCAAACCTATCGTCTCCATCGACGGGCGTGATGTTGAAGAACTGCCGAGCACGAAAGACCAAGCAGCGTAGTTTAAAAACCTAGACTAATTCTATCCGTGTGATGTACTTTCTCCTCTGTTTCATCTTCGATAATTTTAAATCGCCTGATACATATTTTTAACCCATTCTGCTATCCTCGATGGACGCCAATTTTATGGTTTGCGCTGTCATGTTGAGGCGTAAATCCTTGTAGTGCAGGAGACTCATGATTCAGTTTCGACCCTTATTGTTTGCCTCGGCTTTGATCTTGGTCTGCACTGCTGCGTCCTGTAAGAAGGCCGCTCCAGCTCCAGCAGCAATGGCTGGATTGCCGGTTCAGGTTCAGCAGGTAACGCTCCAGCAGGTTGGAGAATCCGACGAATTTCTGGCTACACTGCAATCGCGGAATGCTGCGATACTCCAACCGGAAGTTGAAGGACAGATCATAAAGATTTTTGTGGTATCCGGTAGCCACGTTGCGGCCGGTCAGCCGATCATGGAGATCGATCCGCGTCGCCAACAGGCCACGGTCAATCAGCAGGTGGCCACAAGACAGTCTCAGCAGGCTACGCTGGCCTACAACCAAGCCCAGTTGGAGCGCTCACGCAAGCTGTTCGAGGCCGGTGTAATCAGTAAACAGGATTATGACAACGCGGTCAGCGCACATGACGCCTCCAAGGCAAATGTGGATGCTACCGATGCCTCTATCAATCAGCAGCGCGTGCAGTTGCACTACTTCACGGTGAACGCTCCGGCTGCTGGCATCATCGGAGACATTCCGGTTCGCGTTGGAGATCGCGTGACGAGCACCACGACACTGACGACTCTGGACAAGGGTGGCGAACTGGAGGCCTATATCAACGTTCCCTCTGAGCGCTCACTCGATGTCCACAATGGTACCCAGATCGATTTGCTGAATAACGATGGCACTCCTGCCGTCTCGACCAAGGTGAACTTTGTTTCGCCACGCGTGGATACTTCGAATCAACTCCTGCTGCTGAAGGCTCCGGTACCCAACGCCGATCATCGATTCCGAAATGATCAGCTTCTGCACGCCCGCGTGATCTGGAAGCAGGTCAGTAAACCGGTGGTTCCCGTAACCGCGATGACTCGTTTAGGCGCCCAGTCGTTTGTATTCGTAGTAGGAAAAGGCCCCGCAGGTGTTGCTGCACAGCAGAAGCCAGTAAAACTCGGTGCGCTCATTGGCAACAACTACGTCATTGAAGAGGGTTTGAACCCCGGGGAGACCGTCATCATTGGCGGCACCCAGAACTTGATTGACGGTATGCCGATCATTCCACAGGCATAGGCGCGGAGGATACACATTGTTCGTTGATTTCTTTATTCGCCGTCCGGTCTTTGCCACGGTGTGCTCGTTGTTGATCATTCTGGCTGGCGCCATCGCCATCCCTACGTTGTCGATCGCGCAATTTCCGGTGCTTGCGCCGCCGCAGGTTTCGGTGAGCGCCTCTTATACGGGCGCCAACGCCCAAGCCGTTGAGAGTGGTGTCACCACTCTGCTTGAACAAGCTATTAACGGTGCTGAAGGCATGCGCTACATGTCTTCCAGCAGCGGCAATGATGGATCGTCATCGATCACGGCGACTTTCAAGCTGGACCGCAGCCTTGATATCGCTGCGGTGGACGTTCAGAATCGCGCTTCAACCGCACAGGGCCGCCTGCCCAGCGTTGTACAGCAGACCGGCGTGACGATCACCAAGAATTCCGGATCGTTCGTGTTGGCCTTCGGCGTGTATTCGCGTGACAATCGTTACGATCCGCTGTTCATCTCAAACTACCTTGATGTGTATGTGCGCGATGCGCTGAAGCGCGTTCCCGGAGTCGGAGATGTAGTCATCTTCGGCGAGCGCAAGTACGCCATGCGCTTGTGGCTTGATCCGGTGCGACTGGCGAAACGCGGACTGACGGCTGCGGATGTTACAACCGCTCTGGCGGAACAGAACGTTCAAGTAGCGGCTGGTTCGATCGGTCAACCTCCGGTGGCGGCCGGGCAGCTATACACGCTGAGCGTGCGTGCAGCTGGACGACTGACAACCCCGAAAGAGTTCGAGGGCATCGTCGTCAAGCAGTCTAAAGACGGGTCGATTGTTCAACTTCGCGATGTTGGACGAGCAGAGCTCGGCGCGGAGGACTACTCTTCGAACCTGACGTTCAGCGGATTTCCGGCCATCGGAATCGGCGTGGAGCAACTTTCCAATGCGAATGCTCTCGACGTAGAAAAAGGCGTCAAGGAGCAGATGTTGCTGCTCTCGAAGCAGTTCCCGTCGGGATTGGAATATAAGGAAGCATTCAACACGACTACGGCCGTCAGAGACTCCATTAGCGAGGTGTTGAAGACCTTGGGTGAGGCGATTCTGATCGTTATCATCGTGATCTTCTTCTTCCTTCAAACCTGGCGCAGTACGCTGATTCCGGCTGTCACGATTCCGGTTTCACTGATTGGTGCATTTGCTTTCGTAAAGCTCTTTAACTTCTCTATCAATACGCTGACGTTGTTCGGAATCACTCTTGCGACAGGTCTTGTTGTTGATGACGCAATTGTGGTGATTGAAAACGTTGAGCGCCACTTGGAAGAGGGAATTCACGACGCTCGGCGAGCTACATCGATTGCGATGAGCGAAGTCACGAGCGCCGTTATTGCAACCTCAATAGTTCTGATTGCGGTGTTCGTGCCGGTATCTTTGTTCCCCGGAACTGCGGGGCGACTGTACCAACAATTTGCTCTCACGATTGCCTTCTCTATTGCGTTATCGGCTTTCAATGCGCTGACGCTGACTCCGGCTTTAGCGGCTCTCCTGTTACGTCACAGTGATCGTCAGGCTAATCCAGTTTTCCGCACGTTCAACCGTGGCATCGCCGGTATCACCACCGGATACAGCCGTCTGCTCACGCGGATGGAGAGCGCAAAGACGCTGGTGATGATTCTGTTTATTGCAGGTCTTGGACTCACGGCGTGGGTGTACAAGTCGGTACCGACGAGCTTTGTTCCGGACGAGGATCAGGGATATTTCATCGTGCTGGTGCAGGCACCTGATGCCGCCTCGTTGGAATACACCTCCACCGTTACTGCTCGTGCCAACGCTGCAATTATGAGCAACCCCGATGTCCTCGGAGTCTTTGCCGTTCCTGGCTTCAGTTTTAGCGGTGCTGCACCGAATCGCGGGTTGATGTTTGTCAATCTAAAACCAATTGCCCAACGTAAAGGCGATCAACATTCGCTTGAGACGATCATTAATTCGCTGCGCAGGCCGCTTGGGTCGATCACGGAAGCTACTGTGATTCCGTTTGCTCCGCCTGCAATTCAGGGTCTCAGCTCGTTCGGAGGTTTCACGTACGAACTTCAGCAGACGGGATTCAGCACGCCAGAAGCTCTGGAAGCTACGATGCAGAAGGTCCTCGGAGCTGCTCGCCAGAGACCGGAACTATCGCCCCGCTCTTTGTACTCAAGCTACACGGCACGCACCCCGCAGGTGCTGGTGGAGATTGACCGCGAGAAGGCCAAGAGTCTTGGCGTTCCTTTCTCGCAGATCAATACCACGCTGCAGACTTACATGGGCTCAACGTACGTCAACGATTTTGACTTCAATAATCGTTCCTACCGGGTTTATGTACAGGCAGACCAGCAGTTCCGTAAGAATCCTGCGAACATCACCCAGTACTATGTTCGTGCGGATTCCGGTGCAATGGTGCCGCTGTCCAACGTTGTCACGCTGAAGGATACGGCCGGACCTAGTGTAATCAGCCACTATAACTTGTTCCGCACGGCTGAGATTAACGGCTCCGCCGCGCCGGGGTACAGCTCCGGACAGGCACTTTTAGCGATGGAAGACTTGTCGCATAAGGTTCTGCCGCCGGGATACTCGTTCGAGTGGACGGGTTTGGCGCTGGAGGAGATTCAGTCCGGAAATCAGGCAATGCTGCTTTTCGGTCTTGGTCTGCTCGTTGTCTACCTGGTGCTCTCGGCGCAGTATGAGAGCTTCGTGCTGCCATTCATCATTTTGCTCTCGGTGCCCATGGCCATTCTCGGAGCACTCGGGGCACAATCGCTGCGCGGTCTGCAGAATGACGTTTACTGCCAGATCGGTCTCGTCATGCTCATTGGACTTGCCAGTAAGAACGGTATTCTTATTGTTGAGTTTGCTGAGCAACTCCAGCGCAATGGTATGGAGCTATTTGCGGCTACGGTTGAAGCTGCCCGTCTCCGCCTCCGCCCAATTCTGATGACTTCCGTTGCATTCATTCTTGGAGTGCTGCCGCTTGTCTTCGCCTCTGGCGCAGGCAGTGCGGGACGCCACTCGGTCGGTACAACTGTGTGTGGCGGAATGATCGTCTCCACGTTCCTTAACTTGTTGCTCATTCCGATCCTTTACGTGATTGTGCGCAGCCTTATCCCTATGCCTAAGCCTGAAACACCAGAGCCTGAGACGGCGCAATAGAGAATCGGTAACGCTTACCAAGGCAGAGCGCGGATCACTCCGCGCCCTGACCTTTACAACGATGGTGCGCCGAATATACTGTGCGCAGAGTGCCATTCACGGTGATATCCCCCAAAGACGAATCTCCTCGCCCCGACGGCATTGGCGTTTCCGCGCTGGTGATGTGCGTGCTTGCATTGGCAAGCGAGCTTGTCGATGGCCTCCAGATCACTGGCGGGGCACCGGCTGCAGGTTATGCGGCGCGTCTCCCAGCGTTGTTCTCGTATAGCGTTTTGTTCGGGGCTGAGTTGTTCGCAATTTGGAATTACTGGAAAGGCAAAAACTGGGCGCGACGACTGGCGCTCATCGCTTCTTTCTTGTTTGTGGCCAAGGAAATCTCGGGGAGCATTGACCAGGAAGGCGGCCCCATCCAGGTGATGAACCATCCGCTTCGTTTCCTATCACTGGCCACCGCCGCGTTTCTGCTCTATTGGTTGAACACAGGATCGCTGCGCGCTTGGTTCAAGAAGTCCTCCACCGCGGCAGATCTTATCGCCAAGCATTTGACAGGAAAACTCTGTATCGCGGTTGTGAAGCCGGTTTCCGACCACGGATGGCAACTGGCTTTCGAGCACGATGCTGAAGTCACACTCAACTGCCCGTGGCGACTCGTTTTGGATGATAATCTTGTGTTCACCAGCACTGCTTCGGTCGACTCCGGAACAGAACAATTCGACGGCGACGAACCGAGGCAGATTCTGCAGAACCTTCGCGTCAAAACCGTGCGGGTCAGCTCCGGGACTTCCGACCTCTTCATCGCTTTCGAAATGGGTATCGAACTCCAGACCTGGAGTGTCGATGCGAACTCTGAACAATGGAGGTTCTCTGATGCCAGCGTTAACGTTGTAGCGGACTCGGGAAAACTGAACTCAGAGGCTCTTGCAAAGCGCATATCCACAGAAGACTCGTCTGAGAACGACTAAGAGTGCCTGCGTGTGCTAGGATTTCAGAGTGCGGTAAGTTTACTGCCGTGCAATGTCGGGGCGTAGCGCAGCCTGGTAGCGCACCTGCCTTGGGCGCAGGGGGTCGGAGGTTCGAATCCTCTCGCCCCGACCATTTATCTGATTCTAAAGCACTTATCAATAATTTAACTCAGTCGGCCTCCTCATTTGACCCCCTGCCCAAGGGGTCTGCTTGGAGAAGAAATCAATGGCTGAGTTTCAGCAGTTCATCAAGGAACGCACCTACCTCACCAACGTCTCACCTCGCACAGTTCAGTGGTACGGAGAGTCTTTCAAGTGGCTCGGGAATACCAATCCCACAGAGGCCGACCTGAAGGATTTCGTTATCCGGATGCGTCAGGCCGGACTGAAGCCTTCCAGTTGCAACAATCGCATCCGCGCCGTCAATGCCTATTTGAAGTGGGCAGGGTCTTCACTGAAAGTTCCGAAGCTGAAGGAAGCGCAGAGGGTTCTGCCGACCTTTGACGTTGACGACATCCAGAAGATTATGAGGTACAAGCCAAAGACCGCGACCCGGAGTCGGTTGCAAGTTCTTCTTCTCACTCTGGCGGACACCGGGACGCGCATTGATGAAGCCTTGAGCCTTAAATGGCCAGACATTGACTTCGATAACTTGTTGCTCACTGTGACCGGAAAGGGTGACAAGCAAAGGAAGATTCCGTTTTCTTTCGAACTTCGCAGATTTCTCTGGAAGTACAAAACGCGCTTCAAGTTCGATATGGTGTTCCCGACCAGAACTGGAAACAAGCTGGACAGGCGTGTCGTTCTGAGGGATACCAAGCTCTTGTGCCGTTCTTTAGGCATCGCCATACCCGAAAGAACGCTCCACGCATTCCGGCACACCTTTGCAACCAACTATCTGCGGAAAGGTGGAAGCGTGTTCCACCTGCAAAAAGTCTTGGGACATAGTTCGCTCGACATGTCTCGGAAATACGCCCATCTCTCCACTAGTGACTTGTCCGCCGTTCACCAGCAGGTGAGCCTTCTGGGGTCGCGCTAACCTGACAAGACCACGAGCATGTTTCGGCGGATGAGCACGAACAAACACTGCGAGTCGTAGGTTGCAAAACGGGGTAGGCAACATTCTGCCTACCCCGTTTTGCATGTTCGCGCCGACTGGCTTTGCTGGAGCTACTGCTCTTGAGCTTGTTTCTTTAGGCGATTTTGAGCGTGACGCTTCTTCACTGCTTCAGAAATCGCTTTTCTTCCCGCCTCCGAGAGTTGCCGTTTGTGCTCCGATAGCCTGCCAAAGCTTTGTCCCTCCGCCGAGCATGCCGGAGAACAGTACTGTTGATTTTTCTCGTTCCGAATGAAGTACCTTGACTCGCAACCCGGATTCTTGCAGATTTTGAGCCGCTTGACGCTACCCTCCAGCCAATGACACGCCCGCCTTATGCTGATGCGCCACGATTGATTCGTACTCTCCATCGGTAGACGGTAGTAGCGATGGATGTCAGTCAATAGATACTCGACCTTGCGCTCAGCAGATTCCCATTCCTTCCTGTTTGCAACTGTCCAGATGACACGCAGCTTGTATCTCAGTCCTGCGACATGCAGCCCGAATTGTGGATGAGGAGCTTCATTGGGAATCTCAACACCATCCAATTTCCACCATTCCAAATCGTCCTTGTAAACAGACTTCTTATAAAGCTGACCTTCCTTCGGTGGAAACCACTTCTCATATTGTCTTGCGAAGTCCGTTCGCTCCTCTGGAAGAAGCGAACGGTCGTCCGCATTCACAACAGCCAAGAGAAATTTCATGAACACATCAGTAGCGTCTATCACGGCAGAAATCCAGTTATGGAATTTGAGAACACAATTCTGGCGAGTACATGAGACACGCGGAATCCAGTTCAGAATACGGACCCGATGGACATCTCCGCAAGAAAAGATTCTTGCCGGGTACATGCGCAGATACCTTCAGGAATGCCAGCCCGACTTACGAAGTTTTGAAAGCAAAACCCGGCGCGTGCCTAAGACATAGGAAATTGGGTTGACACTGAGAATCGTCGGTAGTCACCAACAAGGCACGGCGAGGTTGGGCGTGACCGAAAAAGACGGACAGGAGTTACGGGTTTTAAAGAGAAAATCCGGCGCGTACCTGAGGGGTACAAATTCGGGTTGAGACTAAGAATCGTTGGGATGTTGACGACTAGACAAGACGAGGTTGGGCAGATGACGGGAAAGCAGACTTCCAAAGAACAGGTGATGCTGATGCGGGTTTTCATCACCGAACCAAAGCGGTGGTTCGACAGCGGTGAGATTGCACAGAGGACCTCGCTGCCGGGGAGCACCGTCCGGCACTTGCTCTTGATGTTCCATAAGTTCGGTCTGCTGGAACGTGCGGAGGTCTTCGGAGGGTTTCGATACCGCATCAGCCCAACGGCGGCGAAACAGCCGTATTTCGACCGGATACAGGAAGCCGTAGCCGTAATGCAGATGTAGCTTCCGGAATTTCACACGCGACAAGTTGAAACGGGGTCGATGACGCCTCGATGGTGTGCTTCGGCACGCACAGGTGAAGTGTTGTCAAAAAACGGGTGCAGCCGTGCACAACCGCTGGGATAGGGAGAGAACGTGAGCGCAACGCAAGTCAATCAGCTATCGAATGTGCCGTTACCAGTTATTACAGACTCGTCCTTCAACGAGTTCGCGCAAGAATTCGACGTGGTTGCCAACGAGCAACGCCAGTATCCTGTCTTTGAAAATTCCCATTCTCAGACCGCTGTCATAGCGCATAGCGAAATCACTCTGCTCGGCTCCGGACCACGTCCGGAGGTCGTCCCGGTCAGCTACGACGACCAGAAGAAACACGCCGCTAACCTGAGCGACGAACAACTGTGTGACCTCCTCGAAGGTACTTTCGCTCATACCAAGAGAGTCATCGCATACAACCTTCCCTACCTCGCTGAAGCGCAAGCGCGGTTCATGCAGCGAGGTCGCCGCATCTCCATTCCCGGTCGGCCTTCATGGTCGGAGTGGATTTCAACCAATCTCGGCATCAGCGACCGTCACGTTCGTCGCCTTCTGGCGAAGTACCGCATCGCGACCGGGCAGCAGCAGCCTGTCGCAGAGCCGAGCAAGCCGAAGTCTCAGCGTGCGAAGAGTGTCCTGCCAGCCACCTTCGCGAAGAAGGGCGTGAAACTCGCGAAGTTGGTCATGATGGGCGACCTCGAAGCAGCCAAGCAACTTGCTGCGGCGATGTTGGCAGAAGAGAAGAACGTCAAAGCTGTCCCTACCACAGCCGCTCCTGTGTTCCAGTGCGGCGGTTGCAAAGACCTGCATTCTGGCATTGCTGAAGTACTGAAAGCTTCGCCCGAGAAAACGATTGATGAGGTCGCGTACCAGTGCGGTGTGAAGCCAGCCACGGTCAGACAAGCTGCGATTAGATATGGCTTGCCGCCGTCATTAGCAATCCAGAACACGCAGGAGGAATCCCATGTCGCTTAATCCCGTCATCCCGTTTCCGAATACCTTGCCGTTTTTCCTTGCTCCGTCAGTAGCTGACGCGGCGGTTGACCTGTATCGCGAGAATGGTTTCCCTGTCTATGGGTTGAACCTCGAAGAGAAGTTCAAACAACTGAAATCCTTGCTGCGCTACGACCGAAGCCAGTTGATAGAGAACGGCAACGTCCAGCAGACGATGCATGGCCTAGCGCTGGCGTGGTCGTACTTCCCACATGCATGGTCTGTGCGATGCGGAGAGAAGCGTACTCCACTCGAACTCTTCTTTGATGACGAACTGTTCCCGAAGGCGGTGGCGAAGTGCCGTCAGATGCACGACCGCGTAGCTGATTCCACGCTTCGCAAGACCCTGCGCATATTTTCTGGCACCCAGTCGGTGAGTAACTATCGACCAACCGCTGCCGCCGCTATCTATGACCATTTCCTCCCGAAGAGCGGCGGGGTGGTCTGGGATATGAGCGCGGGGTTCGGCGGTCGGATGTTGGGTGCCATCGCCTCCCGTCGCGTCACGAGGTACATCGGGACAGACCCGGCCACGCTGACCATGGAAGGGTTATGTGAGATGCGTGACGAGGTTCTCCCCTTGGCAAACAGCCTCGGCTTCGGCGGACTTGAAATTGAACTACACAAGTGTGGCAGCGAGGACTTCGTGCCGCAGCGTGAGTCCCTTGACCTTGCTTTTACGTCACCACCCTATATGGGCCACGAGGAGTATTCCGACGAGCCAACACAGAGCTACATCAAGTTCAAGACCCGCGAAGAGTGGCTCCACGGCTTTATGAAGCAGACTCTCGCGAACTGTCATATCGGTTTGAAGCCGAAGGGCAAGCTCGTCGTCAACATCGCGGGGGTGAAGAGCTATCCCACGCTGCACGACGATTTCGTTGCGATGGCTGAAGCCAACGGCTGGAAGTTGGAGCAGACGCTTCAGCTTTGCTTGAGCAAGATGCCGGGTACGGGTAAGCGCGAGACCGCATTCAAACACGAACCGATTTTTGTCTTCAGAAAGAAAGGCTAAACGCATGAGCTTCGAGCGAAGAATTGCAACTTGCAACAACTGTAGCGAAGAGCGCGAAATCGCTGCACATGGGCTGTGCTTCAAGTGCTACAGAGCGTCGGAACGAGCGGCTGAGAATCCGTGGGCTGCTGCCGACCGCCATAACCGGGCGAAGGTGAAAGCGCAGAGGAAACTGCGCACCGCAATTACCACCATTCTGAACGCGGTAGACAACGTGATTGAAGTCATGGACGAGGAACATGTCACGGCTATTCGCGGGGTCTGCGGATATTACCTGCTCGAATTGGCGTCAGGTCTGCCTCCAGCACCAGTCAAGACTGTCGGCGATGTGAACAGTGAACACGATGACGCTGTGAACTGTTCACTCCCGAAGATTGCGAACAGTGTGAACATCGAAAACCAATCAGGTGCGCCCAGTTCACAACCGGATGATTCAGGCGTTGTGAACAGTGAACACGAAATCGATGTGAATAGTTTGCTGCCAGCATTTTCTGAAATCCGAGGCGCTCAGGTAATTCCTGTTGGTCCATCATCCGTAACTTACCTTCCGAACTTTGTTCCGATAGACGACGGGACATGGGAAGAATGGCTTAAATCGATGCCTTGGACAACGGACGGGGGGAGCATCGACGACCAATACGCAACTTGCAAGACCATTCAATATGGAGATTCGGTTGACCGCGTCCCAGAAGCGCAACTGCCGTGGCCGAACAGTCCGGCGAAAGTCCTCAAGCGGCTACTTGAACGTAAGACGGGGCGCGAGTTTACACAGTGTACTTGCCACCTTTATGAGAACGGGCAGTTGCCGATTCGCATGCATCATGAGCAGAGCACGTCGGAAGCTATCGCCATCTTCTCCTTCGGTGCGGAGCGGCGACTGGGGTTTTGCAGTACTAAAGACAGCACAGTTGACCCCAACTTGCCGCTGCTAACCTTGGCTCCGAATTCACTGCTGCTGTTCGACGGCGAATTCAATCGGAATTACAAGCACGGGCTCGTTGCCGACGAAGTTGGTATCGGAGCGCATTTCTCGTTGATTTTTCGGTACTTTCCTCGCGGCAATACATTCGGAGTCAAAGCAGTCGAGCCAGACGAGGCCGCATAGGTCATGGCCGCAATAAATGTTTCTTCTTTGTAGCCGAATAAGCTCCGGCCAAGTATTTGTCAGCAGCGGTAACCACCGGATTTGGAACAACTGATGGATTGAGAGAGGAAAGCATGCATTTAGAAAATGTACGACGTGAAACTCGCGGCGGACGGAACATTGAACCCACTGTGGGGTGGAACAAGGCTCTGGAAGCACCAGCGAAGCTGCTGGTTACTGGCGTTCAGCAGAAACAGGCGCGGAACTGGATTACCGCCATTCACGAAGCGGGGCACGTGCTCGGCGAACGCCTCGTGGGCAGCAAGATTAAGGAAGCGACCATCGTGCCTACCAGACGCTTCGACGGGCAGGTTACGCCTGAGATTGACTTTCAGAACTACCGATATGACCGCGAGGGCACCATCATCTGCTCGTTGCTTGGTCATGCCGCCGAGTTGGAGTTCGGATACCGCAGTGAGTATGGGCACTGCTGCGACTACGCCAAGGTCGAGAAGATGCTGAAGGAAGACATCAAAGGCAAGAAATCCAAGATTTGGTCGCAGCGCACCGGGATGTGGAACAAGGGCATCAACCACACCACCGAGAAAGAGTACACGACCACCTTCTGCAAGTGGAGCACGCCTCGGGGCGGCTACTACGACGCCAGAGGCAATTATGTCAGCTATCGCAGGGACTGGATGAAGGCAGTCCGTGTAACGAAGTCGGAGTGGAAGCCTAAGTTCAACAAGTACGTTCGCAAGGCACGCCGGGTGGCGAAGAAGCACCGTGCGTACATCGAGATGGTTGCTCGCCTTCTGACCGAGAAGAGCACGCTCACCGACGCCGAGATTCCGTTGATTGTTCCCCCTTCGCGAGAAATGGGGACAGTAGGCGTGCTGCGCCGAAAGCCTGCGACCTTCGCCAAAGAAACGCAGGAGTCGCACGAGGGCATTGCCTGAGTCAGGTTGTGATTACCTAAAGATTTTCTCTACGGGAATAAGCTTCACCCCGTATTTAAGGGCAGCAGCCCAAAGAAAAGGGAATGTGTCCGCCCCTTGGAGATGCGGAACTAACCAACAAGGAGATATTCGATGGCAAAGCGTAAGGTCAAACACGAAGTATATTCGGAGCAGCTTGATTGCTACATCACCATTCCCGAGGGTTTGCAAGTGTCGGTGGAACTCTGCAAGAAGCTGAGGTTCATCCAGCGGGAAATTGCGTTCCTTCTCCCGTCGATGGATGATGAGGAGACTTTTCAGGACGTCCTCGCATACCAGCCGTACCTTCAAGAATTCCACGACCAGTGGCCACACAAGATTCAGGAGCTTCGTAACCTATTCCACCCCGTTCTCAAGTTCATTGAGGAACTGGGCATAGGTCTGGACGACTACGTCCTAACTGATACCGCCGTCGGAAAGATGGGGCAGTGGTTGGGTGCTCCGAAGGAAGAGCCCGAGGCTGCGACTCGGGATGAACTTCCCGAGACCACTACCTCTATCAACTAGCCAACCAAGTCGGCGGAATTCACCGCCGACCTTTCCTCCCCATTGCACTCAACTCCCCACAAGTTCGTGACCAGATTTCAAAATACCAGCCCGGTCGTTCTGCTTCCGATGAACGGGTCAACGACGACATTCCCCGGCTCGTTTGGATGTCGAGGCATGCCCGCGTAATTACGCTCGGTGCCGCACCAGGCCCAATGTTCGGGCGCAGCATGTGCTGAGGCTTATCGGCGCAGTACGTCCGGTCTTCACTCGCAACTGTTCATCAACAGCCATCCAGACGATGCCCTTTCGTCTGTTCACAGCGTACAGTGACCCGGAAGCTCGCGAACTCGGCACTATCTATATGGCTTGCAATTTCATGTATCTCGGGCAGCAGTCTGGAGCGCAACGGATGTTCTTCGACCCGGACAAGCCTGAGCGCGGCTACTTCACAGACCGTTCGTTCCGTTCGCGGTCCGCCTACAAACGCTACGCCAAGGCTTTAGGGATTGCGTGGCAATCGCAATGGCAAAGCAGCGACACAATCCACTGGGATGCGATTCCAGAAGACATCCTTTGACGGGACAAAATGCACATCAGAAGAGGTCAGGCAGCATTACAAGAGCTAATTGAAAAACGCGAAATCGAGGCGGAGCTAGAGTATCTCCGCGACGCCACCCGGCGCGTGACGCCATAGTTGTCGTCTTTGCATTCGCGCCTAAATGAACGCCACTCGAATGCTGCAGATATTCTTCTCCGCTAACGATAGAGGGATAAGCCTCGCTCAGTAATTCTCGGGGTGAGCACAAAAAAGAAAGCACATCCCGAGGAACAGACACGACTGCTATCGAGCGCCGTGTCTACCTCTCTGTCCTGCGGCTCGACGCATGTCGAGCCGTATGCGGGTCAAAGCGATTTCATTTGGACAGCTTCGCCCCTTAAAGCACCTAAAGTGACGCCGCTCCGTTATCCGGGCGGAAAGAAATGGCTGTACCCCCACGTAGCAAAGTTTTTTCAGGGACAGCGTCCGTCTGTGCTGCTCGGGCTTTTTGCTGGCGGAGCCACGGTCGAGTTGTCGCTACTTGCCGCGAATCTGTGCGACCGTCTAGTCCTTGTAGAAAAAGACGCTCGTGTCGCGGCATTCTGGCGTTGCGCATTGAATAACGACAAGCTTGTCAATCGTGTGTCCAGATTCGAGCCAACGCTCGAAAATGTCACACGTGAGCTAGACAAGTCTCCGCGAACGGATTTGGACTGGGCGTTCTGGGTATACCTAAAGACCCGAACCGGGTTCAACGGCATTCTCGATGGAGGAATGTCGAAAATCCAGAAGAACTGGCGGTGGAAGAAGGTCGCAGGTGACCTTTTCCAGATTCGTGCCCTGTCGTCCCGTATCACCTTCGTCGAAGGTTGTGCGCTCGAAGTGTTGGAGAAATACAACCGCCAAGATTTCGGCGCTTTCGTAGACCCACCTTACATCGAAAAAGGCAAGCTGCTGTATCAAGAACACGAGCTTGACCACCCCAAGCTGTTTGACCTTTATCCTCGTGGCAGGGGCAGTGGCTACTGACGTATGACGATTGCCAGCTTGTTCGTGATTTGGCGACTTCGCACAACATGCTCTATGAGCGCGTCCCGATGCACGACGGCAACCATCGGCAAAGAGAAGAATTGGTCATCACAAAGCGGGAGACCCTCCTCTCGTCCGTTCTTAAATAATTTGTCTTTTCCACAATCAGCAGCTTCTGGGACTAGCTCCACCTCGGTATCAGGAAAACAGTGGCATCATGCCGCCAAGGAATGAACATGGATAACAAAATCACGAGTCGAGAAGAACTCGACAGCATCACAGACCGTCTTACGGAACATTCACCGCAGCGCGAGCAGCAGAGCAAGGAGGAGATACTAGAACGGAATGTGGTTTCTCCCGAGCCTCTCAATATGACGTTTAATGACATGTTGCCAGACGAGGTGCGAAAGCCACTCCCCGGCGAACCTAACGACCTCATGCAAAAGCAGAGTTGTGGCTGGGTCTGGTGCACATTGTGTAGCGTCTACCACAAGCCCCTTTTCCGCCGCCTGAACTCGCCGACTTAGAATGAATCGAAGACTTGGAGTAAGTGGTTGTCGGAAGGAGAAGACGCATCTGACTCGCTCCGGGGCGCAGTCTGAAGTTTGCGTGGGAGTGGGTGGACTAAAGAACCTCAGTCCGCCCACTCCACCCACGCAACGTCCCGGCACGGATGGTCTTCATGCATGTGCCGGGACAGCGGCTCCATAATTTCTCGGTTGCACCCCGGACACACCGTTTTCCGAGGAAGAATTATCAACTCGTCCCACCGCCATAGATATCCAGTACCCTCAAGCCCAGTGATGACCGTCTCAACGGTTTCCGGCTCCATCGACAGGTCTTTCAGGTCTCTCCACAGATGGTCTGTGTCCACCATCCCGGCGCGTCCCTCGTGCTGCTCGATGAGGTTGCAGATTCGCTCAGTGGTGCGGGTGTGCATCGTTCCATCCTCCCTCAATTTGCTAGTGGTCTATGAATGGTTTAGGAAGTCCGGGATTTCGGGACCGCTGTCACCATCGTTATTGGAAGGGGGCTATTACGAGACCGGAATGACAACAGTTGTCCGGGTGTCTTGCGAGTCTTACAATCGGCTACGCCGTAGCAACGGATTCGCCGCACGTCATGGGAGGGGTCGCCGGAATTGGGGAGGGCGTTGTCCTTAAGGGGTTCTGCGACCAGATTCTTTCTTTGACGCAATTTTCTTTCTTTTAGCCAGAAAGAACTTCTGGTTCTCCATAGCCAGATAAGAGTTCTTTGTAAGCGTTGATTCCTTACCGTCTTGACGGACGATGAGTGTTTCAATTGGGTGAGGTCGTGTCCACATTCTTTTTTGTGGACACGACCTGGTTGAGCGA